>Ga0105164_10003005_pt1 | contig 10301 bp, 9 predicted proteins | sample VDWuncwatermetaG_FD_89674 | JGI IMG/M metagenome (GOLD analysis project Ga0105164, IMG submission 89674) | Wastewater microbial communities from Netherlands to study Microbial Dark Matter (Phase II) - VDW unchlorinated drinking water | ecosystem: Environmental > Aquatic > Freshwater > Drinking... | reverse complement strand
GGTGAAGGGATTAACCAGCGAGCAAAAGGATTTTTTAAAACAAGCAATTAATTTAATTAAGACAAAAGATGATCCAGCAGATTTACAACTGGCTTTATATAATTTAACAAAGCAGTTAAGATTTGATGCCAAAAAATCTTTCTCTGCCATTTATCTTGCTTTAATAGGTAAAGAGTTTGGACCCAAAGCTGCCTGGTTTTTACTGCAATATCCAAAAGAAGATGTTATTAAACGTCTTAAGGAAGTTTCTCAAACATGACTAGAGATGAGGCATACAATTTAATGACTCAGATGCTTAAGAACAAAAACTTGCAAAAGCATGGTTTGGCTGTTGAGGCAATTATGAGAGCACTTTGTGGATATTTACGAGACCGTCATCCTGAACGAAGTGAAGGATCTCTGACGAATGTCAGCTCAAATGAGCAAAGCTCGCGCTTACGCGCTAAATTGGGAGATTCTTCGCTAATCGCTCAGAATGACAATGAGGAAGAGTTTAATGAAGAAGAATGGGCAATTGTGGGGTTGTTACATGATGCTGATTATGAGTTAGTTGAGAAAGATCCTAAAAGACATACTTTAGTAACTGAGGAAAAATTAAGAGAAGTTGGTGGTGTATCAGATAGGATAATTAATGGGATAAAAGCTCATCATGATGGAATTAAAGATTCTAGAGATAATCTTTTAGAAAAGTCTGTTTATGCTGCAGACGAATTATCTGGATTAATTACTGCTGTTGCTTTAGTTAGACCAGATAAAAAACTTGCTTCAGTTACAATTGAATCAGTCATGAAAAAATTTCCTCAAAAATCTTTTGCTGCTGGAGCAAATAGAGGGCAAATTTTAGCTTGTGAGAAGGAATTGAACATTCCTGTAGAAGAATTTGTGAGTATTGCTTTAAAAGCTATGCAAGGGATATCAGATGAGTTAGGACTATAACCTTGTCATCCTGAGTAAAACGAAGGATATAATTATATTCTTCACTTCGTTCAGAATGACAAAAAAAGAAAATGAATATTGCTGACCTGAAGAAAATATTAAAAGTATTTTTAACATTGCAGTGGACAAAGGAGTTACCCAGGCAAGGTTTTATTGCCATGGGGTTTAAAAGAAATGAAGCGGATTCTGTGGCAGCCCATTCTTTTTCTACTGCCCTTTTGGCATATTTTTTTGCCAAACAATTACAAAAAGAAGGGGAAAAAATTGACGCTGATAAAGTTTTAAAAATGGGACTGGTTCATGATATTGGAGAGACAATTGTTGGGGATGTTGGGACTTTTGTTAAAGGCATGGCAGGAGGAGTATTTAAAGATATTGAGGAAGAAGGAGTTAGGGCTTTAGTGTCTGAATTAGATTCTAAGGAAGAGATCATGCAGCTTATTTCAGAATATAATGGTAGAAAAACTTTAGAGGCAAGAGTTGTAAAAGTGGCTGATAATTTAGATGCCTTAGCCCAAGCCAAAGGTGTACCTGGTGCTCAAGATGCGTTAAAATATTTTAAGCAGGTTTATCATATTACCAAATTTAATTGGCACAAAATTGCAGTTGATTTAATTTTGTCGGGTGAGGTAGAACCTGCCAGAGATTGGCAAGAGAAATGACATGTTAGACATTAATTTTATTAAAGATAACAAGGAATTAGTAAAAAAATCTATTGAAGCTAGAAAAGCTGATGTGGATTTAGACAAACTGCTTCAACTGGATAATCAAAGAAGAGAGCTGATACAAAAAGTTGATGATTTAAGAGCCAAAAGGAATGAAGCATCTAGAAAAAAAGATATAGAAACTGGTAAAAAAATTAAAGGGGGATTGGGAGGCTTGGAAAAACAGCTGGGGAGTGTGGAAAAAGAATGGAATACAATGATGCTGCAAGTGCCTAATATCCTCATGGAAGATGTGCCAATAGGAGATGTGACAGCTAATAAAGTAATCAGAAAAGAAGGGGAGATACCAAAATTTTCATTCACACCAAAAGACCACATAGAGTTGGGGAAGTCTTTAGATATTATTGACTTTGATCGGGGAGTAAAAGTGGGTGGTTTTAGAGGATATTTTTTAAAAAATGAAGGGGCCAGGCTTCATTGGGCTGTATTAAATTTTGCCCTAGATTATGTATCTCAAAAAGGCTTCCAGGTTGTTGTTCCACCAGTTATAGATCGCGGCTTTGCTCTTTTAGGAGGAGGACAATTTCCTTGGGGTGAGGAAGATACTTACAAAGTAGGGGATGATGAATATTTAGTAGGAACTGCAGAGATTCCTTTAATGGCAATGCATAGCGATGAAATTTTTGATGCAAAAGATTTGCCTAAAAAATATGTTGCCCTCTCCCCTTGTTTTAGAACAGAAATTGGCAGTTACGGTAAAGATACCAAAGGACTTTTTAGAGTTCACGAGTTTGTAAAAGCGGAACAAATTGTACTTTGTGAAGCTGATGAAAAAGAGTCCTTGGGTTTTTTTGAGGATTTACAAGATAATGCTGAAGGGATTTTGCAGGAGTTAGGACTTCCCTATCAAGTGGTTATTTTATCATCTCAGGATATGGGTAAAAAAGCAGCACTTACTTATGATATAGAAACCTGGATGTCCTCCAGAGAAGGGTATGGTGAAACTCATTCCAATTCAATCTGTTTGGATTTTCAAACCAGAAGATTAAAGATTAAATACAAAGACAAAGATGGGCAGACTAAATTTGCTCATGCTTTAAATAACACAGCTATTGCCTCCCCCAGAATTCTAATCGCCCTTTTGGAAAATTTTCAACAAGAGGATGGGTCTGTAAAAATTCCAGAAGTCCTGCAAAAATACACAGGTTTTTCAGAAATAAAACCCAAGTGACCATGGCTACTATTCAGCAACTAGAAGAAGAAATTAGTAAGATTAAAGAAAGAAATAAAAGAGTAGAAACTGAGAAGACTTGGGAAACTTCATGGACCAGAAGAATAATGATAGTAATTCTCACATATCTGGTTATTTCGCTATTCTTTTTATTTGCTGGAGTGTCTCAGCCTTTTACTGGTGCCATAGTTCCTGCTTTAGCTTTTGTCCTATCCACTGCATCAGTGCCAATTTTTAAAAACTTTTGGCTGAAATATATTTCTAAGAAATAATAATTTTCTCTTAGTCATTCCTGCGAATGGAATTATGTCATCCTGAGTGAAACGAAGGATCTTCCACCTTAAGTGACAACATGAGAAGAACAACAGATATAATGACTAAAGATGTCCGCAAAACAATACTTTGTCTACATAATAAGTAATTTTAGAAGAACAGTTTTATACACAGGGGTGACAGATAATTTAGTTAAAAGAGTCTGGCAGCACAAGAATAATGTAGTAAAAGGATTTACTCAGAAATATTTTCTGCATAGCCTGCTTTATTATGAAATATTTGATAATCCTACGTTAGCAATAGAAAGAGAAAAACAAATTAAGGGATGGGTGAGAAAGAAAAAGGATGAACTAATAATGACAATTAATCCTGAGCTTAAAGATTTATATGAAGATATTAGTAAATAATGTAGGCGGAAGATTCTTCACTACGTTCAGAATGACAGATATGTTTAGATTCTGATATTCATCGGGGTGACAAAGGAGTACTATCTTCCTTGCTGCTGTCTTTGTCTGATTATATCTGCTGCTGAGGTAGCTTGGGGGGTTTGTGAGCCAGTTCCTCCTAATTGCCCAAAGCTGGCAGATCCAGTTGCTTGAGTTTCAACTGGTGGAGTGGCTTGAGGAACAGGAGTGGCCACAGGAGGAGGAGTTTTAACTGTTGGCCGAGTGATAGCAGGAACGGAGGTGGTAGTTTTAGGAGGTTGGCCTATACCTAAAATAAAATAGGCTGAAGCCCCAATTACCACCAGTAGCAATCCCCCCCCTAATCCCAGCAACCATTTAGGTATGGTTTTGTGTTCTTCTGTTGGGACTGTGGGAACCTCAGGTGAGACAGTATTAGCTTGAGAAACCACCAAAGTCTCTGGAATTCCTGTAGGTTGGGGTGAAGCAGGAGCCCCAGGCTGTGAATTATTATTAGCAATCAGTTGTGATAAATCTGTGGGAGTAGAATCTCCTAAATTAGAAGAGGGACTCCAGTTAGGTGTAGAAGGGGTGGTATTAGCCTCAGCTGTAAAGGTAGGTGCTGGCCCATCCAAAGGAGGTACTTGGGATGGCGCTCCCCAGGGATTATCTAAAGGTGAGGGAGTAGTACTCACTGCTTCAGGCTGGGAGGCTGGGGGAAAAGTAACAAGTGATTCTAATTGAGGAGAGTCAGCAGAGGGGGTTGGAGCAGGAGGATTCCATCCTGGATTTGGGGTGGAGGCAGGACCAGTTGGCGCAGGCTGTGGAGATGATCCCATTAAAGAGTTGATATCAAAAGGTTGGGGGGTGGGAGCAGGTGTGCTTAGTGAGGATGGTTCAGATTGAGGGGATGGAGGTGTCCAAGGTGAGGCAGCTGGTGGTGGCTCACCTTGAGTAACAGGGGCATTCTGCCAAGTGGGAGTTGAGTCTTGGGAGCTTGGCAGAGGAGATGACATAGCAGAAGAAGGATTTGCAATAGGCTGAGTATCAGATGGTGGGGTCCAGGCAGGGCTAGGCATAGAGGGAGGTACAGCAGTTGGTCCTGGAGCAGGAACAGGAGGGGGGGTGTTTGTTGAATTTGGGTCAGTTGTATTATCCATCTAGGCAGATCCTTCCATAGTTTATTAGATAGATAGACTGCTTGTCAATGATTACGGTATAATTGGCAGACTATGCTAGGTATATTTGGAAAACTGTTAGGCTCAAATGAAAAAGAGATTAATAAACTTAAAGCTGTAGTTGAGATTATCAACTCTCTGGAGAAAAAAATCTCCAAATTATCTGATAAACAGCTTAAGGGTAAATTTGCAGAGCTAAGGCTTGAGCATGAAAGAGGGCAGAGTTTAGATGATTTACTGCCTGAGGCTTTTGCCTTGGTAAGAGAAGCTGCTAAAAGGACTATTAAACAAAGACATTTTGATGTGCAGCTGATGGCAGGAATTGCTTTGCACCAGGGTAAAATTGCTGAGCAAAAAACAGGTGAGGGAAAAACTTTATCCGCCACCCCAGCTATTTTTTTAAATGCTTTAGTGGGAAAAGGTGTTCATGTAGTCACAGTGAATGATTACTTGGCAAGGAGGGATGTTGGCTGGATGGGTCCTATTTTTCATGCTTTAGGCGCAAGTTGCGCCACCATTATCCATGAGCAGGCTTTTATTTATGATCCCAAATATAAAGATTCCACACATGATGATAAAAGACTGCAGCAACTAAAACCTGTTTCTAGAAAAGAAGCCTATGAGGTTGATGTGACTTATGGGACTAATAATGAGTTTGGGTTTGATTATTTAAGGGATAATATGGTGTTTAAGTTAGAGGATCAATCTCAAAGAGGTCATCATTTTGCCATAGTTGATGAGGTAGACTCAATTTTGATTGATGAGGCCAGAACTCCTCTTATTATTTCCCAACCTGCTCAAGAAGCAACAGATAAATATTATAAATTTGCTCAAATTATTAACTCTTTATCTCCTGCTGATTATGTAGTGGATGAGAAATTAAAAACTGCGCATCTGACTGAAGGGGGCATACTAAAAATTGAAAAGATATTAAAGGTTGATAATTTATATGAAAAGGATTTTTCCACCCTTCATCATCTAGAACAGGCTTTAAAAGCTAAAACCTTGTTTCAAAAAGATAAAGATTATGTGGTGAAAGATGGTGAGGTAATTATTGTGGATGAGTTTACAGGCAGGTTGATGATGGGTAGAAGATATTCAGAAGGTTTGCATCAGGCAATAGAGGCCAAAGAAAATGTGCCCATTCAACAGGAGTCTCAGACACTAGCCACCATCTCATTCCAAAATTATTTTAGGATGTATCAAAAATTAGCAGGCATGACAGGTACTGCGATAACTGAGGCAGAAGAGTTTCATAAAATTTATAAACTGGATGTTTTGGAAATTCCCACCAATAACCCCATGATCAGGATTGATCATCCAGACACTATTTATAAAACTCAATCAGGTAAATATAGCGCAGTTGCCAATTTAGTAGAAGAGTTATATAAAAAAGGTCAACCTGTTTTGGTAGGTACTACCTCAATTGATAAAAATGAGTTTTTATCAGAGCTGTTGAAAAGAAAAGGTATCTCCCATGCTTTGCTTAATGCTAAAAATCATGAAAAAGAAGCAGAGATTATCTCCCATGCTGGGGAAAAGGGGGTTGTGACTGTGGCTACCAACATGGCAGGAAGAGGAGTGGATATTATTTTAGGTAAAAATGTGGTTCAACTTGGTGGATTATATGTGATTGGCACTGAAAGACATGAATCAAGAAGAATTGATAATCAGCTAAGAGGAAGATCAGGCAGGCAAGGGGATCCTGGAGAAACCAGGTTTTTTGTATCTTTAGAGGATGATTTAATGAGGATTTTTGGTGGGGAACAAGTATCCAAAATAATGGATTTTCTTAAAATGCCAGAGGACACCCCAATTGAGCATGGTTTAGTTTCCAAAGCCATTGAAGGAGCGCAGAAAAAGGTGGAAGGACATAACTTTGATGTTAGAAAACATACTGTTGAATATGATGATGTGATGAATCAGCAAAGACAGATTATTTATGAGGTCAGGAAAAAAGTTTTGGAAACAGCTCAATCAAAGGACACTTCCTTAAAAGAGGAGATTTTACAAAAGATAGAAACAGAAATTAGCAGTTTAGTGACAATTTACTCCGAAGAAGGCATAGATTCTAAAAAAATTATGGAGGAGTTTGCCTCAGTTGTGCCAATAGATGAGGAGAGCAAAAAACAAATCCAAAAACAAATATCCACACTTTCTAATACAGAAGAAGTTTCAGAATTTTTATTTAATCTTGGCAAAAACTTTTATGAGGAAAGGGAAAAACAGGTAGGGGAGGAAGTGGCCAGACAAATGGAAGTATTTGTTTATCTAAACACCATAGATACTTTATGGATTGAGCATTTAGATACCATGGATGATTTACGCTCTGGAATAGGACTTCGAGGTTATGCTCAAAGGGACCCATTAATTGAGTATAAAAGAGAAGGGTTTGATTTATTTGAAAAATTAATGGTGGAGATAGATTATGAAATTGTTCACAGGATCTTTAAAGTAGCAGTTGAGGGTCAAACCCCCGTTGCTCAGCAGCAATCAGTAACAGTGGAAGAAAAACACCCAGAAATAGAAATTGGAGTGGAAACAGAAAAGGAAGAAATTTTATCTACCCCTGCTGTCATTGCGAGCCATGTACCAGCTGGTGCGGGGGCGTGGCAATCTTCTCAAGAAGGTGGGGTTACTAAAGTAACCATAGAAAGAGATGGTGTGGTAAGTGAACAAATTTATGGAGGGCAGGGACAATTAACCAAGCCTCATGGAAAATTGGGCAGAAATGACCCCTGCTGGTGTAACAGTGGACGTAAGTACAAACGCTGTCATTATCCTAACTAAGAAATGCAATTGACTAAAGACCATATATCTTCATTACTTCCCAAAAGACCCAGGGATGCTAATAAGGGGACTTTTGGGAAAGTTCTAGTAATTGCTGGTTCTGAAAATTATCCTGGGGCAGCTTATCTTTGTTGTGCTGCAGCTTACAGAGTTGGAGCAGGGCTGGTTAGTTTAGCAACGACTCCTGAGGTTAAAATAATTGTTTCCAGAAAATTGCCTGAGGTAACTTTTCTAACATTTGATGAAGCCTTAGAAAAAATAAGCAAAGCTTTTCTTCGAATAAAAGATTATGATGTTTTACTGTTAGGCCCTGGTTTGGGACAAAGTGTTTCTACCACTAAGTTGGTAAAAGAATTAATAGGACAAAAACTACCTAAGACAGTAATTGATGGAGATGGGCTAAATTTACTTTCTAAGATAAATAACTGGTGGACAAAGTTTGATGGGGAAGTAGTGTTAACTCCTCATCCAGGAGAGATGAGTAGGTTAACTAGTTTAACAATAGAGGAGATTCAATCTAACAGAGAAAACACTGCTAAAAGTTTTGCTAAAAAATGGGGAATGGTAGTAGTTTTAAAAGGGGCAAATACTGCTGTGGCCTCCCCCACTGGGGAAGTGGGGATTAGCCCTTTTGCAAATCCTGCCCTGGCAACTGCTGGAACAGGAGATATATTATCTGGAATTATTGCCGGTTTAGCATCTCAGGGACTTTCTAATTTTGATGCTTCCTGTTGCGGAGTGTATATTCATGGACTTATCGGTGAGATGTCAAAAGAAAAAATAGGAGAAGCTGGGGTGATAGCTTCTGATCTTTTACCCTTTTTACCAAAGGCAATTACTAAAATTAAAACAACTTAAAATTTCCTGCGGTACTGAACAGTGATTGTTCCAAATTGTTTTTGTTCTAAAACTTTTGAAAAGTAGCTCTCTTCCCTTAAAAAATTTTCCTTATCAGAATCGGACAAACCAACGGTTGGTTCTATAATAAGGCATTGATTGTCTGGCAGATCGGATCTTTTATCAACCACCTTTAAGTGACCGGCGTATCCTGAGGCGGTTCTCCCCCCCCAAAGCGGTAAATACCCATACTTTTGGGATCCATACCACTCAAATAAGTAACTCCAAGTAGTGTTTATATATAATGGAATTGTTAATCCACTAACTGAAAATTTTTTATCTTTTGCTTTTTGATAACAGAAATCTAGAATTTTCTTTTCATCTTTTGTTAACATGCCCGGCTCTATTACAAAATCTCTATTTGGTCCTTTAATGTTTTGACTAAGAATCAAATTTAAATTACCAAAAGCAATAAATGCAATTAGAGTAAGTCCAATCAACATATTTCTTTTTAAGATTAAACTGATAAGGAAAGAAACAAAAATTATCAAGCTGACAGAAGCTGCCGGATTATGGTAATAGCTGGTGGTACCGGATAAAATATAAGGAATTAATCCAGTAAAAAACCAGATTGTTAAAAAAAGGGCTTGTTTTCTAAAGGGTTTATCAAGTAGCATTTTAATGGCAGCAAAAAATAATATTACAATTAAGAGTGTTATCAATGAATCAACTGATAGCAAATTATCATGAATTGATCTTTGGCTGATTGTTTTAATTGTCGAAAAGGTAAAAGAGGATTTAAGTTCCGTTAAAGCTTTAATTTCTCTAAAATGAAATTTGTATTCTGCCAGAATAAAAGTGGAGATGGATAAAATAAAGAAAAGTAATCCCAATAAGATCAGCCTAAATTTTGTAATTGAAAATTTAAATATAAGTTTAATATCTTGAAGAAAAATTAAACTAGCAAAAAATCCCACAAATAAAAATAAATTTACATAGTGAAATTGGATGGATAAACCGATTCCCAAAAAAGATAAAATTAATCCCCCTGGCTTTTTTTTAAATAATAAAAGAGCCAGGCCTAAATAAAAAATAAGCACAGTTAGGACAGCCAATGCGGGATGGCTTAGGAATAAAGAATATTGGGACTGCTCATAAGACAGAGCAAAAATAAAAGCCGCAATAAGTCCCACCCTTTTGTTAAAAAGTATTGAGACGATAGAAAAAACCAGCAATAGACCTAATGCATTTATTATCCTAAAGATAAAAGATACTGCCTCAGGATTGTTGTGGGATAGGAAATATATTGAAGCATAGATGTAATAAATTAAAGGACCATGAAATAGATTATCATTTGCTGAAGAGGGCGGACCGATAATTTTTAAGTGGCCATTGAGTATTTCCAAAGCGGCATATGAATCCCTTGCCAGGTCATATCCAAAGTAGACATTATCAGGAAAAAAAATAAATCTCACCAGTAAAGCTAAACATAAAATTATTAACAGCCAGTTTCTTTCTATATTCACAACAAATAATATATAATTTCGATAATGAGATTACTAGATAAGAGATTTTTAATACTGCTAATTTTGTTTTTTATTGCTGCTATTTTAATTCGTTTTTTATACTTCCCAAATAATATTTATTTTGGTTTCGATCAGGCCAGAGACGCTTTTTCTGTCAAAGAGATATTAAGCGGTCATTTAAAAATAGTAGGACCTCCAACAAGTTTTGAAGGTTTACGCCACGGAGTTTTATACTACTATCTTTATGCCCCAATTTATTTAATAAGTAGAGGGGACCCGGCTACAGTTGCAGCATTTTTGCGAGTTTTAAACTCATTTGGTGTATTTTTAATTTTTGCAATATCTTCCATTTTATTTAATAGATATGTTGGTTTAATTTCAGCTTGGTTATTTGCCATATCATTTGAGCAAACACAATTTGCCTTATATTTTAATCACCCCTCATTTGCAGTTATTAGTAT
>Ga0105164_10003004_pt1 | contig 10307 bp, 6 predicted proteins | sample VDWuncwatermetaG_FD_89674 | JGI IMG/M metagenome (GOLD analysis project Ga0105164, IMG submission 89674) | Wastewater microbial communities from Netherlands to study Microbial Dark Matter (Phase II) - VDW unchlorinated drinking water | ecosystem: Environmental > Aquatic > Freshwater > Drinking... | reverse complement strand
TTATCACTCATAATTAATTTATTAAATCGATACTAGTTTAAATTTTTCAATAAGTTACTAGTTGGCTCCACTTACAATCTATACTATATTATAAACGGTTATATTTCTGGCTTCACACTCAATGTGACTTATAAAAGTTCTATATGTATCGGTCTGCTAAACAAGTCTTCGGTTTTTACTCTTTCAAATCCAGAACCCACTTTGGATCAACTGAATAAATATCACATAATCCTCTAAACTTTGTAACAGTACAGTCAGTTTCTGCTCTTTCTATTTTTGCAAGTTACTCCAGCCGCTTGACTGCTGGTATTGGTGAAACTTTGCCTAGCTTATCCATAATCATTCCAGTTCTTAAATAAAGCTTATAACCTTTCTGTTTTATGGTTAATAAGGTAAAACCTTAGAGAATGTTAAGAGGTTAAGCAAAACTCATTTTTTACTTCTTAATCTTTAATAGTTTAATTTGATTTATCTCTTAAGTAGTGTTGTATTGTTTTAGCAAATACGATATTATTGAGGAATTATTTAAGACATTTATAAAGCTAGGTGATTTTAGTGGATTCGATTCAAATGGTACAGGGTTCTAAACTTGTTAGTTCACCTCATATGATGTGGACTTTGCATAGGAATAATGAACTTCAAGCTAAAAAAAATAATCCAACTCAAAGTACAACAAAATCTAATGCTGTATTAACTTCACCAGTACAGATAGATGTCGAAAACCAAAATAAGATTAATGCATTATTAGAGTCAGCTAATTCTATAATGCTGAAGTTTGCAATCATAAAAGCTGACGAACTTGATCTGCATGGTGAGCAAAGAGAAGCATTTTTAGTATCAATGCCTAAAATAGCTACAATGCAAGAATTTAAAAAACAGTGTTTGTCAAATAAGAGTTGTGAAAGATTTATTAACTCAATCCCAAAGAAAGTTATTTTGGAATTGCCACTACCTATAAGGAAAAGATTATTAATCGAAGGTAGTGCTAATAATGATGGTAAAAGTGATTCAGATAACGTAAAGTTTGCCGCTTGCTACAGCTCTTTCTTTCATGTAATTGCTCTTGATTTTGATGTTATGAATTCTGAGATGGTTAATTTCGAAGGATATTTAATTCATGAGGTAAATCATGCTATTAAAAGCATAACTCGTTCAATGTTGTCTGCAGATGTTCTTACTAAAATATTAGCTGAAGAAATCTATGATGAAATGGTTACAAGTAAAGAGTTTACTTATACAAGAAGTCTTACATCACCATTAGCTGAGCCTCCAATTATTACTTCAAAACGGCTTCGTGAAAAGCTTGCGAATTTCACTGTAGGAATTATTAATAATTTGGATGAAGCTGATAAAAATATTGTAATAGGCATTGTTAAAAAATATGGGTTAGGATTCCCCATTGCGAAGTTGAGTGATATTGCTTTAGAACATCTTAAGAAATGCTTAAATGAAGATACTGATGCTAGAACCGAATTTCAATCTTTTGTTCAATCATTAAATAGCGACCCAGAGTTCTCAAACCTTTTTGATAATCCTGAAGACGCTGCTATTTTGCTTTTTAAATCTTATATTGAGAATAAAGTTAATAGGTGTAAGCTTTTTCTTGGTAAAAGTAGCTCTGGACTGCCATCACATATTAGTTTAGCTATGCCACAAGAAGAATTTAAAAAGCTTCCTGTCTCAGTAGTTAAATTCTCTGAGCAAGACAATAAAAAATTATATGACTTTGCTGCTAAATCAGCAAGAGAATGCCTTTCATTAATGGATGGAAATGCGGCTATACAGAGAAACATATGCCCCGCAAAAAGACATATATATAGTTATTTATTTACACCTGAAGAGATCAGCTCAGATAGAGAGAGACTGCTTTATGAGCTTAAAAAAGATGGTGTATCAGAAGAGAAAACAAGGCAGTTAAATACAACTCTAAGATTTTATACATTAGGTGAAGAATTAACTGGCTTGAGAAAACAATTACTTCAGGCACCATTAGATCAAAATGCAGTGACTACAATTAATAGATTTAGAGCTATTGAAGCACAATATGTTGAAACAGAAATGGAGTTAGAAGAATTATTTAAACTTACGGAGAAAAAAGTTAAAGATCCTTCTAAGAAAAAGCAAAACGGAGAACTCAGAAAAGCTTTTAGTTATTATAAATTGATTGAAACTTTCTTTTCGTTAGCAATGCCTTTTTACAACCCGTCAAATGTTCCTTTTTTATATATGACTGCTCCTGATATTAAGTTACACCTTCTTAAAACAAGAAGAAAAATTTTAAATTTATTCTATTCTAAGGGTTTATTAGACTCCAAGCAGCATGAATATGCACTTAAACTTCTTAAGAAAGAAGAGCAGTTAAGTTCTAAAATTGTAGAAATAAAAGAAACAATAGACTTTAACAGATGGATTGAGCCTCATAAAAGGTTAGATATCTCTATAGAAAGCAACAGAGGCTTAAGAGGTAGATATGTTGCTTTGGAAAACAAGTTGGAGCAAATGAAAAACAATTTGGATCAAAGAGTTCAAAGCATGGTTGTCTTACCAGAAATGCTTTGTGAAAAGCTACCCAAATATAGTTTTGATGATGGATTCCAGAAGAGTTCTTTTAACCAAGAAGAATTTCTGGTTGACTTAAAAGGTTTATCCGAGCTTGGTAAAAGTGAAAAGACTTCTAGAAGAAGTGAATTATATTTAAAATACGAGGATCATATTGCAGAAATGGGATCATTTCTGCATGAAATAATAAGCCCAAGATCGTTTGAGAACGCCATTAATATAAATCATGAAATGTATTCTGAAGCCGTTGACCTTAATGAATTTTTATTTGACAAAAGGGTACTTAATGATTATTTAACACCTTTTGTAGTGGGGGATTTAGAAGAAAGAAGACATGCTGCTCATGTTTTGGCTGACGTATGCGTATCCTATGAACCAGAATTGTGCACACTTTTTATGAAATGTATTTCTAGTGAAAATGAGGATATAAAGATAAGAGAAAGTGCTCTTAGTGGTATTACCAGACAGTCTAGATTGAATAGGAATCTTAGGAAAAGCCATTTACAATTTTGCTTGAAATATATAATTGAAAGAGAAGATAATGATTTTCAAATTTTATTAGGGGTTATATCAATAGTTGGAGAAATAGGTGATTCAGACACATTAGAAATCTTAAAAAAATCAGTAAAAGAAGAGGATGAAAAGATGTGCAATGAAGAAACCCTTGAGAAACAAAATTTACACAGTGAGCTTTTTTGCAAATTAGTAGATGCTTGTATGAAAATTAAAGAACGAACGACTAAACAACAAGAAAATATAATTTAGTTTCCGTTCAAGTGCATTGCTAAATGAAGTACTAAACTTACTGGCAAATAAAAGGACCCATCCAATTTACTTGATGGGTCCTATCAAGCGTTACTTCTGAATAATGGAGGTTTCAACTTGTTTGAAACTCCATAAATGAAAAAATTGCGGAGGGTGGATTTGAACCACCGACCTTCGGGTTATGCTTACCACTACAGTTTTCACTGCCATTATTGTTTGTGGTCTGGACTATACCTTTAACCATTAAAAGATTTAATGGTTATCTGCCGTCTAGTCTCTACACCTTCAATATTGCTTTTGCAATAAAGCTTGGCTCGGTATTACCATAAAAAAGGCTTCACCGAATTTGACAGATTATCAACTAATCATTGCTGACTAGCCAGCCCTATTTGTAGTAAAAGAAACTTGTGAAAGATTCTACTTGAAACTTACAACTTATAACTTATTACTTTCTTGAGCCCGACGAGCTACCAGACTGCTCTACCCCGCGATATTTTTCAGATGAACGATCTTACCAGTGTAAGACAAAGTTAATTATACACTAGAGAAAGAAAATAACATTAAAAAATGAGTTATACAAATCTCCCCCCTCTATAATTAATGCATGAACTTAGAATCAGCCCCAAGTAAACAAGAACTTGAAATCCTTTCCATTAATGAAAGTAAGCTAATGGAATCAGCAATGAGATTTGGAATTGAAGCTGGAGAAATTATTCATATCGTAACTAAACTTCCTGGTGGCCCTATAGTTATACAAAAAAAGAATCAACAAATTGCTATCGGTAGAGAATTAGCAAAAGAAATTGAAGTTAAGCTGCTATCTTAGATTTATTTCCTAAGCCACTAAAAACAAATCTTAAACCTTTTTTTGATCCTTCAAATGCAAGTCCAGAAAGTAGTAGTCCTAAAAGTACAAATGGTGTTCTATCTCCAAAGGTATTAATATCTTTTTCATCGAAAATAACACCAGATAAATGCTCTCTAATCTGATCCATACCAATCAATTCAACTCTATCGCCATGAGCATCTGAAATTATTATAGTTTCAGTTTTTTCATCAAAGCTTTCCACAGCATAGACATGACCATTTCTAACACGACTTGCATCTAATAGTTGAATTGGTTCATTTTCATTGTTAGTACTAGATATTGATGGACCAGAAGGGGGGAAAGAAGATAGGGGTAAAGGTTTTTCAATAGCAACAAATACAGCTGAAGTCGTTGGTTTATCAGAATTAGTATGAGAGACTAGCAGAATACAATGATTATCATTTTGTTTGCCGGGTCCCACCAATCCTCCATTCTGCAATTCCACGGCTTTAGCAGTAAGATTTGAATCAAATTTCTCTGCTTTCTCCTGAGAAATTTCTGGATTTTGTCGATTAATGTTTCTTAAATCAATTCCATTTTTAATATCACTTAAACTAAACTGTCCTGCTACAGTTACAATTTTTTCTGGAGCTCTACTAAAAACATTTCTCAATTCATTATCTGACATTGCAATTGTTAGCATAGGAATGTAGTCAGTGTCAGCCAACATTGTTGATGATGTTTGAAAATAAACATTAGGAACAGGGGCATTAGAAGCCTTACTATATGCAGCTTTAAATAGAGACGTAAATAATGATTTATCTTTTGATGCAGAGGGGTTGAAATCTGCAGGACAAGAAGTGTTTTTCACCTCCTGATAAGACAATGGAATCCATTTTCCATTTACTAAAACTTCAAAATTAATATTTGGTTTATTACTATTTAAGTCTTGTGAAGTTATTCTTACTTCGCTTTTAATTTTTTGAGTATTTTCATGAGTAAATAAACGTGCTCTTAGCGGCGACATTAGTTGACAATTATATTCATCATTTTGAGAGACGGAGTTCTTTGTCGGTCCATTTTCTCCCCAAACAATTACAGAAAGAATATAATACTCATTTAAAAATTTAATTGCATCCTTGATTATTTTAATAGATTCAGAATTAGATACAGTCTTCAAACCTTCCACAAGAATTTTATTTGCGTGAACAAGTTCATCTTTTGAATCTAGCACTGTTCCATCTTTATTTAAGTCAAAGTTTTTTGAGTCTACATGGAGAATATTAAAAGCACTAAAAAGAGTTTTTGATTCAGGAAAGTTAGATAAAAAACCATCAGATTGAACATCATTTATTATCACAGCCTCTTCTACAATTCCTGATGGAGTAGGAACAGCAGAAGAGGTTTGCAAAGCATTATTAAATGTTTTCATCCCACCAGGAGTTAGACCAGCTCCTATAACTGTCAAAAGTCCATAGGTCGTAATATTATGAAGATTTCTAAGTGCCCAAGAGAATGGTTTTAATATTGAACCCCCTCTAGCTCTTTTTGCATGTAAAGTATTTGCCCCTTCTCCTATAGACAAATCTCTATTTTCATCTGAAGCAAACCGTCCAGATAATAATTTATTAACACTAGAATTTCCACCAATTGTTGGTGCAATTGATCTTGCTTGCATATTACTCTTATTTCTTATTGAGTAAAATTATACAGGATAGTTCCAAAATTGTTATATCAGGTTCTAGGTTATTTGGTTGATTCTTGATTTATTAAAAGATCACTTAATTCTATCTTTTGTTCTCTAATTTCTGTATTCTGTCCTCTATGCTCTGTTTTATGTGGATTAACAGGAAGAGTCACATAAAAGACTGTCCCTTTATCTACACCAGGTTCACACCAAATAGAACCACCATATAATTCCACAATCTTCCTACAAACTGAAAGCCCAAGCCCTATGCCTGCAAATTGCCTGGTTATTGAATTATCAGCTCTATAAAATGGTTCAAAGACTTGTTTTGCTTGCTCTAAGGTTAAACCTATACCTTCATCTGAAATTGAAATAGTTACCTTTTCACCATCACTTAAAACCTTAACACTAACTTTTCCTGCATTCGGACTAAATTTTATTGAATTGTTTAAGAGATTAGAAAAAAGCTTCTTAACATTTTCCACTTCACTAAAAATCACAGGTTCATAACCAATTGAGCTTATTTCAAACTCGATTTTTGAATCCTTAATATTTTTAGACTCTTCTTTATAACACTCATCAATTAAAGCTTTTACATTAACTGGAGATGTTTGCAATTTATCCTTAGAAACACCAAACGTAGTCGTGGCTACTTCTAAATAGTCACAGATTAATTTATTTAAGGAATTAGCTGAACCTACAATATGGTTAGCAAAGTTTTTTATAGTCTCTGAATCATACTCTCTTTGTGAAATCAATTCTCCAAATCCTATTATCGTAGATATAGGGGTTTTCAATTCATGACTTATCACTGAGAGTAAATCAATTCTAATTTTTTCTGCATCAGTGAGTCTTTTATTCACATCGGTCAACTGAACATTTCTTTCTCTTAATTTAGAGATTAGTTGCTTATTTATATAATCAAGTTTTTTAAGATCAGTTACATCTTTAAAAATAAAGACAAATCCATTAGGTCTGTTCAATTCATCTCTATAGGAATAACAACTTACATTTAAAAGTTGGTTTTTACCATTTATAGTTTTTAGATTTAATTCAGACTTGCAATTACTATTCAGATTTACAGTACTAAGAGCTTCTTCTATAAAATCTTTTGGAAGCAAGTTCTTCACTGAAGACTTCATATAACGTTGCCCAAAGTATTTTTCAAAAGTTTTATTTGCCTCTAATACTATCCCAGAGAGATCAGTAATAATAACGGCTTCATCAGTATATGAAATAGCCTCAGCAATTTTAAATTGTTTTATTTTATTATTTTCATTCAGTGCATTAACAAGAAGAACTTCCTGAAATTTGTTCACATGCCCAGAATCAATTTCTTCGCTTTGTACTGATTTAAGATTTAGAAGAAGTTTCTTTTCTTTCAAAGATAAATCATTACAATAATTCTCATAAAAATGATCAAAAACAGAAGCCACAATTTTAGGCTCAAATGTCAAGAAAAATCTAGAGCTTTCATCTTTTAAAAATTGATTTTTAGGCTCATCAAAAATAATTAAAAATGATAAAAACTCAGATAAACCAATATACAAATGCTCATTAGTATCAGAAAGCGGCACATTTAAAAAATAGGATTTAGTAATTTTTTTTAGAGAAATCTCAGGAACTGAATTACTTGCATGAACTAAAAATGAAGTCTTTTCATAGTCTTTATAGAATGTTTTTATTAGGCCTTCTAATGTTTCAATTGGAAAACGAAAATTTAAAGTTTGGACATTTGTGCCAAACTCTTTTTCAATATAATCAAAGAGAGGTTTTTTCATTGCGCTATTTCTATAATTAGGAAGGAATCTCTAACAATAGGGCAAGACGCGACGTGCCAAAGCCTGTTCCAGATGAGCTTTCTGATAATATGTTATCTAAACTTTTTCTCATTTCAGATAAAGGCAAAGCTCCAACAGTTTCTAAAACTTGAGGTAGCCAATAGGGATCATGCTTTTCACCTATACTTTGTGCTTTCTCCAATAAGTCTTTCGTGAAGATAACAAGCTTTGATCCAGATGAAATATATAAATTCCCTTCAACGTAATCTGAGTTAACATTCAATCCAAGAGAATTGGTATTTTTATTTTCTCCTAATTTATTCCCTACAATTAACCTTGTAACTTGTTGTTCTGGTCCTATTAAATAAGGTTCCGGGTGATTTGCATTTGCAAATCTAACTCGCCTAGCATCTAAATTAAACACTCCATACCATGCATTCACTAATAATGAGGCTTCTTTAAAAACCAGATTTAATTCTTTATTTAAATACTTTAATGCTTCTTCTGGCTTCAATGCTATCTCTGCTTTTCCTTTCAATCCTTTCATTAGACCTAAAATATATCCATTAATTAATGCAGCAGGGAGTCCATTACATTTTGCTTCTGCAATTAATACAAGAGTTATATCACTGCCTAGCTCATCAATCCACCAAATCTTCCCCTCAGCAATTGCATTTATATCTTCAATTACATTAAATAAAATTTTCTTATTTTGATTAGTCCCAGAAATAGCTACTTGAACCTTACTTAATAGCTGATGTTCAGAAGAGCATTTAGCATCTACTACAATTTGTTTTTTTTCATTTAAAACCAATATTCTACTCAATGCAAGATTAGCAACATCACAAATAAAATTTACTTTTCCTCTCATCTCATCATCTAAATTAAAAGCCTCATTAGAAAAATTTAAAACAAACATTCCATGTTCATAAACAGATTCAGAGATTTTATCTATCAGTGGAATAAAAAGAAATAAATCATTTTCTCCCAGTCTTAAAGTAGTAGTTTTTTTCTGCTCACAAACAAGATCATAAATATTTTTACTCATCTCTTTTTTAAAGATATTTTTTCCAGGGGTAACATCACCAACCTGACAAATAACTTTTAATGAGTCATCTTCTTTTGATACAAATGAAGAATAATTAGGCTTAAGTAAATCTGACAAATATTTAAGGACAAGAAGACCAATTTCTTTCTTTGATGAGAGTCCTTTTAATTCTTTGACTAGTGGGTATAAATCTTCAATTGGTTTATTATCTTTATATTATACTTAACATACGATGTTTTCAGACTATTTAAAAAGAGATTATTCTATACCTGTACAATTCCTTGAAAATGCTATTAAGCAGTCAAAATTGGCCAATTCATACATTTTAATTAGCAGAAACCAGGAAGATAGTTATTTATTTGCTGTTGAATTAGCAAAGATACTAAACTGTCAAAAAAACAGCTTTTCTAAGCCCTGCAATGAATGCTTAAACTGTAAATGGATTGAAAAGAATGAACACCCACATGCTTTTATTAAAGTCACTCCAGATGAAAAAAGCAAAAAAGGACAAGTAAAAGTAGAAGAGGTTAGAGAGTTAATAAATGAGCTGGGGAAAAGTACTGATTGCTATAGAGTAGTATTTTTCCCTGATTCAGATATGAATACTCTACCAGCAGAATGTTGTAACTTAATGCTTAAAACTGTAGAAGAATCTCCAGCTAAATTAATTTTTATTTTTGGAAATAAATCAAAAAACAATATACTTCCTACTATCCTTAGCAGATCACAATTGATTTATTTAAATAAACCAACCAATGGTTCTATCCTTCCACTAAATACAGATAAAACAAATATAGATTTATTTTCATCATCTACAAGTGAGTCTTTAGATAAAGCTAACTTGATTAAAGAAACACTTGAAAACAATGAAATAGAATTGAAAGAATTTCTTACTACAATCGCTATAGAAAAGTATGAAGATCTTAAATATTCAAATCAAAAAGATTACTCTCGCTTATATAAAGAATTAACTAAAGCACAAGGTAAATTAAAAGCTTTTATGCAACCTAAAATTGTGATTGAAGATTTGTGTTTGGAATTGACGACATAGTCGTCACCTAACACTATAAACAGTTAATGACTCTCTATAACTACTTCTTCTTTTCAGTGGTCTTCTACGAGTAGGATCTGTAAAAGAATAGACATCATTTCCATTATCTTTCACATCTTTAATAATAATCTGTTGTGAAGCATCAGCAATAAATTCAGAAGGTGAAATAGTACTTGATACATTGGCAATAAAAGGATTTTCAGGAATTTTTTCCTCTTCTTCTTTTTTCTCTGATTTGTCTACAAGTCTTTTTAAGAGACTAACAATTCCATCGCTAATTTTATCTTCATCTTTGTTTTTTTCAACATCATTTTGTTCACCAATATGTTGATTACTTATATCAGCAAGTAGCTGTACCCCACCTTGCTGAGTGCAACCCATAAGAAGTTTTTTTCCATCAACCTCTACTACATAAACGCTTTGAGAAGGTGTTAGGTTTAAGCTCTGCTTCATAGTTAAACCTTTTGTATTCATGACACCATTTTGACCATTAGGCATTATGGGTGACTGCAAGAAATTACTCTCTTCAGGATTAGACTGAAAAGGATTATCAAATAAATTACTTAAAATATTTCCTTGAGAATTAGGTACATTCAAAAAATCCATAC
>Ga0105164_10003003_pt1 | contig 10310 bp, 12 predicted proteins | sample VDWuncwatermetaG_FD_89674 | JGI IMG/M metagenome (GOLD analysis project Ga0105164, IMG submission 89674) | Wastewater microbial communities from Netherlands to study Microbial Dark Matter (Phase II) - VDW unchlorinated drinking water | ecosystem: Environmental > Aquatic > Freshwater > Drinking... | reverse complement strand
TCTGCAGTCCTCCTAACATAACTCAATGCAAACAAAGGCTCGATGCCGCTTGAAACATCTGCGATTATGCTGATTGTTCCTGTGGGAGCAATTGTCGTCCTTGTTGCATTCCTCAACGGCATGTGGCAGTTTTTGAAATATTTTGATTTTTTGCTGTAAATGCTGTTCTTCCACTCGGGAAAATTCCCATGATTGTTTGCCAGTTCCATAGACTCTGCGCTTGCTTCTTTGGAAATGAATTTCATTACTTCTTCCGCTGTTTTCAATCCTTTTTCTGAATCATAGGAGATTCCCAATTTGACAAGCATGTCGGCAAATCCCATCACCCCCAAGCCAATCTTCCTGTTTTTATCTACAATCCTTCTTGTTTCTTTTAACGGATAATTACACATGCCAATAACATTATCAAGAAAATGAACCGCTGCATGCACTATTTTTTTCAGTTTTTCAAAATTAATATTATTTTTGTCCACAACATTCGAAAGGTTAATGCTTCCGAGATTGCAGGATTCGTAATGCAGCAATGGCTGCTCTCCGCAGCTGTCAGTGGAATCAATATTTCCAAGTTTTGGCGTCGGATTAAATTCATTAATAGTGTCGATGAATATGACGCCGGGCTCCCCGTTAAGCCAGGCCTGCTCGCAAATCAGCTTGAAAATTCTTCTTGCGCTTTCTTTTTTAACAGCTTTTTTTGTTCTGGGGTTTGTTAAATTATAACTCTTGTTTTTCTTCACGGCCTCCATGAACTTATTTGTTATTGCGACCGAGACATTGAAATTTGTCAATATATTTTGCCGGCTTTTAATTGTTATGAAGTCTTCTATGTCGGGATGGTCAACGTTCAGAATGCCCATGTTAGCTCCCCTTAAAACGCCGCCAAGCTTTATCTGCTCTGTCGCAGCATCGAAAACTTTCATGAAAGATACTGGGCCTGATGTGGAGCCGGCGCTTTCTATTACATCTCCTTTCGGCCTAAGCTTTGAAAAATTAAATCCTGTTCCTGCCCCTGTCTTGTGTATCAATGCAGTGTCGTGGATTGTCTTGAAGATTGAGCTTATGTCGTCTTCAACAGGAAGCACAAAGCATGCCGCAAGCTGCTGCAGTTTTCTTCCTGCATTGAACAAAGTCGGGGAATTCGGCAGAAAATCAAGCGAGGCCATCAAATTATAGAATCTTTCCTCTGTTTTCCTTACACTATTTTTTGAATTTTTATATTTTGCATCTGCCTGTGCAATGTTTTTTGCAACTCTTCTGAACAAATCTTCCGGTTTTTCAATGGCTTTTCCTTTGTTGTTTTTAATTAAGTATCTCTGCTCGAGAATCAGCAGCGCGTTTTTTGACAGGCTTATTTTTGGCATACTATTTCTGTTTATTTTTTCCATTTTAAAAATTCTTCCTCTTGAATGAACCTTGACATTCCTTCCCAGTCTTTCTTTTCGTTCCTTGTGTCAGTATAAACTTCGATTCCGATGCCGTCGGGGTCGGAAAGATAAATAGCTTTGCTTATTCCATGGTCAATCGGACTGAATTGGACATTCAGTTTTTTCAGCTTGAAATAAATTTCTGCCAGTTCTTTCAGATTGTCCAACTCTATCGCAAAATGATACAAGCCGACAGCGTCTTCATGTGGTTTTTCCGCATTCTTGTGCTCCTGCAAAGCCAAATCATGGTGCTTTTTTCCAAATGTCATAAAAACATAGCTCGCCACTCTTTCAGTTATTTTTAATCCAAATATTTTCGTGTAGAAATTTTCTGATTTTTTAAGGCTGGAAACCTTCAGATGGACATGTCCTATTTTCTGCATTTTATTAATATTTTTTATATTTAATTTTTATATTTGAAGCATCCTTTTACATGGTCATTTGTCATTCCGACTGCCTGCATGAATGCGTAGCATATTGTCGGGCCCACAAAATTAAACCCTCTTGTTTTCAAGTCTTTGCTCATTGTATCCGATTCCTTTGTTGCTGAAGGCAATTGTTTTAAACTTTTCCATGAATTTCTTATTGTCTTGTGTTTCACAAACTGCCAGATGTATTTGTCAAAGCTTCCGAATTCTTTCTTAATTTTTAGGAATGCTCTTGCATTTTGAATAGTTGCTGAAACCTTGAGCTTGTTTCTTATGATTCCGTCGTTTGATAAAAGCTTTTCGATTTTTTTATCGTCATATTTTGCAATTTTATTTGGGTCGAAATTGTCAAATGCCTTCCTGTAATTTTCTCTTTTTTTCAGGATGGTTGACCATGAAAGCCCTGCCTGCGCGCCTTCAAGGACAAGAAATTCAAACAATTTCCTGTCGTCGTGGATTGGCCTGCCCCATTCCTTGTCATGGTAATCCTGCATTAATCTGCTGCTTCCGGCCCAAGCGCATCTTTTGACGTCCATCATTCGTTGAAATTTATTTTGATATTATAAACTTGCGTTTTCCATCAAAAACTTTATATAAAATAAAAATAAAAACTAAGTATATGGAGCATTTATCTATCAAAGAGATACACGACAGACTGAATGAATTGGACGGGTGGGAGATGCACGGCAACGAGATTGTAAAGGATTTTGAGTTCAAGAATTTCAAGGAAGCCCTGGCATTTTCCAATCAAGTCGGCGAAGAAGCGGAAAGGGAAAATCATCATCCGTACATTTTTATAAGGTACAATAAAGTTACATTAACATTGTCAACGCATGATGCCGGAGGGCTGACATACAAGGATTTCAAGCTGGCGAAGATAATCGAGCAGATGGTTTGAATTTTTACTTTTTACTAAAAATGAATAAAAAAACAATTATAGCCGGAGCTGCTGCACTTGGATTGTCTGGATTGGCGTGGGTTGTGACAGAAAATGAAATTAGGGTGCTTAATAACAAGGCCTTAAACTATGATATTGCTGTAGAGCATGCCAAGGATCCTGCTGAAAGGCTTCGCCTTGAGCAATTGGCAGAAAAATTTACTAAAAGAGCAGTTTTATTAAACAAATTTCGAGTATTGAACCCGTGGACATATGTGGCTCCTCATTTAAGGAGATTATATGGAAACTATGGGCTAAGTTACAGGAAATCGAGGCAATACTAATACTCAATCCCTTTTCTCGCGACAATCCCCTTCTGCCACGGATGCTTTATTCCGTTTACGACATTGACGTAATCCGCAGCTTCAATTAATTCTTCAGGCGCGTCCCTTCCTGTCAGAACCAATTCAACATTGCCGTGGCTTTTTATTATATCAAGAACTTCGCTTATCGGAACCAATCCCTTTTCCAGCACGCAGTTTATCTCGTCAAGAATCACCATGTCATAATCATTGCTCTTGATTATTTTTTTTGCGTGCTCCCATCCCTCCATTGCAGCGTCTTTTTCTTTTATGTCGGGCTGGAAGACAAATTTCCCAGTTTTGTCTGAAAATTCTTCAAGATGCTTTTGCTTTTCCTTCAGCGCATCGGCTCCAAACTGCTCAATCTCAAACCCAAGCTTTTTTGCGCTGGACAATTCCCCTGTAAATCCGCTCTTGAGAAACTGTATCATATGCACTTTAAGGTTGTTTCCGACTGCCCTTAACGCCAGTCCCAATGACGAAGTTGTCTTTCCTTTTCCGTCCCCTGTTATTACATGGACTAACCCAAGAGATTCCTTGCTGTCATCACCCTTGACTTTGATTTGGTTTTTTATTCTGGTTAAGGTCATTTTATTGTAAGCCTTTATCGTGTTTGATATTGTTTAAATACAATAATAACATTGTAATTACTGCACCAACTGTAGCAATAAGCATGTCTTTTTCTGCATCAAAAACATCTCCTTGAATGCCGAGCCAAGCAATTGCATTATCTGGCTGCACAATGATTGCAACAGCCCATTCTATTATTTCATATGCAGCACTCAATGACATTATGATGCTGATTGGGATGAGGTAGCTCCCTATTTTTTTAATTCTAGCATGTACTAACAAAAATTCCCTCAATGGATAAATCATAAAAAATCCAAACGTGAAATGAACCAATCTGTCATAGTTGTCTCTCTGGAAATGAAGAATATTAAATAATGAGTTAGTGAATGGAACTTGGGAGTAAGTGTAGTGGGCGCCTACAGCATGCAAAATCATGAATACCCCAAGTAATGTATAAGAAAAATTTGAAAACCTGAATTTTTTATACGTAAGTACTAGCAACGGAACGAAAATGAAGGGCAGCAAATTCTCCAAAAACCAGTCAAGCCTGTTCAATGGGCTGATGGCCAGCAAAATCCATACTATTAAATAAATAAAAAGGCAGTATTTTGGATAATCTTCTGAAAAGGGCTCCCTCATTTTGATTTATTTTTTCTGAATTTTTCTGATGGATATAACTGCCAACAGGCTTGCATCTTTTTTTTAGGATTTAAATAAAACAAAAAAATAAAAGAAGTAAAGAGCTAAATCACATGCACAGGCCCCAGCCGCAGCCGGGACAATGAAGGCACCCTTCTTTCAGCTCAACATTTGTTCCGCACTCAGGGCAGTTCTTGATTGCAATTTTTGACACTGGCTTTGCGCCTGCTCCATTGCCGTTGCCTGCAAACACCAAGCCTCTTTCCGAATCCTTGACCATTTTTTTCTGCTCTGGGTTAATGTCAACTTTTGCTTCCTGATTTTTGGCTTCCAGAAAACCTTCAGCTTTCTCGGACTTTGATTTCGGTGCAACAAGAACCTGGTCTTTTATGCTGCTGTCCCTGAATACAGTAACATCCTTGCAGCCAAGCTTGTAAGCCAGAATATAGCTTTCTCTCATGTGCTCTACAGTTGCATCAGCTGGGAAGTTGTTTGTCTTTGAGATGCTGGAGTCAACCCATTTCTGGAATGAAGCCAATGCCATTATGTGCTCTTCAGGAGTTATGTCCATTGCAGTAACCAATGCATTCCTTATCTTTTCAGGCACATACTCAATTCTTTGTATGCTTCCCTTGTGCTCGTTGATGTCTTCCATCAGCCTGTCATTAAACAGGCCTTCTTCCCTCAAGACTTTTTCAGCAGCAGGGTCAATGTAATAAAAGCTTCCGACTTTTACATTTTTCTCGAACACAAGCGAGTAAACAGGCTCCATTCCGGAAGAGCAGCCTGCAATCATCGAGATGCTTCCTGTTGGCGCGATTATTGTAGTATACCCATTCCTTATTCCGTATTTTTTTACATCCTCGCCAAGCTTTTTCCAGTCAAAGTGAATTTCTTTCAATTCCGGCCCTCTTATTGGCAGCCTTCCTTCCTTGTAGAAGCTCTTGTCATAGTATGGGAGGTTTCCTCTTGCCTTCGCAAGTTCAACGCTTTCAACCTTGCTCCAGTAAGCGATGAATTCCATCAACAGCTCCATGAACTGCCTTCCTTCCTCTGAATTGTATGGCAGCTTTAATTCGTAAAGCAAATCACCAACGCCCATTACTCCCAATCCGACTTTTCTTGTGGCCAAGCTCATTTCTTCAATTGCTTTCAATGGGAAATTGTTCACATCAATCACATTGTCAAGGAACCTCGTGCAGCTTCTTGTAACTTCCCTTAAGCTGTTCCAGTCAACTGTTGAGTTTCCTTCCTCATCCTGCCTTGCAAATGCCCACACATTTATTGAGCCAAGATTGCACGGCTCGTTTGGATAAAGTAATACCTCTCCGCAAGGATTTGTTGTCACAATCGGCCCAAGATGCTCCAGGAAAGGATTGTAGTCATTGACTTTGTCAAAGAAAATAATCCCCGGCTCTGCTGATTCCCATGCCTGGTAAACAATCTTGTCAAACAATTGCCTTGGATTTACGTATTTTACAACCTGGCCGTCTTTTGGATTAATCAAAGGGTATGGCTCGTTGCTGTCATAATACCTCCAGAAGTCACCCATAATTAATACACTTATGTTGAAATTCCTCAGGGCTTTATTTCCATCCTTTGCTGTTATGAATTTTTCAATGTCAGGATGATTGCTGTTAAGAATGCCCATGTTTGCTCCTCTTCGGATACCGCCCTGCTTGATTACCTCGGTCATTGTGTCAAACAACCGCATGAAGCTTATTGGACCACTTGCAACACCGCCTGTTGAGCTTACGAAATCCCCTTCCGGCCTTAGCTTGGAGAAATTGTATCCCATTCCGCCTCCTGCTTTGAAGACTATGGCTGTGTTTTTCAAAGTCTCCATTATCCCGTCTATGCTGTCAGGCACGTCAAGAACGAAGCAGGCGCTTCCCATTCCCAATGGATTTCCGAAATTTGCAATTGCCGGTGTGTTTGGCATGAACAGCTTCTTTGTCATCAAAGTGTGCAGTTCTTCAACATTGCTTTCATAAGAATTAAAGTCGCCTTTCTTTATCATGTCAAAGAATTTTGTCCAGCTTACCTTCATCTGCTTGTTTTTGTTGAACCTATCGTACATTCTCTTTAATGCTTCCAGATGATATCTGTTGAGCTTGTAGTTTCCTATTCCGTACTGGTCTTCATTGACTGCAGGCTTGAAGTCTTCTGTCTCGTTTATCGGCTGCTGGCCTTTGATGTCGAAAATTCTTGAATCGTAGAACAAATCCGGCAAAGCTGCATGGACCGCCACTCTTGTGAACAATTGTTTTGGGGTTTCAATCAATTTTCCGGTTGCATCCCTTCTTAAGTACCTTGCCTTTAGAACTCTTAACGCATTAACATCAAATCTCTTGTCAACTTCATCAATGTCTTCCTTTTCCAATACTATCTGTTTTTCCTTTCTTACTGCTGCCCTTTCCTGCCTGTAAAGAATGTAAGCCTTTGCTGTTGAAGCGTGGCCGTTCTCGATAAGGACTTTTTCAACTGTATCCTGGATTTCCTCAACTGAAGGTGCTGTGATATTTAATTTTTCAAGCTCCTTTACAACATTGTCGCTTAGCAGCTGGGCTGATCTTCTGTCTTTTCCTCCAACTGACTGCGCAGCCTTGAAGATGGCTGCTGTTATCTTGCCTTGGTCAAATCCTACAACAGTTCCGTCCCTCTTCCTTATCCTAGAAATTTTGGTTTCCATTTTTTTATCTACCCTCTTTATTTTTTGATGAAATGCTGGTTTTTACTACTTTGCCGAAACACTAGATGTTGTATGTTAGGTAGCGTCGACACACTACATGTAGTGCTTTTTTAGCAAGCGGTGGTATTTAAAGATTTTGATTCTGTTTTATATAAAAATTATAAAAAGAGAATATTTTGTTCATTTAAATATTTGACGGAAGCAGATGTCCAGTGGTCTAAAATCTTTAAATCAGAAGGTATTTTGCTTTTCAACCTTTTTCCACAGGAAATATGATGTAAACATAACTGCAAAAAATGGAATTGTAGTTAGTGCCATCAGCACTCCGCTGCCGGCAAAATACAAAGAAGCAGCTGCGCCGATAAGGTCTATAGTGAATCCGGCATAAGCCCATTCTTTTATTGTCTTGAACTTCCACTGCAGTATCGCGGCTGCTCCCAGGATTTTTGCAACTCCAAGTATGGTGTTAAGATAAACAGGATATCCAAGCTGTTTAATTACTTCTTTTGATTGTTCAGTTTGTAATAGTTCTAAAACTCCAGAAAACACCATAAACAAGGCAAACAGAATGGTTACACTCCAATAAATGATTTTGATTGTTTTCGGCTTCATGTTTTGCAAAGTGCTTGAAGCAGCATTTAAACATTCCTACTTAAATTACTTTTTTCATGCCAACTTTTATAAACTGGGGTTTATCCTAAGGATATAGCAAAAATTCTGTTGTTTTGAAAATGGCTGTTATAAAAATTAAGGGGCATGAATTTGCTGCAATAAGCGTCAAGGACTCTTTTGACAGGAGGGCACTGCAGTATAAGAACAAGATAGCTGCAGCCTTGAGAAAAATTGGGATAAAGGAAGATGATGTGGAGATAGAGCTCGAGCCTGTTTCCATGAAGAGCGCTTCTGCATCTGCATCGTGGTATATTTCCGGGCACAGGATGCACTTCAGCTATAACTCTTCTATGAAATACGTTGAAAACCTGTATGTTGTTCTAAAAGTTGTTGAGTTTGAGGTTAATGCTTTATTATCTGGCAAGAAAATAATGCGGGATTTCATTTCCGAATTTTCCGAGGACGAGAATGTTGAGGAGAAGCGAAAAGAAGCGCGCGAGATTTTGGGAGTTGCTCCGGATTCCTTGGATTTGGAGCTTATTGATTCAAAATACAAGGACTTGGCAAAGAAATACCATCCGGACATGCCTGAAGGAGATATCAACAAGTTCAAGGAGATTAATAAAGCGCATAAGATTTTAAGAAGAGAATTACAGTAATTATTTTCCCAATGCTTCCAGTATTCTGTCCAGTTTTTCGTTTATAATGTCAAAATCTTTATTATCGGTGCTCTTTGGCTCAAAACCTTCGCCTTTCCTGAAGCAGTCGCTGCAGTAGACAGGCTTGCTGCCTCTTGGCTTGAATGGAACTTCGCATTTTTTTCCGCATTTGTCGCATATTGCAGTGTGCATCTCAAGCTCAGGCTTTCTGAAATTTCTGTCATCATCCCTGCTGAACCTTGGTGAATCGCGAAAGCTTGGCTTTGAATCCCGGTCATCCTCTCTGAATCTACCGGGGCTTCTAAAACTCGGCTTGGAATCCCTTCTTCCCGATCTCCTGTTGCTGAAGTTTCTCATTAAGATAGAATATTGCACATTTATTTATAAGGGTTATGGTAAAAAGTATAAACATAATTTTTTAAAAATATAGAAACTATATATCAAATTTTTAAATCAAATTAATTCTCAACATTACTCCCCAACTTCCCCAATTTCTCCCCTTCCAAAAATCTTCGCAAAATATCTTTCAAATCTTTTATTTTGACGCGAATCTGTTCTGTCGTATCTCTGCTTCTTATTGTAACAGATTCATCTTCCAAGCCTTCGAAGTCGATTGTAACTGAAGCGCATATTCCTGTTTCATCTGCACGCGCATACCTTCTTCCGATTGAGCCGGATAAGTCAAAAGTACAGGGCCATTCTCTTTTCAATTCGTCATAAACAACCCTTGCTTTGTTTACAACCTCGGCTTTGTTTGAAACCAAAGGAAAAATCCCAAACTTAATTGGAGCAAGCTTTGGATGCAGTTTCAACACAACATTATCGCGGTCTTTGTCATAATGGTAAGCGTCAAACATGAACACAAGGAAAGCCCTTTCAACTCCTTGAGAAGGCTCGCAAATTACATGCGGAATTATTTTTTTCTTTGTCTCCTCGTCGAATATTGACAAGTCAGTTTTCGAATGCTGCATGTGCTGTTTTAAATCAAAATCCGTTCTATTAGAAAGTCCCTGCAGTTCCTTCCATCCAAACGGAAACTCGTATTCCAAATCCCATGTATCAAGCGCATAATGGCTTAATTCATCCTTTACGTGCTGCCTTATCCTGAAATGAGAAGCGTTAGCCCCTAAGTCGACAAACCACTTGTGCATCTGGGCCAGCCAGTAAGCATGCCATCTTGTCTTTATTATTTTTTTTCCAAGACAATCTTTTATCGGCATCTTCTCCATGCTCTTGGAATGTTTTTGCATCTCTGCAGAATATACGTTCAATTCATAATCAATGACTCCCTCAACAAACTCGCAGTGGTCCTGCTTGTCCGGATGGACAAAATATTCAAGCTCCATCTGCTCGAACTCCCGCATCCTGAAAAGAAAATCTCTTGGTGAAATTTCATTCCTGAAAGATTTTCCAATCTGCGCAATCCCAAAAGGCAGCTTCAATCTTGCATTTTCCTGAACCAGTTTGAAATCTGCGAAAATAACCTGCGCTGTCTCCGGCCTCAAAAATGCCTTTGAGCTTGAGTTCTGCACAGGCCCGACATTTGTCGAGAACATCAGGTTGAAATTCTGCGGCTCTCCAAGCTCGCTGCCGCACTTTAAGCATTTCAGCTTTTTTTCCTTCAAAACTTTTGAAATCTCCTCAAGCGACATGCCGTGAGTTTCAATCTTCAATTTATCCTCAATCAATTGGTCGCCTCTGAACCTTGAGCCGCATTTTTTGCAGTCCACTAAAATATCCGTAAACCCGTCCAAATGCCCCGATGCTTTCCAAACCATCGGATGCGTTATAATGCTGCCGTCTATTCCTACAACATCATCCCTTTGATGGACAAAAGTCTTCCACCATTCTTTCTTGATGTTGTTCTTCAGCTCAACTCCAAGATGCCCAAAGTCATAAAACCCCGCAATTCCGCCGTAAATTTCGCTTGTAGGGTACACAAAGCCTTTCCTCTTGCAGAAGCCAGCCATGTCATCTATTGTTAATTTTTTATCTTCCTGCTTTTTTTCCATTTTAGTGCTGATTTATTGAAATATTGCTTATTTATGAT
>Ga0105164_10003001_pt1 | contig 10311 bp, 12 predicted proteins | sample VDWuncwatermetaG_FD_89674 | JGI IMG/M metagenome (GOLD analysis project Ga0105164, IMG submission 89674) | Wastewater microbial communities from Netherlands to study Microbial Dark Matter (Phase II) - VDW unchlorinated drinking water | ecosystem: Environmental > Aquatic > Freshwater > Drinking... | reverse complement strand
TCTACGTGGAGATCAATCCGATCTAGGATAGGGCCTGAAATCTTGGCCTGATACTTTTGGATCTGGCCGAGTGAGCACCGGCAGGTTTTTTTTGCGTCTCCCAGCCAGCCGCACGGGCAAGGGTTCATTGCGCAAACCAATGTAAACCGGGCCGGGAAAGTCCATTGGGCTTTAGCACGGGAAATTCGAATTTCTCCCTCCTCCAAGGGCCCCCGAAGCGCTTCGAGCGCATCCCTTCGAAACTCTGGGAATTCATCTAAGAAAAGAACGCCTCTATGGGCTAGAGAGATTTCCCCAGGCCGGGGCCACGAACCACCTCCGGTTAAAGCAATGGGGGAAACGGTAGGGTGAGGCGAGCGAAAGGGACGTTCGCCAACGAGAGGCGCACCCTCGTTGGTCAGACCCGCTACGCTATAAATTTTTGTGACCTCGAGAGCCTCTTCTTGGGAAAGCGGGGGGAGGAGCGTAGAGATCCGCCTCGCGATCATGGTTTTTCCAGAACCTGGTGGTCCTACAAGAAGGAGGTTGTGGCCCCCTGCCACGGCGATTTCGACGGCCCGCTTGACCGAGGCCTGCCCCTTCACCTCTGAAAAATCCACGGAGTCTTGATGAGAAGTCTCAGCCCCCTTCACCCAATCCGGTTCCCATCGTTTGAGTGTCTGTTTTCCTTGAATGAAGGAAACAACGTCTCGAAGATGTTCTGCCGTGAAGACCATCGCCTTCCTTTCTAACCCAGCCTCAGCCGCATTCTCTTTGGGAAAGACAAAAGGAAATTCCCTGTTTTTGAGACCGCTTGCAATGACAACCGCTCCTCGCACCTTCCGAAGTGAACCATCTAGGGCGAGTTCGCCTAGAAAAAAATAATTTCTGAGTTTTTCTAAAGGAATGACTTCGGTGGCTGCTAGGATCCCGAGCGCGATAGGAAGATCAAAAGCGGGCCCCTCCTTTTTTACGTCAGCGGGCGCGAGGTTCACCGTAATCTTTCGCGAGGGAAAGGGGTAACCCGAATTTTTGATCGCAGCCCGAACCCGTTCCTTAGCTTCCCTGACTGCCTGATCGGGAAGCCCTACAATGGTCAGGCGGGGGAGGCCGAGCGAAACGTCAACCTCCACGTCAACTGGGTAGGCATCGATGCCTTGATACGAGGCGCTAGAAATTCGAGCAATCATATCTTATAATTTGGAGCCTTTCGGAATTTCGATTCGATTGACAGGTATTTAAATATATTAATTAATTTAATGATAAAATATCAAATCATCAAGTTCCTGTCAATCGTTTCCTTATGAGCATAGATATCCCGCCTTTTCCAGCTAGCCGGGCCTTCTTGGCGGTCTTCTTGGCTTGGTTCATCGCCCAATGCCTCAAGATCACCCGTGGGGTTTTGACCCAGCGGAGGTTCAACTTTCGTTGGATCTTCGACACCGGCGGCATGCCGAGTTCCCATTCTTCTACCGTGGGTGCTCTGGCGACAAGCGTAGGACTCTACTATGGCTTCGGAACAGTCCCTTTTCTCATCACCTTGATCTTCACCATCATCACCCTTTTTGATGCAGCGGGAGTTCGCCGTTCGGTCGGCCGACAGGCAGGCATTCTCAATAAAATGCTGGATGACCTGTACGAAAAAGGCCAAGTTCCCGAAACGCGTCTAAAGGAACTGTTGGGGCATACCCCCGTTGAAGTTTTTGCAGGAGCCTTCTTGGGGATTTTCATCGGCATCGTTATTTGTAACTTCCAGAGATGATTTCGAGAAAATTTTCCGTCTTCTTCTTCGCGTTTCTCGTTTACCCAATTTGTGTATTTGCAGCTCCGGAAAAGGGGACCCCCAATCCCCTGAATTCCCCAACCGTCTTTTCTCGATTGAAGACTTTTGAAAATTTCTCTTACACCGTGAATCCTGGGGAAACACTTTCTGGATTAGCCAAAAAATATAGAACGACAGTCGAGCTTTTACGAAAAAGCAACGGAATCTCAGGTGACCGAATTTACGCCGGGATGAAATTAAAGATCCCCAAGATCCGATTTATCATCGTGGTGGAGAAGGCTAAAAATCGACTTCTTCTCTTAGCAAATGGGAAACCTCTCAAACGATACAGGGTAGCGACTGGGGCGGACAATGCGACTCCCGCCGGACGCTTCAAAATCGTCAACAAGCTCGAAAACCCAACATGGTATCGTGCCGGCGCCATCGTTCCAGCTGACAGTCCAGACAACATTCTAGGGACGCGGTGGATGGGTTTTGACAAACCTGGATACGGCATCCACGGGACGACTCTCCCTGAAACCATTGGCACACATGCGAGCAAAGGTTGCATTCGAATGCTCAATCCGGAGGTTGAAGAACTCTTTTCAATTGTGCCGGTAGGGACTCGAGTTCTCGTAAAGGATTGACCCAATGGCTAAAAAATCAGAACCATTTCGAAAAGAAAAAATCCGGATCGGCGGAAGGAGCCTTGCTGACACGTGCCTTCCCTTTGAGCGGCCCGTGATCGAACTCGAGAAGAGGATCCAAGAGCTCAAAGCCTCAAGCCAGGAAGGAATCGATCTTTCCGGTGAGATTCGAAGTGTGGAGAAAAAACTCGAGAAAGCCCTCAAAGAAATTTTTGACAGCCTTACCCCCTGGCAACGAGTCCAGGTGGCACGCCACCCGCTCCGGCCTTACACGTTGGATTACATCCATTACCTCATGGAAGATTTTATCGAACTTCATGGGGATCGTCATTTCAGCGATGATCGAGCCATCGTGGCGGGCTTCGCCAAATGGGAAGGTAAAGAGAAAATGGCAGTGGTGGGTCACCAAAAAGGGAGGGACACGAAGGAGAATCTGCTTCGGAGTTTCGGAAGCGCTCATCCGGAGGGATATCGAAAGGCCATGCGGATCATGAAGCAAGCCGAAAAATTCTCTATTCCCGTCCTCTCTTTTATTGACACGCCAGGGGCCTATCCGGGAATTGGTGCGGAAGAACGGGGTCAGGCCGAAGCCATTGCCCTCAATCTCATGGAGATGGCCGAATTGGCAACTCCCATCGTTGCCATTGTGATTGGAGAAGGCGGGAGCGGAGGCGCGCTTGGGATTGGCATGGCTGACCGGGTGTATGTTTTGGAGAATGCCTACTATTCCGTCATTTCGCCCGAGGGATGCGCAGCCATTCTTTGGAAAGAAAATTCAAAAACCCCCGAAGCGGCCCAGGCCCTGAAGTTGACCGCCCGTGATCTTCTCGAACTGAAAGTGATTGACAACTTTATCCCCGAACCCCTTGGCGGAGCTCACCGCGATTTCGAGCAAACAGCTGAGAATGTTCGGAATACGGTAAATAAAGCACTGGAAGAATTGAAGAAACTTTCCAAAAAGGAACTTCTCGAAGAGCGTTACAAGAAATTTAGACGGATGGGCGTTTTTCGAGAAAGCAAGTAACTCGCCTCAACCCGCCTTCTGCAAGAATCGTCGCTTCAAACTGAGAATTTTCTCCAAGAGATCCGGCTCGAAGACCGTCTTTTTGAGGACGGGAGTGGGCAGATGGAGGAGAGCAATTTCACGGACCTTGTCGGCTTCCTGGGGAAACTTTTCCATCAAGTCATTCGTGGTGTAGCCCTTCTTGAATTTCAGATCGAAAAGCTTCTCGTAGGTCATCGTGGTTTTATTATCGACCTCCAGAGAGGACCTTTAACCCCCCACATCTTGCGATGCCCGCTACGCTCACCCCCAAGGGCATGAGCGAGCGGTTCAAAAAAAAGCTAAATCTAAAAAAGCTAAATCTAAGCTTGACAGAACACGTTATATTTATAGAATGTAATTTACAAAATATAAATTACCTTTTATAAATTGATGCTATGGATGAATCTGATCTTAATCTTGTTTCTCGTTGGTGGGTGCAGTTCGACTCCAAAGCCAGCCTCTCTTTCTTATGAAGCCCAGATGAAGCGCGCAGAAACAGCCCTTCATGAAGACCGGCTTTTTGAAGCAAAAAGGTGGACCGCCCAAGCCCTGCAAGAAAAGCCCGATGAACCGAAGGCGCAGACCTTAATGGCCCGGTTGATTGAACGAGAGGTCATCCAAGAGAAATCATCGAACCCGCTTTCTGCTCCTGAGGGAACCACTCCCGACGAGAAGGCTCAAGATATTAAAACTTGGTTGGAGCGAAGTCAGGGCTTTCTCGAAGCCAATCAGTTCGAAGAAGCTCTTTGGTCAGCCGAGCAAATCTTTCTTCTCGATCCAGAGAATCGGGATGCGTCGCGCTTGATCGACCAAATCAAAGAACGGGCCCGAAAACAGGGACACGACGAGACAATCTTTCTTCAGGAGCTTTACGAGCAAGAAGTTTCAGCCCGTATTCAGAATTATCTCCATCAGGTGGAGGCTTCCCTCCAAGAAAAAAAATGGGGTGCCGCGCGCTTTGCCCTCGAGAAGGTACTCGTCTTGGATCCTCAAAATGGAAAGGCCAAGGAACTTCTCGTTGTGTTGAATCAAAGGGAAAAAGCCGCTTGAAGCGCGAGAAGCTTTTTAAGATCGGCGAAGTGATGCAATACACAGGCCTCTCCCGCCAAACGATCCACAATTACACGCTCACTGGCCTCATTCAAGAAGCCCGGCGGACGGCCTCCGGACACCGATTATACGATGAAACCGTGTTTGATCGCCTGGAAGAAATCAAGACCTTGCAGTCCAAGAATTACACGTTGATGCAGATCAAGAAATTGTTGGAGTCCAAAAGGCCCCCCAATCCTAAAGGTTAACTATGAAAAGGAGCCCTGCGATGCATGAAGATGAATACAAGTTATGGAAGAAATACAAGCGAACGAAGAATCGGGGTCTCAAAGAGGAGATCGTGAAGCGATATCTCTATCTCGTCAAATACGTCGCAGGGAGAGTGGCCATCGGACTTCCACCCAATGTTGAATTCAACGACCTGGTGAGCTATGGGATCTTGGGGCTTTTTGACGCGATTAACAAATACGACGTCACTCAGGGAAACAAGTTTGAAACCTACGCGGTCTCTCGAATCCGTGGTTCGATCATGGACGAACTTCGAAAACTGGACTGGGCGCCGAGACTGCTCAGGAAGAAGGCCCGAGAAATCGAAAAGAAATCTCGGGAACTGGAAGACAAACTAGGCCGTGCACCAGGTGATGATGACGTGGCCAAGGGTCTCAAGATTTCTGTGGATGAGCTGAATAACATTTATAGCGAACTCAGCTCGACGACTTTTCTTTCCTTGGACGAGGTATGGCAAAACGATGAAGGCAACAAACCAATTTCACGTCTCCAGACCATCGAAGATTCCATCCATTCGAACCAATTCCAGTTCGTCCATCAAAGTGAGGTGAAGGAACTTCTCGCCAACGCAATCGATGATCTCCCGGAAAGGGAAAAACTAGTGGTGGTCCTCTACTATTACGAAAATCTCACCCTTCGAGAAATCGGAGAAATCCTGAACGTCTCTGAATCCCGGGTGTGTCAAATTCACACAAAAGTCGTATTACGGCTAAGGGCCCACTTAATGAAAAAGACAGGCGAGATCACTCTGGACGCCTAACCCCCGCGTTACTCCGCTCTTTAGGTTCTCCCTCCTCCGGCCGATATTTAATGGCAAGGAGGGAAGTATTGACTTATGAATTCACCCTGCGCATCGAGCAATCCCGACTCAGATTCATTGACCCGGCAGGAGTCCGAAAAGATTTCTCCCGAAATTCAGGAGGAAATCAGAAAGTACATTCGGTTCCTCCCGCACGTGCCGGAACCCAATCTGGCTCGGGTTCGAGAGCTCAAGGAACAGATTGAAAATGGGACTTACCTGACGAGGGAAGTGGTCGAGGAAACGGCCGACCGGCTGATGTTCCGGTTTCTCCGTAAAGAATGAGGCTCATTTAGTCCGCACAGCTCGACCCACTTCTGAATTGCGGGAAGCGTCATAAACCGTCCCCAAATTCCTCCGTTCGAAAGAAAGTTTTCCAGCATCAAAACAGAAACCCCCTGATCGATCCCTAAGTATTCTGGGCTCCACCACTGCTTGTCTAGATTGAACGCGTCCTTGAATCCAAGCGGCCCATAGAGAGAATCCTTGTATTGTTGGTAAAAAAACTTGATGGCTGCTAAGGAAAGATCGGGTGTGAAAACGAGAGACCCGATACTGGCGTGCGGCGCGATGGTTCCATCCTGAACTCCCAAGCCCGGTTTCCCTCCATAAGCGCGGTATCCTCCCGGCCCCAGACAGGCCGTGAGTCCCCAAGAGGTTTCTGAGTAAGTTTTGGATTGATCTTTGAAACTTAGGGAATACTCCCAATTGGCGATGCTCGCTCTACGGGAATTTTCAAAGTAGTTGATGTCTCGATCCCAAAGTTTTCGAAAATCAATAAAAGCATGAGCATATTGATAGGTGAAGAGACTGCCCGTATAAGAATAGACAATCCGTTTTCCGTTGTACTCATCCTCGAGTCGGTCCCAGGCGTCCCAAGCCTCGCGCGGAATTGCGTTCTTGGGAGCTCCGATCGCCAGCGCTTGAAGAAGGATAAGTTCGTTGTAGGAATCCCAATAATAAGGAAGGAATCCCGATTCCGGTTTCCAGCCATGACACAGAAGACGCGAACCGTTCATCATCCATTTCCAGTCGACTCGTTCATAAAGCGTTTGTGCGAGGCGAGGAATATCAGTCTCCGGAAAGTATTGACTCGCCAAAAGGGCACCCGCCAAGAGAAGAGCCGTATCAATGGAAGAGGCCTCGGAGCGCCAAACCCGTTTGCCCGTTTTGGGGTCGAGGAAATGGTAGAAAAATCCATTTTGGTGGTAAGCCTCCGAGCGAAGAGTCTCCAGCGTTCGACGGATCTGATGATAGGCTTCATCCCGTGGGATCCATCCCCGGGACTGGGCAATGGCAAGGCTGGCTAGAGAAAACCCAGTGGCAGCGATCGAAGCCGGTGAGTCGGGGCGGGAGGAATCATGAGTCAGTCCGGTTTCACGGTCCGAGTAACGGATGAAATATTCTATCGAATCTCTTTCGATTTTTTCGAGGAGGGTCCGTTCTTCCAGAGAAAGGACTTCTTGACTCCGCGCCAAGGGGGCGAGAAGGGTTAGGCAGAGAAGGCCGAAACCGACTCTAACGATCGGCACTCGTCTTGAAATGGGAAAGTTCCTCTCTCAGAAGAGAGAGGAGGCGTTCGGGGTTTTTCTCGTTTTCCCGGACGATTTTCTCGAGTCGAGACACCCGCTCATTCAGGGATTCGAGTGTGAGGTTGAAAGAATGGGCCACGGATCTCGCCTCATCGAATTTTCGAAGATGACAACGAACCGTCAAGTCTCCTTCCCTGATTTGTTGTAGGACGTGTTCGAAGCGGTAAAGGGGGCCCGCAACTTTATGGGAAATGAAAAGACTTCCCGCCGCGACCAAGGCGAGCAGAAGAAGAAGTTTCACGCCCAGGTTCTGGTGGGTCTGATTGAGGATTTCCTTGAAGATTTCCTGTTGACGGTCGCTCAAACGTTCCGCTTGTGTGAAGAAAGAAAGGGCCGAAAAACCTTGGCCGGATGCGCGAGCGTGCCGGGCTTCATCATATTGTTGGAGACGCGAGGCAGTAAGAAGGTCATTTTGGATTTTTTCGTCAGAAAAGGCATTCAATACCTCACCCCAAATTCCGAAATAGGCGCTAGCAAGAGAGACCAAGAGAATGACGAGGAGAATCGCCGTCAAGATGCCCATGTAGCGCAGCTGGAGAGGTTTGTTAATAAAAAAATTGTGACGCCTTTCCTTGCGAATCATTGGTCGACATTATAGTCAAAACGTCTGGAAAAAGCTGGTAAAATACCACTCCTATGTGCGGCATCGTGGGTTACATTGGCGATCGAAAAGCGCTCCCTATCCTCTTGGACGGATTGAGCCGGCTTGAGTACCGCGGCTATGACTCTGCCGGTATAGCTTGCCTCGACCGTGAGACGTCTGGCCTCGTCGTGGTCAAAGAAAAGGGAAAACTCGACGCCTTAAAAGAAAAACTCGGCCGAATTAATCTGTCCTCCTCCATCGGGGTGGGACACACTCGCTGGGCGACACACGGTGTCCCCTCACGCGACAACGCACACCCTCACACGGATTGCCGTAATCAGTTGGTCCTCGTTCATAATGGAATCATCGAGAACTACGAATCGCTCCGTCAAAAGCTGACCAAGAAGGGACATCGCTTCCGTTCGCAAACGGATACGGAAGTCCTGGTTCACTTGATCGAAGAATACGATCGGGGGAATGTCGCCGAAGCCATCCAACGAGCCCTCAAGGAAACGCGGGGATATTTTGCCTTCGTTCTCTTGTCGACTCGAGAGCCCGATAAGCTTTTCGTTTTCAAGCGTTCTAATCCCTTGGTCATCGGAATCGGGCGGGGAGAGAACTTTGTCGCAAGCGATGTTCCAGCCCTCCTTCCGTATACTCGGGAAATTTTATTTCTGGAGGACGACGAGTGGGCCGTGATTCAGAAAAGAGGGGTTGAGATTTTCTCTCTCAAGAATCATTTGCCAATTCGACGCAAGGTCTCCCGGATCGACTGGTCTGTTTCAGAGGCACAGAAGGGCGGTTTTCCTCATTACATGCTCAAGGAAATTTACGAACAGCCCCGTGTCGTAGAAACCATTCTGGATTCCCGCATTCAACGCGGAAAAATTGTTTTCGATGGCATCCATTCTCCCATTCAGAAAAAGCTCAAAAGGATTCGCAAGATCCATTTCGTAAGCTGCGGCACGGCTTATCATGCAGGGCTGGTCGGAAATTATATGATGGGGGAATGTCTCAGGCTGCCGGTCGAGGCAACCGTATCGAGTGAATTCCGTTACGAGGACCCAGCCGTAGATAAAGAAGACCTCGTCATTCTCATTACCCAGTCGGGAGAGACGGCCGACACGCTCGCCGCGCTCCGCGAAGCCAGGCGAAGGGGCGCATTGACCTTAGCAATTGTAAACGTGGTGGGCAGTACCATTGCGAGGGAGGCCGATTGCGTGATTTACACCCACGCGGGTCCCGAAATCGGAGTAGCTTCCACTAAGGCCTACCTGGCACAATTAATGGCGATCGCTCTTTTTTCAATTTATCTGGGCGAGATGCACCCCAAAAAGAAAAAAGAACTCACTCCGATTCGAATCAAAAAGCTTTTAAGTGAGATCTCCCGCCTCCCTGGTCAAATCGAAGAGACCCTCAAGCAAGAAAAAATGATTCGGAAATGTGCCAAAGAATTGCATCGACATCGAAACTTCCTTTATTTGGGTCGGGGCTACAATTTCCCCAACGCCCTAGAGGGGGCTCTGAAGCTCAAGGAAATTTCTTACGCTCACGCCCATGGTTATCCGGCCGGAGAGATGAAACACGGACCAATTGCCTTGATCGATTCTCAACAACCTGTTTTCTGCATTTGTCCCTCTTCAAGGACTTACGAGAAAATGGTCAGCAACATCGAGGAAATCCGTGCCCGTCAAGGAATTGTTCTCAGCATCGCCACCGAGGGTGATCGACTCATTCCTCACCTTTCCCATACCACTTTTTCCGTGCCCCGAACCGAAGAAATGGTTTCGCCCATCCTGACGGCCGTGCCTTTGCAGCTTTTTGCCTACCACATGGCTGTTCTAAATGGAAGGGACGTCGACCAACCCCGGAATCTAGCCAAGTCAGTGACGGTCGAGTAAAAGGGAAAAGGGAACAAAAAGGTTGACTCAAGAACCGAAATAGATATAATTCTACCCAGCTCAAGAACCGGGCTGATCTTTCCGATCTTTTTACCGCAACTCTTGGTCTAACAAACAATTTCGATAATTTGTTAATGGGGATCCTCCCACAGAGGAGGAGTTTCTCTCTTTTTCTGTTTTTTGGATTTTTTAGTATTCGTTCTTTGAAAGATTTTGTGCGCAAAGTCGATCGTATTTGCCTAGCTGGTCAAACTTTTCTCCATTCTTATGGAGAGTTTGATCCTAGCTCAGAACGAACGCTGGCGGCGTGGATAAGGCATGCAAGTCGTGCGGGACTTCTAGCTGTTTCGGAAGTCTAGCGGCAAACGGGTGAGTAACACGTGGGTAACCTGCCTCACGGAGAGGGATAACCTATCGAAAGATGGGCTAATACCTCATATGACCACGGCACTTCGGTGCCAGGGGTAAAAGATGGGGACCTCGCAAGGGGCCTATCACCGAGAGAGGGGCCCGCGGCCTATCAGCTTGTTGGTGAGGTAACGGCTCACCAAGGCTAAGACGGGTAGCTGGTCTGAGAGGATGGTCAGCCACACTGGGACTGAGACACGGCCCAGACTCCTACGGGAGGCAGCAGCCGAGAATCTTCCGCAATGGACGAAAGTCTG
>Ga0105164_10003000_pt1 | contig 10315 bp, 11 predicted proteins | sample VDWuncwatermetaG_FD_89674 | JGI IMG/M metagenome (GOLD analysis project Ga0105164, IMG submission 89674) | Wastewater microbial communities from Netherlands to study Microbial Dark Matter (Phase II) - VDW unchlorinated drinking water | ecosystem: Environmental > Aquatic > Freshwater > Drinking... | reverse complement strand
GAATAAAAGAATTGCCCCGTGATATTGCGCAAGTAGTTTACCCAGAAGCAGCAATTTCGCATCCTTCCTAACAATAAACAATTCCTGTGTAACACGCTGGGCAACGGTGCCGGAAGGAGCAATCTCGACACAAACAGGAAGTTTCATATGTTGAGCGGCTATCTGCATAATTTCCTTAGGAATGCTTGCAGAAAAAAGCATGGTTTGCCGCACTTTCGGCAGAAAATGTAAAACCTGCTCGATCTGCGGAGCAAACCCCATGTCGAGCATGCGATCCGCTTCATCAAGAACCAGCATCACGACATCATTCAGTAATATATTACGCCGGTTTATATGGTCAATAAGCCTGCCCGGGGTTGCGATTATCACGCGGGGATTTTTCCGTAGCGCCTGCACCTGGTCCGGCATCGAAGCACCGCCAATAAGGCAGGCGGTCTTCATCCCAAACGGATGCGCAATTCGCTGAAAGGCCTCGTCGATTTGAATAGCCAATTCCCGGGTAGGCGCAAGGATTAATCCTTTCCCTTTTATCTGCACAAGACGCTGCACAATGGGAATGGCAAAAGCATGGGTTTTACCGGTCCCGGTCTGGGCGATGCCAATAATGTCCTTGCCTCCAATGGCTAAAGGGATTGCCTTAAGCTGAATCGGCGTAGGAATCTTAAATTTTATATGCCCAAGAATATCAAGAATCTTAGGTGCAATACCCAATCCATCAAAACTCTGACCGGGTTGATTACGCTCTGGTAAAAAGTTCTCTATGCTAGTCAATTTATGCGTCATGTTGATTTAGAAACCTTAGACTCCTGCTCCCAGGGCAGCCGACCAAGATGGATATAGCAGTACGTCTCATGATTATAGATGCTCAAAATATGCTTGCAGTGCGGGAACTTACATCTCCTACCCTTAGACGAAGTCTTCACTTCTTTCATAGCTACTCCTTCCGGTTCATATCGAATGAAAAAGCCGTAAAGGTTAGTTGTCTTCCTCTACGGCTTAAGATTTCCTAATCTTTTTATTATATTAAGTATACCATACTATGGAACTTTGTCAACCACAATCTTAAGGATAGTGACCACATTCAGGAATTATATTCTAACCGGTAGAGGAAATAATGCCTTTTACCCCGTCAGAGAACGTAGTTCTCTAACGGGGTAAAAGGCAAGCGTGTTTTAAGTAGCCTATAGATAAGGACGACACCATCACAAGATAAATAACAACATTTGCATTTATTGCCAAACGAAACATCCCGGGATTATCGTAATTCTTTTCTGCGATTGAAAGGCTCTTTAAAAGCCAGGGCAAGAGTAAAAAATTAACCAGCGCAGACAATGGAATCTTATTTAAGATTAACCCCAAAGCAAGAAGCAAAAACACCACCCCGAAACATAACTTTAAAAACTTTACTGCTTTTTGTTTGCCCATCCTTACTACCAGATTTCTCTTGCCTACTAATCTATCCTGATAATAATCCGGTATTTCATTAAGAATCGCCAAACAAAAAACCGACAATCCGCAAAGCAAAGAAACATAGAAAGGTATAATTCCTATTGTTCTTGCCTGAAGATAATGACTGCCTAAAACCATCAACGGGCCATAAGACAGGGCAATCACAATCTCTCCTAATCCGCGGTATGCCCATTTAAATGGCGGGCCAACATAGAAGTAAGCTCCCAAAAATCCCAAGAATGAAAATAAAAGTATCCGCCATCCGGTCAAATAGGCAAGGTATAATCCGATAAAAAAAGCCAGGGCAAATGCTGATAACCCCAACAGATAAAAATGCTTAGGTATAGAGGGTTTTTCAAGAGCAAATATCCTATCTCCGCCTGCCTGAGCATCAAAATACTCGTTAAATAACTCCACCCCTGCTAAGACTAAAAAAATACCCAAAAATCCCCAATAAAAATTGTGCCAGTTAAAGGATTTTTGGGCGTTAAAGGCTGTAGCCTGCCCCAATAAATATGGAAAAATACCCGCGAAAAGGAAGAAACGATACCGGATGAATCGGATTATTTTAAGTATGGAAGGCATGGAGCTCTGACCCTATATTTGTTTCCACTCATTTGATTTGGCTAGGAGTTTTGGGTCAGCAATTACTTTTTTGGCAAACTCAATAACCTCAGGATTACGCCAGGCTTTTTTATAAGCCTCCCAAATTTGGGCTAAGGTTTGTTTTTTCAAATCACCGCAGATAAATGGTAGGGGCCCGATGAGTTTCACTTTGCCATTAGGTATGACTAAAACACTTGCTGAAGGAGACTCTAATCTATATTTTAATTCTTCTACCACATCATAGGGATAATAATAAACTTTCATTCCGTTAGAAGTCCTCGCCTTTGGCGAGGCAGACGCCTTAGGTGTCTTACTTCTAACGGGATTCATTTTCCCGTCATATTGAGCTTGCCTTTCATTTAACACCTTAAAGAAAACCTTGTATTCTTCATCAGAAGGACATAATATATCCCAGTTTTTGGCTGCCCTACCGATGCGCATTATCTTACCCGTATATACACCATAAGCCCCTAAAGAATAGGCAAAGTCAATCAACGCACCTGTTTCATGAATATTGAATTTGGTGGGCACAAAAACTATCTCCGTATTAACGCCCTTTTTAACAAGATAGCGGCAGGCAGCCACGGCTTTCTCCCAATCGCCACTTAATCTTAGCTTTTCATGTGTCTTAGCAGTAGCTCCGTCAAGACTGATTTGCACAGAACGAAACTTTAATGTGCCAAGTTTTTCGGCTATCCGTTCGTCGATAAATTCCCCGTTTGTTTCCACTTTAAGGCTTACATTATTTCTTCTCAAGAACTCGCACATTTCAAAAAAATGCGGGTGGAGCAATGGTTCACCACCGGAAAAAGCAACATAAGGAATGTTTAAATCTACTATTTGCTGTAAAAAGTTAAATACCTCCTCCCTATCCATTTCGTCCGGCATGCTCTGCCCGGCTTCTTCGCAACAATGCAGGCAGCCTAAATTGCATTCGGAATTAATCTGCCAGGCAACAAAAAGAGGCGCTTTGTAATCTTCGAAACTCATCCCCCCTGTCGCTGTCTTGAGCCCTCCGGCAAGCTCCATCACATTATCTTCAATGGTTGAATTAATCGATCTTTCCGTGCGAGCTTCTATATTCATTCTCTTCGCCTACTTTCCCCTGCGATAAAATTATTTTCTTTTAAGCAATCAATAAAATCAGTTGTATCTTTTTCTATTTCTTGATCTTCGAGGTAGATTTTTTGTAATTCATCCACCATTTGTGGCAAATCTCTTCCTTGCCTAATAAGCTCCAATATCCTTGTACCTGTTTCATTGGTAATAAAAATCTTCTCGGTTAAAGTCTCAAAAATCACTGCCCCGAATTTTTCATTCCTGATCTTTACGTGTTCAGCAAAATTCATAATTCTTTTTCCTCTTTTAACGCAGATATACGCAGATTGTCCCGAATGAAGTTTCTACTTTTGCTACACTTCGGGATCCCGAAGCAATACTTCGTAGAGTAGTACCATTCGGGGCACGCCGATAATCGCAGATTATGATTTTATCTGCGGAAATTTGCGTTAGATTTGCGAGAATCTGCGTTTAAGTAAATCTGATATATGGCTGTGCCATTACCTTGCCAGATACATCTTCCAGTTTTGGTTTCTCCCAGTTCTTTTTTTCAGCTTTTTTTTCTGTACCAGGGAATGATACCACATCAGCTTCAACTTCAATTTTCTTACGACCCATTTTATTCACCTCCTTTTTGATTTTTCCCCCGATCTTACAATTAATGCGCTAGTTAACATTTGTATCATTTTAACTTATTAATATTAAAATTTCAAGAAAAATTATAGCGGGGAGAAATGGCTATGTCAATGAATTAAGTGATGTGTCCAGGGAATGCCTTATCGGCCTTTAGGCCGAGGTAGCCGTAGGTTGATTATAGGTGACGATTCCTAAATTTTATATTTTCGTGGACATCGCAGGCCGCTTTTCAAGGAAACTCTATTTTCATCCCCGCGTAAATCCTAAGCCGCGGTCCTCCAAGGTTTCCTTCGCGCAGGCTTTTACCTATAGCTGCATGAATAGCGATATTTGACAAGAGCCGATATTTGAATCCGACATCACCTGCGAATCGATGGCTTACATGCGGTTCATCGCTATTCTTCCAGTAAATCTCAGAAAGAAGCGTAGTCCGCTCAGTAATTTTGTATTCTTGGGCAAACGCAAAGAAAAGCACATCCCGCCGCTTCTGGCGTATTCCATCTACTTTGGGCTCACCTACGAATGTGTAACCCGCATTGGCAATCCCAGTAAACCACAGTAATGTTTTTTGGAACCTCAGCCTAAGATCGTAATCTATAGCTCCCGAACCCAACTCCTTAGATTGGTTGCCGTTATCGAGCTTGACTTCAAAAGAACCAGCAGCGCTTATCAGAGCATTCTCCTCAGAAAGAAAATGATATTTGGTACCCAGCACTGCATCTCCAGCACCCCTTTGGCCTTTAATTGAAAGATATGGCATTTCTGCAGTCACTTCTTGTCTATCGGATATGCCATACACCAGTTCACTGAAAGGAAATTGTCTTTCGACGCTTCCGGTTTTTTGGTAGCGTGTACCGATGAACCATTCTGTATGATGTTTGTCAGCGGTAGGGACATCTCCGGTAACAAGTGGAGGAACTGCGTAAGCATTATGGCTAAAGATAGATATACAAGTACAGAACGACCAGAAACACAGATTTGATTTCCTACGAGTGAATAATAAACCAAGATTTCTTGCCATCTCTAGTCCTTTCCTACCAAGCTCCTATCGCTATTATGGCAATAGCTTAAGCTTAATATCATTAAAGGCAGTTATTGCATCAGCCTTTGTCCAAAGGCCAATCCTGCCTTTTTCAAAAGTGTTATCTTTTACTTCTAAATAAAACTTTCCGTCATAATAACATTGAATTTTATCTTGCACACTTATAATTTTAATGGTATGCCATTTACCAGAGGCGATTTCTACATTTGCACTGGCTATCTGTTTGCGATTACCGTTTACTACTTTGTATACGCGAAAATTATTCTCTAAAGGATTGGCTCTGGCAATGTAGTAGTTATTTTGATCTTGATAACGCCAAATCGGGCCGCCTCCTTGGTCTTCCTCACCCTTTATAGCTTTGAAACTAATCTCAATCTCACCGTCACGAAACAAAACAGAATCAGTCCAACAAATGTTAAATGTTACCTCGGAATCATGATTGGGACTTAAGCAGGCAAGTACTTTTTTACCAGAGGGTGCGGTCTTATCCTCAATGACCTTCCAGGTTGCTTGAGATCCGTTTTGATTTGTAGCTGTAACTTTCCAACCTTCTGGAAGTTGATCAATAGGAGTATCCTCAAAGTCTAAAACAACCGCATCTTTCACTAATTCACCAGCCATTACCTGTTGCAAACATAAAGAAGACAAAAGAAGCGTTGATATTACTAATAACCTCATAATATCCTCCCCATTACTTTTAACCCGCTTTTGGCGGAATCCGCCGCAGCGTGATCGGCAAAATTTGCATTGCACCTTTTTGTGTATCCTTTTTCGTCGCTACGGCACCTTCAATGCAAATTTTGGGTTTAATACTTTTTTTTCGGGCACTGATAAGATAAAAACAAATGAGACTAAAATTAAAAGAATTGCGATAATCATAAAGGAGCGTTGATAACTAAAGCGGGCTAAAAGCAAGCCCGCCAAAATAGGGCCGGAGGCATGGCCTATATCAGAAATAGTCCCAAAGGTCCCCATTGCCGCACCATAATGGTTTTCTTTGCAAAACTCCGCTACCATAGCTGCCGAAGAAGAAGTTACAAATGCCTCACCTATCCCAAAAATCATTGCTAAAATAACCAGCAAAAAAAAATTTTGTGCACGAGGAATACAGGCAAATGGAATTGCACAAATCCACATCCCAGAGAAGATAATTGGCTTTTTACCGCGTAGATCAGATATCTTTCCCATAATTGGTTTTGCCATAATAGTAGTAACAATCTGCGCTCCCCAGAGAATTCCTGCTTGAAATACATTTAAGCCAGCGATAGTAACTGCATAGATAGGTAAAAACGCCTCTAAAGCACCCACAGATAGATTCTGTATACCCTCCATGTTGCTGGTAATGACTACTCGATAATTGCTGAATACTTCTCTTATGCCTTTAAAAGAATCTTGCCATCTCTGGAGAATGGATATTTTATTTTTCTTAGTCTCCATATTTTTCCAGGTGAAAAATATGAGTGTAAATAATACAGAAAACAAGCCAAATATTCCACAGATAGAATAAATAATATGAAAATGCTCTAAGGCAGGAGTACCCCTTTTGGCTAAGTGGTAGAGAATAAACCCACCTAAAGGAGCGCCAATCAGGTTTCCCACAATGGTGATAGAGGAAAACCAGGAAAGTTTTTCTCCTTTTTGCCCGCCAGCAGTATCCATAATCAGCGCCATAGCTACGGGGCCATAGATTGAAGTAGCCAGCCCATGAAAAAATCTGATTCCCACTAATTGCCAGTAATTGCTTATAAGAAGATAAGCAAAGGGGGTTAAAGCAAAAACCAAGATGCCTGCAAGAAGCATTTTATATCGGCCATAGATGTCTGAAAAGGTACCAGCAGGAAGCTTAAAGAAGATACCGGTTATCGTAGAAGCACCAACTAAAAATCCAATAGCCTCGGGTTTAGCGCCTAAGGTTAAAGCAAATAAAGGAAGTATAGGGGTTCTCGCCATAGCATAACTTAAGCGGGCAAAGAATCCCACTATACATAAGGTAATAAAAGGAGAGAGCAGCCTCTTTATCATTTAAAAAGTCCGAAATATTGTAAATTTTCTTTCATTCTGTGTTCCATATCCTCTTTGATGTGAAGCACAAATTCCTTGACTGCTTCTTCTCCCCATTTTTCACGGACATATCTTATGTTTTCAGGAATTTTTGAGATATCGTGGATTTCCGGAGATTTTGTTTTATCATCATCAATCCAGCGATGAAGTTCCTCATATTCTTTTCCTGTTCTTTGTTTGCTATTCTTTAAATGTACCTCTAACGGTGGCATGTCTTTTACCTCCCTTTTGGCTTTTTCAAGTTGTAATATTGATAGAGGGCATCAAATATCTCCATCCCTGACTTAAACAATTCCTTATCATCTTTTAGTTTTTGGCTAAGGCCTACGATTATTTGATTAATTCCCTCGGCTTCTAAACGATCAAATTTACGATCCTTAAGGTCAATATCATGAACTATCTCGGCTATCTCAACTAAAATAGGATCTTTTAAATCAAAACTCTTAAGGAGAGTCTCAAAAGTACAGTCTTCGCCGCGATGAGTAAACTCGGTATTATAAACATCAAAACCAATCCCATTTTTTACAATGCCATTTTCTGAAATAAAAAATAATTTCGCTCCTTTATCGATAAACCTTTTTATCAACCAACCGGATGCAATCCTATCAATATGCAGCCCTTTGCGCGTTATCCAGGTTTTATTTTGAAATTCATTTTTATTATGAATTTTAATCGGTCTATCTTCTTCAACTAATTGAGTTTTCCCTTCAGCTACCTTAAGATTTTCGATTAGTTCTTTACAATTAGTTATAGTCTTTTCTGCTTTTTCTCTATTTGGCGCACGAAAGTAATCAAGAGAAACGATACCATTTAACAGGACCTTATTTTTTCTAAATTCTGATTCGTACTTTTCTTTCTGAGTGATAGATATCGGTCTTTCTTTATTTCCTTCCAAATCCCTTTTAAATTTTAAGGACTTGGAAATTATTTTATCGTAATCTTTACTTCTTGCATTTCGAAACCGCTCAATAATCTCTCGATCATTAATCCCTTCTATAGAATCTACTTTGAAAATTGTCGCATCCCCTTTTTGAGCAATTATTTCCTGTCTAAGCCATTGGAAATCTTCATGGGCTTCTTTTGTAAAAGGGATAATATAAACAGAATTTTTAATCGGCACAGCTCCGATTTTCTGAAGTTTCCGCCACACCTTCACCCGGCAGCTAGTAGGTTTCGGTGGCATCTGATGAATCAAGACGGACCATTTGTGGTCTTTCCCAGAGATAGTTTTATTCATAAACTTTCCCATAACTTGTAACAACTGTTATTAATTGTAACAGATGTATCAAATATGTCAAGGAAATTTTTTAGTTTTTGTATACGGGCATAAAAATACCGTCATGCTTATAGGTCGCTCAGAAATACGGCTACGATACTTGCACGGCCAGATCAATAACTGCTCATGAGATAGAAAAAACAGTAGCAGAATGTTTATTTGAGCGTCCATAAGGAGCGGGTTTTAAAGATAAGTGGCAGGATTTAACAACCCAAGCTACGCCAGCATCTTATATTAGCCCATCAGATAGAACAACTAATGGAATCCGATGAAGCAATAAGCGTAAAGCAGGTTGCTAAGTGGCTGAATATGTCTCTATCTCTGCATAGAGAGCCAAAGGAGTGGCTGCGCGGTGCTGTGTTAGTTACACAGGAATCTCGCCTTTAGCGCATGAACCTATTAACAACATTACCCCTTATAAGCAAGAAAATAGCGACTTTCAGAGGGGTATTTTTGTCCATTTTATCCGGTCATTCTTGGCTGGAAATGATGTAACTCTCTAACAAGGGAAAAGATACTTTTTGTTCACATAGATAAAGGTGAATATTTTATTTCCCATTCTTTAATTTCTCAGGATGATGCCTTACAACTTCTGCTTGAACCATGTAGATCACGTCTTCTGCGATATTTGTAGTATGATCGCATATGCGCTCCAAAAACCGAGCTATCAATAATAACTGAACCGCTCTCGGGGCGGTAGTCCCGTCTTTAACCATATAATCTTCGATAAGCTCTTTTTGTATTTCATTGCGGAGCTGATCGGCTTCGGAATCAGATAACAAGACTTTTTTAGCTAACGCAATATCGCCTTTGACAAACGCATCTATGGACATCTTTACCATGTTTTGCGCAACAGCTGTTAACTTAGGTATATCGACTAGTGGCTTTAAAAGGGGCTTGTCTACTACTTCAAGCGTACGCTGTGCTATATCTACCGCGATATCCGCTATTCTTTCCAATTCAGCATTTATCTTCATGCCGGTGGTGATAAAACGAAGATCACGAGCCATAGGTTGATAGCGTGCTATTAAATCAATGCACTTTTCATCTACGGCTAATTCCAGTTTATCAATATTAGCATCATTGTCTATGACGCTTTTTGCCATCTCTTTATCCCGATTCTTCAGCGCTTCGATGGATTTATAGATGGCTTCCTCGGCCAAAGCACCCATCTTTAGGATATCTTTATTCAATTCTTTTAGCTCTTGATCAACATGTCTTTCCATTGAAATTTCTCCTTTCGCAGAAAGCGAAACACCCGCGCAATTCCGCTTAGCGCGGGGTGCTACAGCATTTAAATGATTATCCATACCTTCCGGTGATATAGTCTTCCGTACGTTTGTCGTGAGGCGCAGTGAATATTTCCTGCGTTTTTCCAAATTCTATTAACTCACCCAAAAGCATAAAACCCGTATCGTCTGAAACACGCGCGGCCTGTTGCATATTATGCGTAACTATTATTATAGTATATCTTGCTTTAAGTTCACGCATTAATTCTTCGACTCTTGCTGTTGCTTGCGGATCTAAGGTAGCACAAGGCTCATCCATTAACAATACCTCCGGCTTAACAGCAATAAGCCTAGCAATACAAAGCCTCTGTTTCTGTTCTAATGATAGCCTCAAGGCCGGTTCATTAAGCCTATCCTTTAATTCATCCCACAAAAGAACATCCCTTAGGCTTCTCTCAACAATTTCATCTAATTTATCTCTGGTTATATCTTCCGCATGGATCTTCTCTCCAAAAACGATATTTTCATAAATTGAGAGCGGAAATGGGTTGGGCCGCTGAAATACCATTCCCACCTTTTTACGTAAGACTACTAGATCTGTATTGGAATCCAGGATATTCCTGTCATCAATTAGAACTTCTCCATCCGTACGCACGCCTTCAATTAAATCATTCATACGGTTGAAGACTCTAAGCAATGTAGATTTACCACACCCCGAAGGCCCGATTATAGCGGTAATCCTGTTTGCCTCTATGCTTGAGTTGACATTTTTTAAGGCTTGGAATGTCCCGTACCAAAGGTTTAGATTTTTAGTTGTAATTTTTGCCAGTGGAGCCTCCTGGTATAATCTTCAGGTATAAACTTAGGGATTATACCTGATTACTGAGATTTCTGGAAAAGTCTAAAAAACCAGAAATCTCCGATTAAAAGATTAAGAGCCCATTACACAGATTAAAT
>Ga0105164_10002999_pt1 | contig 10318 bp, 10 predicted proteins | sample VDWuncwatermetaG_FD_89674 | JGI IMG/M metagenome (GOLD analysis project Ga0105164, IMG submission 89674) | Wastewater microbial communities from Netherlands to study Microbial Dark Matter (Phase II) - VDW unchlorinated drinking water | ecosystem: Environmental > Aquatic > Freshwater > Drinking... | reverse complement strand
GGAAGGGCCGCTTATCCCTGGATCCGGCAGATCAGGATCTCTTCGGGGCCCTCCTGCTCCACTGGGGCAAGGAAAAGACCTTGGCGTATTTCAAAAACCTCGCCAAGCTTGAGCCCAGGATGGTTACCGGACACACCCAGCAGGCCAACCTTGTGGGAGCGGGCGAGATCCAGATGGCTCCCTGGCTTTACGGCTACAGGCCGCTGCAGTTGAAGGATCAAGGAGCCCCGGTCGAGGTCTTTCTCCTGGAGCCCGTGCTGACCAACCCTGCCTACCTTCTTATGACGAAAAATTCTCCGCACCCTCATGCGGCGGCCCTCTTTATCGATTGGGCCCTGTCGGCCGAAGGCGGGACGAAATTTCTTGCCGAAAAGTTCGGTCGAACTTCGGCTCGGCCAGGACTGAAGGAGCGCTTCCCCCAACTCCTGGTCGAAAAATATCTCGTGGTTAAGCCGGAAATCGTCGGGCCAAACTTCAAGGAATTTACCAAGCTCTATTACGAAATCTTCGGTGTCGGAAAGTAGCGCCAGGACAGCGAACCATGAATCCTCGAACAAAACTAAAAGAGCTCTTCTCCCGCGACAAGCTCTTGATTGCCCCGGGAGCCTTCGACGGCCTTTCCGCCCGTCTGGTGGAAGAGGCGGGCTTCGAGGCGATCTATTTGAGCGGTGGGGCGGTGGCGCGGAGCATGGGAGTGCCGGATATCGGTCTCGTGACTATGTCCGAGGTGATCGAGCGGGCCGCGCAGGTTGTCTCGGCAGTTAAGATCCCGGTGATCGCCGATGCGGATACCGGTTATGGCAACGCCATGAACCTGGTGCGGGCGGTAAGGGAATTCGAGCGCGCCGGAGTAGCGGCGATTCACATCGAAGACCAGATTACCCCGAAACGGTGCGGCCACCTGGAGGGAAAAGAGGTCATCTCTCTCGCCGAGATGGAGAAAAAACTGGAGGCCGCTCTCGCGAGCCGGAGCGATCCGGACTTTGCGATCATCGGCCGCACCGATTCGCGCGCAATTCACGGGCTCGACGATGCCATCCGACGCGGCAAATCATTCGCCCGGTTAGGAGTGGACGCGGTCTTCGTCGAAGCGCCCCAATCGGAAGCTGAGCTGGAGACCATAGCGCGCTCCATTACCGAAGTGCCGCTCATGGTGAATATGTTCAAGGGCGGCAAGACGCCGCTCTTGCCCGCCTCTCGATTGGAGGAGATGGGTTTTCGCATCGCCATCTTCCCTTCCGAGAGCCAGCGCGCGGCAATCTATGCCATGAGGGAGGCGCTCACCCTGCTCAAACGAGACGGCTCCACGGAAGCGATGGACGACCGCCTGGCGACTTTCAAAGAGCGGGATCAAATCGTAGGTCTCGATGAATGGCAAAAGCTTGAACGGCAATATCTAAAAAACGTGGCTGGGAAGAAATAGCCCAAAAGGCATTTCAGCAAGAAAAATTGGTCGGGGCGACTGGATTTGAACCAGCGACTTCACGGTCCCGAACCGTGCGCTCTACCAAGCTGAGCCACGCCCCGACGGGTAAAAAGTAGCACATCAAGGGAGAAAAACAACTGGTGTTACTTTTTACTTGAGGCCTGACGCATCCTGCGGATGGTATCCGCATAGTCAGGCGTCTTGAAAATACCGGAGCCTGATACGATCACCTCGGCGCCGGCCTCAACCACCCGGCCGATATTGTCAGCCTTGATCCCTCCGTCAGCCTCAATCAGGATTGAGAGTTTTTTTTGCTCGACTATCTGCCGTGCCTTTTCGATCTTCGGGAGAACATCCTCCATAAAGGACTGTCCTGCGAAGCCGGGGAAAACGGTCATCATGAGCACCATATCGATATCCGGGAAGTAGCTCTCCACTTTATCCAGCGGAATGTCCGGATTGACTGCCAGGGAGGCCTTGGCCCCGAGATCGCGAATTTTTTTGAGACTCGCCTTTGGCTCCTTGCAGGTCTCTGGGTGGATAGAGACCAAGTCCGCCCCGGCCTTGATGAACTCCGGGGCGTACTTGTCCGGATCGGTGATCATCAGATGAACATCCAGCGGCAGACGGGTTACTTTGCGGATCGATTCCACCACAACCGGGCCGATCGTGATATTCGGCACATAGTGGCCGTCCATAACATCGATATGGAGCCAATCGGCGCCGGCGCTTTCTACCGCCTGGATCTCATCTTTGAGCCGGCTGAAATCAGAGGACAGAATGGAAGGGGCAATTTTCATTGGATTCGTCTATGTATTCTTTCTCATTCTGGCGGCGAAAAATCCGTCGGTGTTGTGTTTGTGGGGCAGGGCTAAAAAATATTTTTCCCGGACCAGGTACCGAGCCCCTTCGGGTAGATAGCTTGCGGCGCCTTCGACAACGAAATCTTTTTGGCGCGCGAGAAAATCCTCGACGACCTCCTCATTTTCCTCCCGCGTCAGGGTGCAGGTCGCGTAAACCAAGATCCCTCCCGGCTTGAGATAGGCGGAGAGCCGGTTGATGATTTGCTTCTGCAGCCTGCTCAGCCGCTGAATGTCCCTCTCATCCCTGTGCCACTTCGCCTCCGGGTGAGAGCGTAGTGTCCCCAATCCGCTGCAGGGGGCATCCACGAGGATGCGGTCATAAGGCGCAGCCAGCGCACCCGGCAGCCCGCGGGTCACGTCAACGAGAAAACCACGAACCGATTTAAGACCTAACCTTTGCACATTTCCCTTTAACTTCTCAAGCCCCTTTGCCGATATGTCGGTTGCTATAATCTCTCCTTTATCTTTCATCAACTCCGCGAGGTGGGTGGTTTTTCCTCCCGGGGCCGCGCAGCCATCCAAGATCCGCTCTCCAGGTTGGGGATCTAAAAGATAACCTACCAGCTGCGAAGCCTCTCCCTGGATCTGGAAAAGGCCTTCCTGAAAACCCGGGAGTCGGTCTATAGCCGAGCCCCCCTTCAAATGTATTCCCCGGGGAGACCAGGGAGTAGGGAGAGGATTAAATCCCTTTTGGCGTAAAATCCGGACCAAGGCGCTCCTATCTCCTTTGAGAAGATTGCTCCGCAGCGTCAAAGGCGGCTCGTCGTTATTTGCCTCTAACAGCAATTTTGTCTCTTCGCTGCCGAAGGATTCGAGCCACCTCCGGACCAGCCAGACGGGGTGGGACAGGAAAACAGAGAGATAAAGGGCAACGTCGGCAAGGGGATCGGGACCGTCGGGTTTATCTTTTTCTCTCAGAATATTGCGCATCACACCGTTGACCAATCCCCCTGCCCTTGCGCCGCCATGTTTTTTGGCCAGATCCACGGCTTCGTTCACCGCGGCGTAATCGGGGACCTTATCGAGGAACAGTAGCTGATAAAGCGTTAGACGCAGCAGATTTCTCAGATAGGGGTTGGTGCCAGGAAGAGAGCGGTGCAGAGAACGGTCGAGATACCAGTCGATCCTTTCCCTCCAGCGCAGGGTGCCGAACACCAGATGGGTCATGAGGGCTCGATCCCGGAGTGATAGCTGCGACCTCTTCAGCACATGGTCCAGAAGGATATCGGCATAGGCCCCTCTCTTTTCTACCTTCAGAAGGATTTCGACCGCCAGTTCCCGACACCCCTTTGGACTAGCGGATTCCGAGGTGAGCGCCTTTTTCAATTCGGCTCCCTTTGAGAAACTCCGTTGCGGGAAGTCTTTTCTTGTTTTCCAGCTGCACCTCTTCGAGGCTGAGGATTTCCTTGCCGGTCGCGACCCAGAAGCCTCCTTTATCTGCTTTCACCACCTCGCCGGGAAGCGCCGCCTCCGCTTGCAAAATCACCGTCGCGCGGTAGAGCTTGAGAATTTTTCTCCCAAGATAGGTGTAAGCCGAGGGCCAGGGATAGAGGCCGCGCACTCGACGCTCGATCGCCTTTGCCGGTTGAGTCCAATCAATCTGGCCGTCCTCTTTTTTCAGAATCGGCGCGTAGGTCGCTTCTTCCTCCCGTTGGGGTTTGGCCGTGCTCGTGCCGTCCTGAAGTCCGCGGATAGTTTTCAACAGCAGCTTCGCGCCGATGGGAATGAGCTGCGCCTCAAGAGAGGCGGTAGTCTCATCGGGCGCGATCGGAAGCTCCTCCTGCAAAAAAATAGGCCCGGCATCCATTTTTTCCACGAGCCTCATCGTGGTGATGCCGCTTTTTTCCTCGCCGTTGAGGATGGCCCATTCAATCGGGGCGGCGCCGCGATACTTGGGCAAAAGGGAGTAATGCACGTTGAGACATCCTTGAGGCGGCAGTTCGAGGACTTGGCGAGGAAGAATCCGGCCGTAGGCGACGACCACGATCAACTGTGGGGCCCAGCTCTTCAAAATTTCAAAAAAGTCCGGGTCCCGGAGCTTTTCCGGAGTCACGACAGGAATATGATGGCTTGCAGCGACCTTTCGGACCGGCGAAGGGATTTTCTTCTGTCCTCTCCCCGCCGGCCGGTCAGGCTGTGTGACCACGCCGACCACAGGATTCGGACCGTTGAGGAGTTCTTCCAGCGAGAAAGCCGCAGCCTGCGGCGTTCCCATGAAGACAATCGGCCAGGTTGGATCCATAAAAGTTAAAGATTCTGGAGCTGCGCGTGTCGAGCAGCGGAATTTAAATGCTCGGCGTCTAGATCATGAGGCGGGGGCTTTCAGTCCGCGGCTTGCCGCTGCGCAGCATTTTTTTGAGCCGCCGGCTGTAGAGCTCGCGCTTAAGACGGCTGATGCGGTCGATGAAGAGCTTCCCATCGAGGTGGTCAATCTCATGCTGGAGGGCTACAGCCAGGAGACCTTCCCCTTCAACGCTGACATCCTGCTCTTTCTCATTGAGCCCTACGACCTCTACCCGCGCCGCCCTTTTGACTTCGGCTGTGAAGTCGATCACGCTCAAACAACCCTCTTCCCAGACGACTTCACCTTCTGTGTGGCGAATCTCAGGATTAATCAGCTTGATGAGGTTCTTGCCCGGGTTTTCATAATCCACGTCGATAACGATTATCCTCTGCAGCACCCCCACCTGAGGGGCCGCTAACCCTACCCCCGGCGCGACATACATGGTCTCCACCATGTCTTGAACGAGACGAATGGTATCCCCGGAAATATGCTCAACGGGGAGGGCGGCCTTCTTTAAAAACGGATCGGGGTATTTGAGAATGCGCAAGACAGCCACAGCTTTAAGGATTTTCATAACATATTATAAGGATCCACATCAATGTGAAGGCGGCAGCCGCGCGACCGGCCGAGGATCTCTCGCGCCTGGTTGGCAAACTCCAGCAGGGATAGACTGGTTTTCCCTTTGAGGAGCATCTGCCAGCGATAGCGGCCGCGGAGCTTTTCGATCGGCGCCGGGGCAGGCCCGAGGAGCTCTATCATTTCCCGGAACTTGGGGTTTCGTCGGCACCTCTCTCGCAATTCTTCTCCCAGCATCTTTGCCTTCGCCTCCACTTCCTGGGCGAGCGGTCCCTCTAAACGAAGATGCACCAAGCGGCTAAAGGGAGGGTAGTTTAGAGCCCGGCGCAACTCGATCTCGGCGTTAAAGAAACTTTTGTAGTCATGGCTGATGACATGGGGGAAAGCGTAGTGATCCGGGGTGAAGGTCTGAATAATGACCCTGCCCGGCTCCTTCCCTCTCCCAGCCCTGCCCGCCACCTGGCTGAGAAGCTGGAAGGTTCTCTCCACGGCCCGAAAATCGGGAAGGTTTAGAGAGAGGTCGGCGAGGATGGCGCCTACCAGCGTGACGCCCGTTACGTCATGTCCCTTGGTGATCATTTGCGTGCCGACGAGGATGTCGATGGATCCTTTTTCCCATTGCCGGATCAATCGTTCGTGGGAGCCCCGCTTGCCCGTAGTGTCCCGATCCATCCGGGCGATGCGGGCCCCGGGTATCAGCCGCCGTAGCTCCTCCTCTACTTGTTCGGTTCCAAAGCCCATTCCCAAAAGGGTAGGATTACCGCATGCCGGGCAAAGCTCACGCGCCGTTTTGCGAGAGCCGCAATGGTGACAGAAAACGCCCTGCTGTTTGAGATGGAAAGTCATGGCGACGCTGCAATGATCGCAGCGCAGGACGAAACCGCACAACCGGCACTGAAGGAAGTTTGCGAAGCCTCGACGGTTAAGAAAAATCAAGCTCTGGTATCCACGGGCGTGGTTTTCATGGAGCGCCTCTCTCAAATGAGGGGAAAAGAGGCCGGAGGTTGAGGGCTGAGGGGTGACGGTTACACCTCTGCCTCTAAATTCTTGTCTAAGATCTACCACCTCGACAAAAGGGAGGGGCCTTTGCTCGACCCTTTGACTAAGCTCCATCAGGCGATATCGTCCTTGGCGACAATTTTCGAAACTCTCAATTGCGGGCGTCGCAGAACCCAGAATAACCGGACAGCCCAGCAGCTTGCCTCGCACCACAGCCAGATCCCTGGCATGATAACGGAGACCATCTTCCTGTTTGTAAGAAGGGTCGTGCTCTTCGTCGACGACGATCAGACCGAGGTCCGGCACAGGCGCGAAAACCGCAGAGCGGGCCCCGACCACTACGTCGGCATTGCCGGCAAGGATGTCCCACCACTGTGCCCAGCGTTCTGAGGAGGTAAGGGCGCTGTGGAGGACTCCGACTTTTCCAGGAAAGCGTTGCTCAACGCGGTCTAGTAACTGCGGCGTCAAGGAAATTTCCGGCAGAAGGATCAAGCTGCGCCTCTGAGCTCTTCGGACCTCTTCCATGGCGCGAAGATAGACCTCGGTTTTACCGCTGCCAGTCACACCGTAAAGCAGAAAAGTTTCAAATCCGCCCCGCCGCAAACGTTCTTTAATAACATCCAAAGCCCCCTGCTGCTCCGCTGTAAGGGAGAACTCTTCATAGCCCTGTGATTGCTTTGAGATGTCTCTCAATAGCCCCGTATTTTTCTTTCGACGGCCCTTTAACGCCCTCTCTCTGACATCTACAGCGCCCATCGTTACCAGGCGGTTCAAAACACGATATAGCCCCCCTCCCTGGAATCTTCGCGCCAGACTCTTAAGGGTTGACTTGCCCCCTTTTCTTTGCACTTCGTCGAGAATTTTTCTTTCCAGCCCTCGAGCAACTGGAAACTCGCCGGGTCGTAAGTAAATTAATCTCTGACTTTCACTCCTCAGGCTCGGAGGGAGAATGGTTGTCAAAACCTCGCCGGGTGAAGAGAGATAATATTGAGAAACCCAGCGGGTCAGCCGGAGAAGGGAGTGATCCAGGATTGGCCGCTCATCCAGTATAGCCAAGATGTCTCTGACCTGCGGGAGGGAGGTTGCGGGAAGGAGATCCACCACCACCCCGGTGACCTCACGCCGTCCTAAGGGTACGGACACCCTCATGCCGATTTTTAAGTCAACTTTAAGGTGAGACGGGATTGAGTAGATGAGGGGTTCTTTCAGGGGGGACGGGATGATGACCTTGGCGAATTTTTCATCTCCCCTCTGCATGGATGGACTTTTATCGACTCAAGAGGGTAAAAGCAATATCGCTACCAGCTGCCGAGTTGAACAATGTCCATTTTTGTAACACAATGCCGCAAATTGTTAATCTTGGGCATTTTTCGGATCATCTCAAGCTCATACGCAACTTGGGCGGATAGGCTGCAAAGTCAATTAGTTACAGGAGTTTAATGCCCCTTGCATCGTTTTTGCATTCCCATATAATATCTGATGTATGCTGATATTTCAAAAGGGGTTCTATTATCAAGATTATAACTAATTATATCTAATTATAGTTAATCCTATGGTTGACAGACGGGTATCCGCTGTTACATAATAACTACTTTGTAAACACCCGCTGCTTGACGAGAGGGTATGGGGATGGAGCATACGAACAACGTAAGAAGAATTCGTGAGGCCAAAATGCTGAGCAAGGCAGAGCTGGCAAGAATGGCAGGGATCTCGCCTCTGACCATCGACAGGATTGAGCGCGGTAAGAGATGTCGGCTCGCCACAAAACGAAAGATTCTCCTGGCGCTAGGACTCAAGGTCAGTCAAAAACACCGGCTCTTTAAACAATGAATATCCCCGCTTTCTGGAAAAATATTAATCTTGGAGGGCTAAACCCTTTTCGCAAAGAAGAGGGGTTTATTGCTCTGGATATCGGCTCTAGCTCCATTAAGATGGTAGAGGCGAGCGGAGAGAAGAATGGTTTCAGATTAGTCAATATGGGTATCTTACCCCTGCCGCCTACAGCGGTTCAAAACAATATGGTGGCGGATAAGGAAGTCGTCGTAAAAACCATCCAAAGCCTCATTCAGGCCAACGGGATCAAGGCGACGAGGGTGATTTCCGCCGTCCCTGGCAGAGCCGTCATCATTAAAAAAATTCAGCTTCCTGCCCAAGGGGAAGAAGAGCTCGAGGCCAATGTCGAATTTGAGGCGACCAATGTGATCCCGGAGAGTCTGGAAAACGTCAATCTTGACTACCAGGTTCTAAATTACGTGGAAGATGGAAGCAAGATGGAGGTCCTGTTGGTGGCGGTGAAGAAGGAAATTATTAACAGTTACACTCAAGTTATTCAGGAAGCAGGGCTCACGCCGTCCATCATGGATGTCGATTATTTCGCCATGGAAAATATGTATGAGATCAACTACGAGATTCAACCGGACACGGTAGTGGGTCTCATCCACATCGGGGCGCGCTACACAAGCATCAACGTGCTTAAGAACGGGGTATCTACCTTCACCGGAGATCTGCAGGTGGGTGGGGAGGCGTTTACCGAGAGCCTCGTGCAGGCGCTCCAGGTTGCCTACGACCTGGCCGAAACGTTCAAAGTCACGGGTTTGCTGGAGGGGAAAAAGAGCGCTGATTTGCCCGCCCTCTTGAAGCCCACTTGCGATTCGCTCGCCGAAGAAATCAGCCGGACCCTTAGCCTTTACGCGGGAATGGCGGCCGAGGAGGGAATCCACAGTATTTACTTAAGCGGCGGGAGCGCCAAAGTTCCGGGGCTTTGTGCCCTTTTAGGAGAGAGGCTGGGAGTGCCAGTGCAGCTAGCCGAACCTTTCCGCGGTTTCAGTGTGGCTAAAAACATTGACAAGGATTATCTGGCTGAGTCGGCCCTCCTTCTGGCGGTGGGCGCCGGGCTTTCCATAAGGAGATCGGGAGACAAATGATTCGCATCAACCTCCTTTCTGTCAAAGAGCTCACGGCGGAGGTCGGCCGGCGCCAAGATCTCTTGATTGCGGGGTTTTCGCTAGTCTTGACGCTCGGCCTTGCTGTGGGCCTTTACCTATTCCAAGGCATTCGCCTATACGGTCTAGGAACAGAGACGGACGGTCTTAAAAAAGAGGTTGAAGCCCTGAATGTGCAGTTGAAAGAGGTGGGGGATCTCCAGCAGAAGGTCAAGGCGCTGGAGGGAAAAATCAAGGTCATCGACGATTTGACCAAAAAGAAGGTGGGACCCGTCAAAATCATGGAGGGTCTATCTCTGGCAACGCCTTCCAGGCTTTGGCTAACGGAGTTTAGAGAATCTGGGGGAAATCTGGTGGTCAATGGGATCGCGGTGGACAACCAGACCGTTGCCGACTTTTTAAAGTCCCTTTCGACCTTTGTCTATTTCAATAATGTGGATCTGGTCGAAACCACCCAGTTTGAGCAGGATGGAGTTCCTTTGAAGAAATTTTCGATCAAGTCGCAACTCCTCTACCAGCCCCCTTCACCTCCGGCCCCGGCGCAGAAGGCGGGGACAGAGCCTGCTCCTACAAAGGAGGTTAAGAAAAATTGAAGGAGCTACTGGATCGGATACTGAATCTGTCCCAGCAACAGAAGCTCGGCGCCCTGGCGGGTCTGATCGTCGCTATCTTGCTGCTGGATTATTTCCTTTTCTATTCACCGCGTTCGGATGAGATTTCCAGGCTCGCCCAGGAGATCGAGACCCAGCGCGGCGAGCGTGACAAGAAGAAAAAGGAAGTAGCCAACATACCGAAGCTCAAAGAACAAATGCGGCAGCTCGACGGGAGGCTCAAAGAAGCGGTGGCGCAGCTCCCGGATCGCAAGGAGATACCCGATCTTCTGAGCAGTATTTCGAATAAGGTGAAGGAGTCGGGATTGGAGATCCTGATTTTTCGGCCCAGGGCGGAGAACCTGCAGGATTTTTACGCCGAGATTCCGGTGGACATCGTGGTTCGAGGCGGGTATCACGACGTGGTGACATTTTTTGATGAGGTAGGAAGGTTGAACCGGCTGGTTAACATCGGCAATATTGAGATCAAAAACCCCAAGACTGCCGGCGACCAAGTTATCTTGGAAACCTCGACGGTGGCCACAACTTTCCGCTTCTTGGACGATGCCGAGAGGGCCAGAATTGCCGCCGAGAAGGCTGCCAAGGCACCGAAAAAGTAAAATGAGAAAGGTTTGCCT
>Ga0105164_10002998_pt1 | contig 10320 bp, 5 predicted proteins | sample VDWuncwatermetaG_FD_89674 | JGI IMG/M metagenome (GOLD analysis project Ga0105164, IMG submission 89674) | Wastewater microbial communities from Netherlands to study Microbial Dark Matter (Phase II) - VDW unchlorinated drinking water | ecosystem: Environmental > Aquatic > Freshwater > Drinking... | reverse complement strand
CTCATTGAGAGCTTGCAGAGGTTCACGGATGACTTCATGAAGCATGGCCGAAAACAGCCCCGGGCACAGAAAAGGGATAGGGCTTTCTTATGAAGGTCATGCTCGATACGAACATCTGCATCTACATCATCAAACGGCGCCCTGAGTCGGTGCTCCAACGGTTTGGCTTCTTTCCTGTCGGGGAGATCGGCATCTCTGCCATTACCCTGACTGAACTAGAGTATGGCGCTGCCAAGAGTGCTCAGCCGAAGCAAAATCACGGGGCCTTGGAGCAGTTTATTTCACCCCTTCACGTAGCGGCTTTTGACCGACAAGCAACCGAAGTCTACGGCAGGATCAGGACCACCCTTGAAAAGGCAGGCCGCCCGATAGGCGCGAGGGACTTGCTTATTGCCGCTCATGCACTCAGTCTCGGTGTGCGATTAGTTACCAACAACGAAAAAGAGTTCAAGCGGGTGCCTGGACTTCGTGTGGAGAACTGGGCCTGAGCGCCTTCTCTGTCACAATCCATGACAGGGAAAGCGGCAAAGTTCTTCTTTGTCGAGCTAACTCCTAACTAATCACGTCATCTACTTATGGCTCGATGAGACTACGCGAGCAATTGGATGACTGTGGCAGCATAGATTCGGGGCGCAGCCGGGACCTCCTTCAGTGATACTTGCTCCGGACCAGCGTGGAGAAGCATAAATCACCACGACAGGTCATGAAAGAGAAATGGAGACGATTCGTAGGAAGCGAGCGTGACTATTTCATTAAGATCTGAAGAATCGGGAATCTATACCCGATAGGGGACCGATACCCCACTTTGTGCACAGTTTGCTGGTTCTTTTTTATCCGATCGGGCGAAGTTTTGCCAAGAAGAGATGCCGCCGGAAATACTTTCCATGATCGCTATAAAAAATAAGTAGAATTGTTGTCGTTTTTTCTTGACAAACCCAAAAGCCGAGTTATATTTTCATGTCGTTGCAGGTTGCAAAACATGCACAAAACATGCAGCGCATCCCAGATCAATTTCAAAAGGAGGGTTTAGGTATGGTTAAGTTCCTACGAAAAAGAGTTCCTTCGACGATTTGCGCATCCTGGGAAATCTTCTTCTTGAGTATCGCCGTTTTCAGTTTAATCGGCATAACATCTCTCCAAGCGCAGCAACAGGAAAAATATCAGTTTGATTCTTCATGGGGTGGAGGACAGGCGAGCGAAGGGCAACCGAGCGACCTCCCCGACGCCCCAGGGATCCCCGCCGCCGACCGGGTGCTCGGACAGCTCGACTTTACCCACAATGCGCCGAATACGGTCGATGCAGAGTCGATGAATGACGGCCGCCATCTCGCCGTCGACAAAAGCGTTACACCCAATCGTCTTTACGTAGCAGATCGGGGCAATAGTCGGGTGCTTGGCTACAGCAGCGTCGCGGCCTTTGTGAACCGCGCTCCCGCCAATCTTGTGATCGGCCAGCCCGATTTCTTCTCCTCCGCCTGCAACACGGGCGGGGTAAGCCCAAACAGTCTCTGCTTTCCTGAAGGGGTGGCGGTCGACAGCGCGGGCAACCTTTACGTGGCCGACTTTAGCAACAACCGTGTGCTTGAGTACACTAGTCCCTTTGCTGCCTGTAGCTCGTTTCCCTGTGTCGGCGCCGGCGCCAATGTGGTATTCGGGCAAGGAGATGACTTCTTCGCCAACGGGTGCAACAACAGCGGCACACAGCCAACCAGTGACAGTCTTTGCAGCCCCGTCGGCGTTGCGCTCGATAGCGCCAACGCCTTGTTCGTGGCGGACAGTGGCAACAACCGCGTGCTTAAATACAACACGCCGCTTACGCCACCCAGCAACACCACGGCCAACTTCGTGTTCGGCCAGGGAGGAGTCTTCACCACCGGCATCCCCAATAAGGGCGGGTTGAACCGAAACAGTCTTTCGGGCCCCGCTGGCCTCGTGCTGGACAGCGTGGGCAACCTTTACGTGGCGGACAATGGCAACAACCGCGTGCTTGAATACAACGCTCCGCTCACCGCCACGGCCAACAATATCTTTGGCCAACCCACCCCCTTCTTAAATGGCTGCAACCAGGGCGGGTTGAGCGCCAACAGCCTTTGCAATCCGCATGGTGTTGCGCTGGACAGCGCGGGCAACCTTTACGTGGTGGACTCGAGCAACAGCCGCGTGCTTGAATACGACACGCCGCCCGCCAACACCACTGCCAACTTCGTGTTCGGTCAGGGAGGAGTCTTCACCACCAACACCTGCAACCAGGGCGGGTTGAGCGCCAACAGCCTCTGCCTCCCGCTCGGCGTAGGGGTTGTGATAGGGGGGGCTCAGAGCGGCAACGTCTACATCGTCGACCGCTCCAACAACCGGGTGCTTCAGTACGATACTCCTCTTATTACTGGACTCACCACCGCATCTGTGGTACTGGGACAGTTCGATTTTACTCACAATTCGCCAAACTCGGTTGACGCCGGCGCGTTTTCCGCGCCGTCCGGGGTTGCGGTTGACAAAAGTGGTGTCCCGCCCAACCGGCTTTACGTCGCCGACAGCAACAACCACCGCGTCCTGGGCTACCTTAATGCCGCAACATTTTTAAGCGGCGCTCCCGCCGACCTGGTAATTGGCCAGCCCGATTTCTTCGTAGGCCTGTGCAACAACGGCGGGTTGAACGCTTCGGGCCTCTGCACTCCCAAAGGGGTGGCAGTTGACGCTGCGGGCAACCTTTTCGTGGCGGACCAGAGCAACCACCGCGTGCTTCAGTACACTAATCCCTTTGCTGCCTGTGGTGGCCTGTTTCCCTGTGTCGGCGCCGGCGCCGATGTGGTCTTCGGCCAGGGAGGAGTTTTCACCACGGGCGGCTGCAACCAGGGCGGGTTGAGCGCCGACAGTCTTTGCAACCCGCAAGGTGTTGCGGTTGACGCTGCGGGCAACGTCTTCATTGCGGACTTCAGCAACCACCGCGTGCTTGCGTTTACCGGCGCTACCACCGCGACCGTGGTATTCGGCCAGGGAGGAGTTTTCACCACGCAGCTCTGCAACCAGGGCGGATTGAGCCCAATCAGTCTTTGCAACCCCGCTGGCGTCGCGCTTGATAGCGCGGGCAACCTTTACGTGGCGGACCAGAGCAACAGCCGCGTGCTTGAGTACAACACACCGCTTACCAACACCGAGGCCAACAATGTCTTTGGCCAGGGCGGCATCTTCTCCTCAAATACCTGCAACAATGGTGGGGTGAGCGCTAACAGCCTTTGTTTTCCTTTTGGTGTGGCGCTTGACAGCGGGAACAAGCTTTTCGTGGCCGACTCGAGCACCAACCGCGTGCTTGAATACAACACGCCGCTTACCAACACCACGGCCAACTTCGTGTTCGGTCAGAATCGCAACTTCACTTCCAGCGGGTGCAACCTTTTCGCGACCCGCCCCAGCAGACGCACCCTTTGCACCAACAGTGGTGTTAGTGGTGTTGCGGTTGACGCTGCGGGCAACGTCTTCATTGCGGACTTTAACAACAACCGCGTGCTCGAGTACGACATTCCGATACCCTAGGCTCGCTGCGCGATGGGCGGCTTGGCCACCGCCCATCGCGCCAACCTTCTTTCAACGGCCAGCTCCTTGGCCTGCTCTGTTACTTCAACGGGCAGGCTAGTGGGGGTAACGACCAGGGTATGTCGTGAGGATTATTCTGGTTCGAGGCGATGAATGACAAATGCAGACCATTTTTACCTTTCTCAGCGATCTTGCTATTTCTGATGCTAGGTTTTTTGTTGCTCTTTTTCGCTCTTGAAATCCCATAACCCTTACCAAGGGGGCTATCAACTAAAATCCATCACAGTCTCTATAAACGATTTTTGAAGGAGGAAAATAACAATAAAGGAGGTAAGCAAAATGAAGCGAGGAATGCTATATGGTGCGATATGCATAAGCCTCTGCCTGGTAGTGACCCTTCTGCTGGGGTTTCCAAGTCCAGTGGTGAGCCAAGATGTGGTGCCGGCCGGTTTTGACCTCTTTGAAACTGTGCCAGAGAGCACTCAATTCAGTTTTACGCAGGAATTCACCATCCCCCTAGGATTCTTCGGGCCCGGTTGTGAGGCCTTTGCAGGGGATGTCTCCTTCAAGGGAGTGCCCATTGGTGTGGGCACTGCGGACACGGTCGTGCAGCGCCAGATGGACGCAAGCCTGCCTCCACCCTTCCCCAGCAGTGCCACGATACCAATAGAGCTGGTGCAACTATCTCTGGCAAGTACCCAGCCAATAAGCGTTGTATGTGTGGATCCTCTCACCGGAGAAATAGCCACTCAAATCTGGGACGTCGAGGTAAGGCCATCACCCAGTCAACCCTCAACGGGGAGCATCGTCATCACAAAGGAAAATCCACAAGGAGGGACGTTCAGTTCTACACTCGCGGTCCTTCCGGTTTTCACGTTCACGCGCCATACCGACCTTATGCAAAGATTCCTTGATGTGGGGTCCCTCGACTTACCGCCAGAGATCAAAATGAAGATCACCCTTGAAGGCGTGGGGTCATCCTGGGTACACAACTGTCCCATGATCGTGTTGCCAACTGAATTGAGTCCTCTCTTCTGCGCCGGTGCGGCTCAAAATGGAAAGCGCCTCACGCAAGAACAAGCCATGTTGGCAAGGCACGGGGTTCTCCCCGCTCAGCGCAGACAATGCATGTGCATTAGATGATCAGCGGTGTCGCCCTCAATTCCGCTGGTAATGTTTATGTCGCTGATACCACTAACATCCGTATTCAGAAGTTCACCCTGTCACCTTAGAGAAAATGAATAGGTCCGACCCGCCAGTAATCCTGGCGGGTCGGAGATCCGGTTGCTAAATGATAGGAACTTGTTTTTTAGGTTGAGCCACCGAGAACTCAAAATTGGAATCTGCTTTTGACAGCATGCGTGTGACAACAAGGAGCACACCCTTCCGGCACGTGCCAAGGAACGTTCTTGGGGCAAAAGCCGCTACCGTTGAGACTGGACTGGCACGGGATCGATCTTGAGGGCGGAGAGTATCCGATAAGGTGGCGTTATGTCAACTTGAACTTGGCCTGGAGGTAGGGCTGGACATCTACCCCTCGATTGGAATAATGAGGCTTTTAAATTAGCTGGCTGTAGAAGGGGTCCAAAACGATCTCTCTATTGACGGGTTCTATTTCCGGCGGGGCATGGGATTCTTCCCATAGACCTAGGTGTTGAAGGAAGCGAGGAGAAATGTATGAAGCCTAGTTTGCAACACACGCGTGGACTGGCGGGGCTCGATCGCCCAGCTAGGACGATAGGTAAGTACCGTCTATCGCTGGTTGTGTCGATCATCGGATTGCTCGCGGTTTTTCTCACCGTTCAGCCGAATTTTGCGACTGCGCAAGACCGATCGGACCGTCCGGCGAAAAAGTTCGTGATCGCGACGCTCTCCACTCACGCCGACCGCGTGAGTGGCGGTGACGTCCTCGTGGAGATCACCTTTCCCCGCGCCCACCGCAAGCACCCATTGGTCGTAACCTTGAATGGTCAGGACATATCCGACATATTCCACCCGGGTGAAAAGCCCAATTCGCGCGTCGGCTTGGTAACCGGGCTTGCGCTCGGGAAGAACACGCTGACGGTCTCAGGCAAAGGCTGGGGCCTGCGGCCTGAGTCGCTCGAATTGACCAACTATCCCGTTACGGGTCCGATCGTCTCGGGACCGCACCTGCAGCCGTTCATCTGCCAGACACAGGACTTCCAGCTTCCCGACGGCACCACCCTCGGTCCGCCGCTCGATGCCGATTGTTCTGTGGCTACCAGGGTGCACTACGTCTACATGTCGACCGGCGGGGGAGCGTTCCAGCCGCTGCCGAGCACGACCAGTCTCCCGGCCGATGTGGCAATGACGACGACGCTCACGGGGGCGACCGTGCCGTTCGTCGTGCGCGTCGAGACCGGCTCGATGAATCGCGGCATCTATCAGAATACGATCCTGCACGATCCGACGAAGGACCCACCACCCAGTCCCTTTTCTCCGCCGCCGGGCTGGAACAAGCGCCTGATCGCGATACATGGCGCCGGCTGCCCGGGCGGCTGGTACCGCCAGGGCGCCGCACAAGGTGTCAACCCCCTGAATGCCACGCGGCTTGCCGAAGGCTATGCACTGTTCATTAATACGCTCAACCATCCGTCGAACAGTTGTAACCCGTTCCTCGCCGGTGAAACCACGATGATGAACAAAGAGCGTTTCATCGAGACCTTCGGGGTGCCGTTCTTCACGGTCAGCATGGGCGGGTCGGGCGGCGCCTATACCAGCCTGCAGGTGGCAGACGCCTTCCCGGGCTTATTCGACGGCGTTGTCATCACTGCGACGTTTCCAGATGCGCTTTCGATCGCATTTGCCGGTCTCGATGGGCACCTTATGACCCACTACTTCGCGGTCACCGATCCGACGGGTTTCACGGACGCCGAGAAAGTAGCGGTCACCGGGTATTCGGGTATCCAAGCCTTCGTCGATGCCGCAAACCAATCGCAACGCACCGATCCGGTCCCGGGTCGTGTTGACATCCCCGGCTACAACTCGGCCGTATGGAATGCCGCCGTCCCGGTGGAGCTCCGCTACGACCCGGTGGTCAACCCGGGAGGGGCCCGCCCGACAGTCTTTGACGTCGCGAGAAATATCTATGGCATAGACCCGAACACCGGATTCGCGCTCCGGCCGTTCGACAACGTCGGGGTGCAATACGGCCTCGGGGCGCTGAATACCGGCGCCATCACCACGACGCAGTTCCTCGACTTGAACGAAAACATCGGCGGCTATGACCAGGATGCCAACTATGTCTCGTCACGGACGGTCGGAGACGTTGGAGCGATCAAGCGCGCTTACCAGAGCGGCGTTACCTTGGGTGGGGGCGGAGGGCTTGCCTCGATCCCCGTGTTCGATGCCGGCGGCTATAACGACACTAGCGGCTATCACTATCAGCATTTTCATTTTGCGGTTCGTGAGCGGATGAGAAACGAGAATGACGATGCCGACAATCATTTGATGTGGCGTGGTGCCGTGCCGGCAGCGGAATCCTGGGCGGTTTTAACCAACTGGGTGGAGGCCTACAAGTCCGACAACTCCGATGCTCCCCAGCGCGTAAAGGTAATTCAGAACAAGCCGGCAGCAGCGGTGGACGGCTGCTGGACGGCGGCGACGCCGACGGAGCCGGCTCAATTCATCCCGGAACCGCAGACTTTCAGCAGCCAGCCCGACTCCCAGTGTAACGCGTTATATCCATCATACTCGTTCACACGCCAGGTCGCAGAAGGTCCGCTTGACGCCAACATCATGAAGTGCCAGTTGAAGCCGATCGACCTCAACGACTATGCCGTTTCGTTCACGCCGGCCGAGCTGCAAAGGTTATTCAGCATTTTCCCAGACGGCGTGTGCGACTGGTCCAAGCCGGGGGTCAATCAAGTCCCGGTTGTCACCTGGGCGTCGTTCGGTCCATCCCCGGATAACCTGGTGTTTGAATGATAGGAATTTGTTTTTGGGTTTCAGTCACCGAGAACTCAAAATTACCCAGACGACCCGGTGCCTGCCCGCGTTCGAGAGCCTCTAGCAACCTTCAGAGAAAGCGAACTGGCCCCGTACCGCCCGTTCTCAGGCGGAGAGTATCCAATAAAACACGTTATGTCGACCTGCGGCCGGCTTGCAGGCAGGGCTGGACATCCGCTCCCGATTCGGGTAAGAACGCTTTTATTAAATCACCTGGCTGTCCTTCGATCTTCCTCCCTTCGGGTCTGAGCCTCAGGGTCGAAGACGGGACGGTGAGTTTATCGAACCGTAGGAGGGGTCGAAGGTTCGACCTTGAGGCTTCGTCGTGAGCGCTCAGCGGAACGGCTCACCTCGAAAGGTAATCTCTTTAACTGGAGGATCTCTTCCAGGCAGGGCTTGAGACTCTTCCCAAAGACCTAAGTGTTGCAGGATTTTTTTTAATCACCTCAGGTTGATCAATAAAGCTAATGATGCGCATCTCCCCCTGGCACTTGGGACAGGGAGGAGTGAAACATTGCTGTAATACCCAGAGTTGCGCCAGGAGAGGAGCTTCTCAACCCATTCTCTGCTAATCGTTAGCCTATTCTCCCTTTGCGATCTGAATCCCCACTTCAGCAACTTAAATTGGAGTTAGGGGCAGGCTTTGCCCCAAAGGTTACCTTCCTTTTCCTCCATTTTCCTAACATCCCGCACGACGATACCTGGAGATCCTATCATTCACCGTCACCCCAAAGGTGTCCTGACCCCTACGGCCGCAACCCGGTTAAGGTGGGGCCGCCGGGGGCAGGGTTGACCGTGGTGTTTTGTGTGGCCGTGTTGTTGCCTGGGTTCGGGTCGGGCTCGTTAGCCGTCACCGTGACCGTGTTGCTGATCATGCCTGCCATCGTGGGCGTCACCACGATTGTGACCGTGGCGTTGGCGCTGACCGCGAGGTTGCCAAGGTCACAACTGACAGTGCCGCCCGCCTGAGCGCAACTTCCCTGAGTGGAGGAGACCGAGACGAAGGTGACACCGGTGGGCAGTGTGTCGGTGAGAGTCGCCCCCGTAGCCGGACTTGGCCCGTTGTTAGTCGCTATCACCGTGTAGGTCAGGTTTTGCCCGACCGTCACGGGATTAGGGGAGCCAGTCTTAGTAACGGACAGATCCGCTGGGTTGACTGTCGTGGTTTCTGTTGTCCTGTTGTTATCCCGGACAGGATCGGCCTCGTTCCCGGCGACATTCACGCTGTTGCTGATTACGCCTGCCATCGTGGGCATGACCACGATTGTAACCGTGGCGTTGGCGCTAGGCGCGATAGAGCCGAGGTTGCAGGTGACGATGCTCGTTCCGCTGCAGGTCCCCTGGCTGGGTAGGGCAGAGACAAAGGTCACGTTCCCTGGTAGCGCGTCGCCGACAGTCACCGCCGTTGCCATATCTGGCCCGCTGTTCGTTATGGTGATGGTATAGGTGAGGTTTTGCCCTATCATCACCGGATCAGGCGCGTCGGTCTTGGTGACGGCTAGCTCTGCTAAACCAGCTAAGCCCTGGGTCAAAACGGTCAAGCTAGTCGGGCCGAGATTCGTCACGAAGAAGCGCGCGCCAGGGAGAGGGGCATTGATGGTCGCGAAGTTTCCGCCGCTCGAGCCAAAGGTGATGATCTCGAAGATATCGTCAACAACAGGTTGGAAGCCGTTGATCAAGCTTATGTTCAGTGTGCCATTGAGCGTCGCAAGACCGGAGATGGTGAGCTGGTCGAACTGGTCGGTTTCGCCAATTTCGATATTGAGCGCGCCCGTGGCGCTTTGCGTGTAAGTGCCCATGATGTTCAGGATACCGGCCGCTAGCGAGCCACCGGGGTTGACTTGGCCGCCATTGGCGACGTTGGCAGTCACGGTACCAGCACCAGATAGACTCCCACCATTGATGTTGAGGGTAGTGCTTGATTGGAGATTACCGCCGTTGAGAATTGTGGCGCCTGCGGTCTGCGTGTAGCCGCCTGTGAAATTAAGTGTACCGCTCTGTACTTCCACTGTGCCGCTGTTATTGAGCGGGACACCACTAAACGTGGTCGTGCCGGTGCCTGCAGACTTGCGAAGGATGCCCGCGTTAGTGAAGACCGGCGCGCCGCCGAACTCGTGGACAAATTGCTGGTCATTCTGCGCGTCGAAGAGCGCGCTCACCTGGTTGTTGAAAGCCACTGAGTCGCCGGCCCGGATTCTGCCGGTCCCGCTCCAGATTACGGTGCCCGCATTGGTGAGCGTGACGTCGAGGGTCTTGAAGTCGGCGCCGCTGATGTTTAGCGTGCCGCTATTAGTGAGACCGCCCGGCCCTATTAGGGTGCCACCAGTCCACTCGAAGCCGCTAAAGTTGAAGGTGGCGCCGGCCATAGCGATCTGGAGGGTTCCGCTCGCGAGGCGGATGGTGCCGTCCCCCGCACCCGTATAGTCACCAGAATAGACGTGCGTGCTGCCGCCGGTCAGATCGAAGATCGCCCCGCTTGCTACGGTGAACGTGCCGCCCCCACTGGTACCGCCACCGGCTAGGACCAGGGTGCCGGTCTGTACTTCCACCGTGCCAGGCGGTGCCTCTCCTACCGGTCCGCTGTTGTTGAAGGGGACGCCACTGAAGGTGGTTGTACCTGTACCCACGGACTTGCGGAAGGTGCCCGCGTTGGTGAAGACCGGCGCGCCGCCGAACTCGTGGACAAATTGCTGGTCGTTCTGCGCGTTGAAAAGCGCGCCGACCTGGTTGTTGAAAGCCACTGAGTTGCCGGCCCGGATTCTGCCGGTCCCGCTCCAGGTCGCCGTCCCCGCGTTGTTGAGATTACGGCCGAGAGACTTG
>Ga0105164_10002997_pt1 | contig 10323 bp, 13 predicted proteins | sample VDWuncwatermetaG_FD_89674 | JGI IMG/M metagenome (GOLD analysis project Ga0105164, IMG submission 89674) | Wastewater microbial communities from Netherlands to study Microbial Dark Matter (Phase II) - VDW unchlorinated drinking water | ecosystem: Environmental > Aquatic > Freshwater > Drinking... | reverse complement strand
GGGTTGAGAGAGGGCGGCGATATGGCCATGCCGCTCTCTCGCAAAAAAAGTAAAAGGAAATTTATCAAGTTAATTATTAGTTAGTTTATAAAAATATGAATAAAAAAGGTTTTACACTTATCGAACTCCTGGTTGTTATTGCAATCATCGGTATCCTCGCATCAGTTGTTTTGGCATCGCTAAACAGTGCGCGTGGAAAGGGGGCGGATGCGGCTATTAAGGCGGGTCTGAATAGTGCTCGTGCGCAGGCAGAACTTTTTTACGACTCAAATGGTAGTGTATATACAGGACTATGTACGACTGGTACAAACAATATTTCTGCGATGATTACAGGTGCAACGAACTCTGGAAGTGCACTTGTTACATGTTCTGCATCTAGTACTGCATGGGGTGTTGCTGCTCAGCTAAAAAGTAACACTGCACAATATTATTGTGTTGATAGTACTGGCCTAGCAACAACAACGCCAACTGCAAATGGATCACTTGTTGCAAACACAGACATGACATGTAATTAGAAGTTTAGTTTTGTCACTAAATAAAAATAACACCTCAACTTTAAACTTGAGGTGTTATTTTTTATTCGTGTTAGAATATTTGTATGGATTTACTAATTGTAGTTATTGTTTATATTTTCGGTACCATTATCGGGAGTTTCTTGAATGTTGTGATATATCGTTACAATAGCGGAACATCGCCATTTACTGTTGGATTTAGTCATTCCAAGACTACTTTGTACAAAAAATAAACCTTGTAGAATAAGGCTAAAAGTAATAAAACTACAAAATGCTACTCAAGTGGCATTTTGTAGTTTTTACGCTACAATTTTGTTGCGTTAATTTTCAAAAGAAAAGAAGTAGCAGTTGGGACAGTCAGGATTAATTTATGATAGAATGTAAATATGGATTTTTTGGTACTTCTTATTGTCTTTATTTTTGGCACTATAGTCGGCAGTTTTTTGAATGTTGTGATTTATCGGTACAATAGTGGAACTTCGCCACTTACTGGGCGCTCGCAGTGTTTTTCTTGCGGGAGAACACTCACGTGGCGACAGCTTGTTCCTGTGGTTAGTTTTCTGGTATCAGGTGGGCGGTGCGCTAAATGTGGGGTGAGGCTCTCGTGGCAGTACCCGACAGTAGAAGTGCTGTCTGGAATTATTTTTGTATCAGTGTTTCTTCTAGGCAAACCACCACTTGAAACTGCAATTCTTCTCGCTATTTTTTCAACACTGCTTGTTATAGCAGTGTACGACCTAAGGCATAAAATTATTCCTGATGGGCTTGTGGCGCTCTTCGCAGTACTCGGTCTTCTAAAGTTTTTTATGACAGTCGGTATTTCTAATGCGTTTAACTTTCCTTATGCGTGGACACTTATCGCTGGGCCGATGCTCTTTTTCCCATTTTGGTTCCTGTGGTTTATTTCCCAGGGTCGCTGGCTCGGCTTGGGTGATGGCAAGCTAGCACTTGGTATCGGGTGGTTCCTTGGGGCCACACTCGGTGGCTCCGCTATAATGCTCGCATTTTGGATTGGCGCCGCATACGCGCTCGCAATCATAGGAATTCAAAAATTTTTAAAAACATCGGGCGCGAAACTTTCGATGAAAAGTGAGATTCCTTTCGGGCCGTTTCTCATTCTCGCAACACTTATTGTATACTTTACCAAGGTAAACTTTTTTGATGGGCCAATTAATTTATTTGCATTTTTATGAGACTTAGTAACTTTAAATTAAGAAACTGTATTCCTACACATCGTCTTTGCGAGCGAAGGCGAAGCAATCCAGGCATCACTCGTGCAAAATCATGGATTGCTTCGGGTGAGTACATCCTCGCAAAGATGGAATACCGAGGCTTCGTAATTCAAGATAATCCAAAATGTTCTACAAAGGGTTTCACTCTGGTTGAATTGCTCGTCACTATGGGTATTTTCCTTGTGATGAGTGCAGCTGTACTTGCCAATTATAAAGGCTACGGCAATAATGCCTATTTCGCAAATGCCTCAGAGGATATTGTGCTTGCGCTTCGGCAGGCGCAGGTGTATGGCGTTGGGGCGAAGGGAGTGGGCGTGTCATTCACTTCGGCGTATGGGGTTTATTTTTTGGCTAACAGTAGCCAAATTATAATATTTAGAGACAGCGTTATCGTTAACAGCAAATATGATGATGGTGAAGCAATAGAAACAATCACTTGGAAAAGCCCGATCACGATCAGTGCTCTTACTTGCAATGGGTCTGCTTGCGTTGGTGGAAATGCAAGCGTCACTTTTAAGCGCCCAAGCCCAGATGCAAATATTTACAGTAGTACAGGAGGACCGTACACCATTGCCACGATAACAATTACTAATGGCCTAACACCAGCAAAAACCAGCACGATAACAATAACCAACGCAGGGCAGATTTCACTACAATAGTATGAGCAAACATAAAAAACAACATGGTTTTACATTGGTGGAAATGACTGTCTCCATCGGTCTATTTATTATTATTATGTTTATTGCTACGAGCGCATTTCTTACTATCGTAAACTCAGACCGCAAGGCTCGCTCTGTGCGTATCGCCTCCGACAACCTAAACATTGCTCTTGAGGATATGCAGAGGAGGATTAAGACGGGGTCTACTTACAATTGCGGTGGAACTGCTGGAGTAGCTGATTGTATGCCGCCTACTCTACCAGGTACTGTTTTTTCATTCACAGATGATAATACAGCAACTCGGTATACTTATAAACAGGTAATTGGGAATACAGCGGTACCAGGAGGATGTGGCCCAGAGTTTGTAGCGGGGCAGGGATGTATTCTTCGCTCAAGCGACGGAGGCGTGACATTTATGCTAGCAACCAGTCCAGAGATTGATATTAAGAAATTAAATTTTTATGTTCTAGGAAGCTCGCCTTGTGGAGGTACTACTCCATGTACAGTAAGTCCGCCAACGTTAGATGCAAAGCAACCCGTCGTAGTAATTTTAATCAAAGGCACCGTTGGTGGCACAAGCCCTCTTGCTACAAGTTTTAATATACAGACGACGGTAACACAAAGAGCTTATGACAACCAGTAAATTAAAATTAGGCGGGTTTACCCTTGTTGAGGCTCTAGTCGCTATCGCCATTTTGCTTACGGCAGTTGTTGGGCCAATTTCGCTCATTGGTGACGCGACACACAAGCTGTATTATTCAAGAGACAGGCTGATTGCTCTTAGTTTGGCACAAGAGGGAATAGAGGTCGTAAGGCAAAAAAGAGATAGCAATATGCTAGGTGCGGTAGCATGGGACACTGGGATTACCGCTGGAAACTATGTTATAAATGCAACTTCCTCCACACCGATTATTCCTTCTGTTCCAAATGATATCACTCCTAAGCAGGTGTACATTGATACTCAGGGATTTTATGGGCAGGCTCCGGGTACTCTAACCCCTTTTAAGCGTATTGTTACAACTACAGGAGGAGGACTCACGCCAGAATTAAAAGTCACATCCACCGTAACATGGACGACAGGCGGGCAGGCGGGGACAGTAACTGTGTCAGAGTATCTTTTTAAATGGGCGGTACTGTAAAATTATGAAAAAAATAACTAATAAAATTTCACGTCCAGGACGAGGCTCTGCTGACCCTAAGAAAGGAGCCGTACTTTTGATAGCTATTTTGGTGGCGAGTGTTGCCCTTGCTGTTGGATTTGGTGTTTATAATCGTACTTATAAAGAGCTTCTCTTTGGTTCGTATTGGAGACAAACACAAATAGCTTTTTCTTCCGCGGACTCTGGCCTTGAATGCGCGTTGTATTATGAACATCATACAGCTACGACCCCAGTAACATGTTTTGGAAATACAATACTACCTGCAACATGGACACCAGGAAATTTAACACTACCAGCAGGCTTTAATCTGGATGTCCCAGATGCTGGATGTGTGAATATAAAAATATTTATGGTGGGTTTGGCTACTACCACAGAAGCGCGAGGATATAATGACGCGTGTAGCTCGGGAAACCCTCGTCGTGTAGAGCGTGGGCTTGGTTTTGTTTTGTAATAATTATGCAAAGAAAAGACAAGATAATCCCAAGTACGAAAACTGAGGCGCTGGAGCGTCTTTTAGCTTTGAGAAAAACTATTGAGCATCACAGGTATTTATATCACGTACTAAACAAGTCTGAGATTTCGCCCGAGGCTCTTGATGCATTGAAGCACGAGCTCGTGCTGATTGAGCAGGCATATCCAGACCTTGTAACCCCGGACTCTCCTTCACAGCGTGTGGCGGGTGCACCACTAAAGGGTTTTAAGAAAGTGAAGCACACAGTGGAGCAGTGGTCTTTTAATGATGCATTTAATGCAGAGGAAATGCGTGACTTTGATATGCGTGTGAAAAAAATGTTAGAAAAGGAACTAGGCAAAAAAGTATCACCGACATACGTGTGCGAGCTCAAAATTGATGGCCTCAAGGTCGTACTCACTTATAAAAATGGCTTGCTCGTAACAGCTGCAACTCGTGGCGACGGTGTCGTGGGTGAGGATGTGACTGCAAATATAAAAATGATAGAGTCCATTCCGCTTTCGCTTCACGAAAAAGTTTCTGGAGTTTTTGAGGGTGAAGTATGGATGGCAAAATCTACACTTGTGCGCCTAAACAAAGAAGAGGTAAAGGCAGGTCGCACTCCATACGCAAACCCAAGAAACCTCGCCGCTGGTACAATACGACAGCTCGACCCGAAAGTAGTAAAAGCTCGTCATCTTGATACTTTTATTTATGATATTACAGCTTTTGACAAAGAACTTCCTAAGACTCAGACAGAAGAGCTGTCCCTTTTGGGAAAACTTGGTTTCAAGGTAAACGACTATTTCATAGAATGCGATACTATTGATGATGTGGTTTTATATTGGGAAAAGTGGCAAAAGAAAGCACCAAAAGAGGATTACTGGATAGATGGTGTGGTGGTAAAGGTAAATGAAAAAGTGTATCAAGATGTTTTGGGCTACACTGGCAAGGCTCCACGTTTTGGAATCGCTTTTAAGTTTCCTGCGGAGCAAGTAACCACAGTTTTGGAAGACATCGTGTTTCAAGTGGGTCGTACGGGCGTGATAACCCCAGTCGCACATCTGCGACCTGTATCGGTCGCTGGCTCTGTAGTATCGCGTGCAACACTTCACAATGAAGACGAAATCGCTCGTCTCGATGTTCGTATTGGTGACACAGTTATTTTGCAGAAAGCAGGCGACGTGATCCCAGACATTGTTGCAGTGGTGCTAGAAATGCGTACTGGAAAAGAAAAGAAGTTTGTCTTCCCAAAGTTTGTGGAAGATACTGATGGCACAGTAAGCCCCATTGAGCGTATCCCGGGGCAGGCAGCACACAGAGCTACCAACAAAAATATGTTCGCGCAAAAGCGACGCAAATTTTATTATTTCGTTTCTAAAAAAGGTTTCAACATTGACGGATGTGGGCCAAAAGTAATTGACGCGCTTTTAGATGCGGGGCTAGTAAGTAATTTTGATGATTTGTTTACGCTTTCTTTGGGTGATGTGCTTGCCTTGCCTCGCTTTGCGGAGCTTTCAGCAAAAAACTTGATAGAGGCAATAGACAATGCTCGCGAGATTTCGCTAGGAAAATTTCTAACCGCACTTTCTATAGAACATGTAGGTGAGGAGACCGCGCGAGATATAGCAGAGGCATTTGGAAGTATAGAGAAAATCCGCAAGGCCTCGTTTGAGAATTTTAATAATGTATATGGAGTAGGGGAAGTGGTGGCAAAGTCACTCGCGGAATGGTTTGCCGATGTGCATCACAGCACATTACTAGACAGGCTACTAGCAGAAATTAAGATAAAGACCCAAAAGCCAAAGGCCAAAGGTCAAATGCTCGCAGGTAAAACATTTGTTTTGACTGGAACTTTGGCTACAATGCATCGCGATGACGCAAAGGAAAAAATACGCTCGATGGGGGGAGAAATCTCCGAAAGTGTTTCCTCAAAAACAAGCTATGTGGTGGCAGGCGAAAACCCGGGCTCCAAATATGACAAGGCGCTAGTACTCGGTGTCACTGTTTTAACAGAGCAGGAGTTTTTGAATTTGACAAAAGGGTGAATATAGTGCTATATTTACAAAATCCTAGACTAAGGATTAATTAGTAGGACTTCTTATTTGTATTTGTAAATTGAAAGGGGAATACGTTATGCCTGCTGGAAATTCGCCACAGAGAAGATTGGCTATGAGAAACATTAGTATTGCACGCCAGATAAGAATTCAATATTGGAGGATAAAAAAAGAAATAAAAAATAAAGTAACTAATGGAAGCCCTACGGTGGAACTTATTAATTCCGCCGTAGAGTTAAATGAAACAAGCCCACTCTCTAATATTTCGAAAGTATAAGTGTATGCAGGGGTAAAGGGGCATTCATATGCCCCTTTTTATTATTTTAAAACGTCTAGCAATCGTGCTAGAATAGCAAATATGGTAATTGAACTAAAAGATGTAGAACACCTTGCGGGGCTTGCTCGCATTGAGGTATCAGATACCGAAAAGGAGCTTCTGAGGCACGACCTAGAGGGGATTTTAGAATATGTATCGCAGATAAAGAAAGTAGAGGGCGAACAGGAAGAACAGGTGGAACAAGTGGAACTTCGTAATGTTATGCGGGAGGACAGCGAGCCTCATAAGGCTGGAATTTTTACCGAGGATATTTTGAAACAGGCGCCTCGCAGAGATGGGAATAGAATTTCTGTTAAGAAGATTATGTAATATGGATATTAAAAATCTTAAAATCAAGCAAGCGCACGATTTGCTCATAAATAAAAAAATGAGTGTGCTTGAGCTCGCCGAGGCAGTATTAAAAGTTGCGGAAGAGACGGGCGACCTAAATGCGTACTTAGAGATTTTTGATGATGTGCGCACGCAAGCGGAAGTTGCGCAAAAAATGATTGATAGTGGCAATGCGACGATGCTCACGGGCATACCTCTTGCGATGAAGGATAATATTTTGATAAAAGGTAAAATTGCAAGCGCATCATCAAGGATGCTAGAAAATTATGTAGCGACTTACGATGCATTTGTAACAAAAAAACTTCGAGATGCGGGCGCTATTTTTATTGGTCGCACAAATATGGACGAGTTTGCGATGGGCGGGTCTACAGAGAACTCCGTATTTGGTGCCACAAAAAATCCTCATAGCAAAAATCGTGTGCCGGGCGGTTCGTCTGGGGGGTCTGCATCTGCTCTAGCTTCCGGATCTGCTTTGGGAGCACTCGGTACAGATACTGGCGGCTCTATTCGCCAGCCCGCTTCTTTTTGTGGAGTGGTGGGGTTAAAACCCACATACGGAAGTGTGTCGCGCTCGGGGCTTATTGCAATGGCAAGCTCACTTGATCAGGCTGGCCCTTTTGCAAAGACTGTGGAAGATGCGGAGATCATTTTTAACTGCATAAAAGGTAATGACCCAATGGACAGTACATCGTATCCAGAAAATCTTTCTAATAAAATTTTTAGTAAACCCAAAATAATAGGTGTGCCTACAGAATTTGTGCACGCAAAGGGTGTAGATCCTCGAGTTTTAAAAAACTTTGAAGAGTCAATTGAGAGTATGAAAAAAGCAGGGTATGAAATAAAAGAAATTTCTTTACCAGCTCTTTCTCTTGGACTTTCTGTTTATTATATCTTGATGCCTGCTGAAGTTTCTTCAAATCTCGCTCGTCTAGATGGAGTGCGTTATGGCTACCATAGTGACGGCGCGAATCTACTAGAGGACTATATGAAGTCTCGTGGGGAGGGTTTTGGGAGAGAGGTGCGACGCAGGATTCTACTCGGTACTTATGTACTTTCATCTGGTTACTATGATGCGTACTATAGTCGAGCGTGTGAAGTGCGTGAAGTTCTAAAAAAAGATTTAGAGAAGGCCTTTGAAGGTGTTGATATTATTGCTACTCCAACTACCCCAACGCCGGCATTTAAAATTGGTGAAAAGTCTGGCGACCCACTACAAATGTACCTCGCGGATATTTTTACCGTGCCTGTAAATATTGCTGGCTTACCGGCTATATCTATCCCGTCTGGTTTTGTTGAGGAAGACGGATCAAAGCTTCCGCTTGGTATCCAATTTATCGCTCCACATTTTGGAGAGACGGGGCTTTTCGAAACAGGAAAGGCCTTTGAAAAGGCTCGAGGATTTACTATTATTAGCTAATGAAAGACCACGAGAAAGTAGAGGATACAGCAATGCGCGACATCTCAATTGTAGTTGGGATTGTTATTTTGTTGTACATTAGCTCAAACATCACCCCAATAAATTTTGAAACCGTATCTTCGGGGGAAGCTGCTACAAGCATACTTTCATATTTTGGATTTAGTGAAAAACTAACACTGATTCAAACTTTTTTTCTGTCTATAAGGAACACGCTCGCAGTCTTTGCAATACTTTTTTTGGCTGGTATATTCTGGACTACAATTAAAATAAGAGAGATTCACCATAATGAACATGAAAAGTATGGACCAATCCACGCTGAGGAAGTTGTTGCAAAAGGTTTGGCTGTGCAGTGGCAAGTGATTTTAGAACACGTAAATTCAGAAAGTCCAGCCGAGTGGAAGATAGCTATTCTTGAAGCAGATAATATGCTAGACGAGGTTTTAGAGGATATGGGGTATGTGGGGGACACTCTTGCGGAAAAACTTAAAACAATGAGTCGCACAAAAATAGCTTCTTATGATGATGTTTGGAATGCGCATAGAGTTCGTAACGAAATAGCTCACGGAGGCGCAATTGATATGGATTTGCCAAAGAAAACTGCTCGAGACACTGTCGCAAAGTTTGAAAAAGCTTTTAAGGAGCTGGGGTATCTCTGATTGCCGCGCAAATACACAAAAGCCACAATGCTACGTCATTGTGGCTTTTGTGTATTTGCGCGGTCGATGGGACTTGAACCCACGACCTCCCGCGTGACAGGCGGGCGCTCTAACCAGCTGAGCTACGACCGCAAATAATTACTCCTGCGATTCGCGCATTCTAACAGAAAGCACGCCGTAAGACAAACCCGAAAATCGAGTTTACTAAACGGGTGTCGACGGCGATTCAACAGAATCGGGCTTGGCCACAGGGATAAATCCCGACCATAGACACCATGGAAAAACTCCAGGGGAGTTTCTCCATGGTGTCGACGGGAGGGATCGAACCTCCGACCTCATCTTTATGAGTGATGTGCTCTAACCAACTGAGCTACGCCGACATATTCTTATTCTAACCTAATTACTACGATTACAAAAATGCCGACTAGTGCCGGCATTTTTGTAATTTTCGTGTTGCGGGGGCCCGAATCGAACGGGCGTCTTCAGGTTATGAGCCTGATGAGATACCGCTTCTCTACCCCGCTATGTAAAACTATATAAAAACGCCCTAAAGCGCTATATGTGTGTATTATACCACCTCTACCAAATTTTGCAAGGGGTTTTGCTTTCCCGTTGCCTCCATATTCAATATTCCAGATTCTATATTCTGCCCTACAAATACCCTAAATCCTTAAACGCATTTTCAAACTTTGCAATCGTGTCACGTGCCGTCTTTTTTGTAAGCTCCATATCAATGGCGCCTCCATGGGCAATCTGGTTGCGGATCTTGTGTGCATCCCACACGGCGTCATATGAACCAATGCGTGATGGCGTCATAACCTTTAGTTTTTCCGCAACCGTCTCCCCGACATACCCTTGATCCTCGAGAATTTCATCGAGCATATTGTCCGCCTCAAGGATTGCGAGTTTCCATTCGGCAGGATTTTCAGAATTGATATGATTAAGGACGACTTGCCACTCCACCATGATACCCTTTGCTTCGACTTCCTCGACAGGAATTGGTGCATACTGATTACGAACTTTGTGATGAAGATCTCCTGCACGGAGGCCTATCCAAACAATACCGGCAAAAAGAACAAGACCGAGGACCGCAAAAAGACCCTCAAGACTTACGATGAATGTTTGCACTGCACCTACATCCCCAATTTTACTTTGTAGGTATGCTGAGAGGTCATAAAAGGCGTTACCTGAAGTCACCGACTCTATGTTGATGGGGGTGATGTGAGCACTAATATACATCAAAAGTCCTATGCCAGCGAGGATGGCGAGATCGCGCGTAAGTTCATCCCAGGTAAAAAAGTCTTTCATCTGTTTATTGTTGTGTTAAAATCCTCGCGCCTCCTCGAAGTCCTGCCCTATCGTAAACAGAGCTTCTTCGTCAAAGTGTGGTGCAATGAATTGGATACCAAGAGGAAGCTTTATATTACCTTCTTCCACAAAACCCGAGGGCACCGAGATTGCCGGCACGCCCGCAATATTCACGGGCACGGTAAAAATATCCGCAAGATACAT
>Ga0105164_10002996_pt1 | contig 10325 bp, 14 predicted proteins | sample VDWuncwatermetaG_FD_89674 | JGI IMG/M metagenome (GOLD analysis project Ga0105164, IMG submission 89674) | Wastewater microbial communities from Netherlands to study Microbial Dark Matter (Phase II) - VDW unchlorinated drinking water | ecosystem: Environmental > Aquatic > Freshwater > Drinking... | reverse complement strand
GCTCTTTCCCGCAGTTTTAGAGATACGAAGTAAGAGCTTAGCGCTGGGAACATGGCCATGGAGGCACTTCGAGATGGTCCCCTGAGGCACACCCGCCTTATAGGCAAAATGGGTAGGGTTGATACCCATGGCCTGGATGGCCCTACGCAGACGGGAGGAAAATCGTTTATTCATTCGTTAGCGAATACGATATTGACAAACAATTCAATCTGGAATATTCAATATAAGAGTCATGGGTTAAGGCAATTTTGTTGCCTATACTACCAATGCACTGGATTAAAATCAAGATCCGCATGTTAGAGCAGGGAATCTTTACTCAAAGGGCATTGGCGGAAAGGCTTGGCGTCAATCCCTCCACGGTTACCCGTCTGCTTAAGGGACAACGGAAGTCCCGCAGGCTGGAAAGGCGAATCGCGGAAATCTTGGGGATACCGGAGAATGGAAACGACCTCGAACAAAGATAAGAGGTGCCCGCAGAGAATCCTCTTGGCTGACGCGAACGCCGACTGCAGAGAACTCCTGTGTCTTTATCTCAAACTCCTGGACTATCCCGCGCCGATTGAGGCAGTGGACGGTGAAGATGCCGTTCACAAGGCCTTCATGGAGAAACCCGATCTCATCATTTTGGAGATTTTCTTGCCCAAGAAAAACGGCCTCCAGGTCACTGCCGATTTAAGGGCCAACCCGCTAACTCGCGACTCAAGGATCGTAGCCGCCACCGCGATGGCCCTGCCTGATGATCGCGAGCGATGTTTAGCGGGCGGATTTGACGCCTACCTATCCAAGCCCTTTACCATGCGCGAGCTCGGCAAGCTCCTGCAAACTATTTTCTCAAACGACGCTGACCGGGATCATCCCTAGCATCAGTCATCAAGCATCTCTCTCCCTGGCCTGAAAACACCAGGTTTAGATTGGGTGTTGAGTAAACCTCTCAAAAGAGGATATATCGGGCTATTATTGAAGAGAAGGATGAAAAGGGAATTGCCATAATGTCCGGAGCTGTCATCGGCAGGGGTCTTGGACTTGCAGTGCTGTCTTTTCTTTCCTGGAAGGTCTTTGCGCACGGGATCACCTTCGAGCCTCCAGGATTTCTCTTGGCCATCCTGGACGGAGCGAATCTGATCTTCCACGAGGCCGGACATGTCTTCTTCTCGCCTTTTGGAGATTTTCTGCAATATCTCGGCGGGTCGCTGATGCAGGTTTTGATCCCCGCAATCTGCGCAATTTACTTTTGGCTGCACCAACAACGCGGCTCTTCTGCCGTCACTCTATTTTGGGCCGGAGAAAGCCTGACTAACGTCGCCATCTACGTCGCCGATGGCCGTCGGATGGAGCTGCCGCTGATCGGCGGCGATCACGATTGGAACTATCTGCTGGACCGGCTCGACCTGCTGAACCAGGCCGAATCCCTGGGTCGTTTCGTTTTTGTTCTGGGAGTCGTAGCGATCCTTTTCTCTTTGGGACTTCTCATCAGCGATCTCGCCCGGAATTGGAAACAGCCTCAAGCAAATGAATAGATTTGTCCCCGCTGTCGATTGTTCTTGGGGTCTCTATATTGAAACCCCGGGCTATGTATGTTACCTGATAAAAGTTTACGGGAATCACGGACATGCAAAAGATCGACTTTGCCAAAGGCAATGGACTCGTCCCGGTCATCGTTCAGGACTACCGCTCGCGCGAGGTCCTGATGGTGGCCTATATGAACCAGCAAGCTTGGCAAAAGACTTTGAAGACCAAAAAGGCCCACTATTACAGCCGTTCGCGGCGGGGTCTCTGGCTCAAAGGGGAGGAATCCGGCCACTACCAGGAAGTCAAGAACGCTTTCATCGATTGCGACAATGACACCCTGCTCCTCCAGGTAAAGCAGCTTGGAGGCGGCGCCTGTCATATGGGATATCGGAGTTGCTTCTTCCGCAAGAAAGGAAGAGGAGGCTGGAAAATCTTCGGCAAGAGACTCTTCGATCCCAAGAAGGTTTACAAAAAGAAGGGTTAAAGGGATAAAGGGTGCAATGAAAGAACTAAAACTGGGGCTTCCCAAAGGAAGCCTGGAGGCGGCTACCGTCGATCTCTTTAAGAAGTCTGGGTGGAAAATTTCCGGCACGAACCGCAGCTACTTCCCCTCGATAGATGATGAAAGCCTGCGCTGCAGTCTGGTGCGGGCGCAGGAGATGTCCCGCTACGTGGAGTCCGGGGCGCTGGATGCGGGAATCACGGGAAAGGACTGGACTCAGGAGAACGAGTCGGACGTGCAGGTGGTCGCCGAGCTGGTCTATGCCAAGGCGAGTTTTAAATCGGTGCGCTGGGTGCTGGCGGTGCCCCAGGATTCAGCGGTAAAAAAAATCGAGGACCTCAAAGGCAAAACGATCGCCACCGAGATGGTAAACTTCACGCGGCGCTATTTTTCAGAGCGCAAGATTCCCGTGGAGGTGGAATTTTCCTGGGGCGCCACCGAGGCTAAGGCCGCCGAAAAGCTGGTGGACGCCGTCGTCGAGGTGACCGAGACCGGCAGCACGATCCGGGCGCACGGTCTCAGGATCGTGGCCGATCTTCTCGAATCCAACCCGCAACTGATCGCCAACAAGAAGGCCTGGAACGACTCCTGGAAGCGGAGCAAGATCGAGCAGATCAGCCTGCTGCTTCGGGGGGCATTGGCGGCGGAGAACAAGGTCGGCATCAAAATGAACGTGGCCACGCGCGATTTGGAAAAGGTCGTCAAGCTCATTCCCAGCATCACCGCGCCGACGATCGCCACCCTTTATCCTTCCGCCGCTTTAAAAGGAGTAAAATGGTTTTCCGTGGAGAGCGTTATCTCCGAAGATGTCGTGCGCGACCTCATCCCCAAGCTCATTCAAAACGGAGCCGTCGGGATCATCGAGTATCCGCTGAATAAAGTGATTTAAAGAAGGCGTGAGGCGTGAGTTAATGCCTACCGGCTACTGGCTGTTGTCCGCCGTCTTGAGAGTCCCGCCAGAGGAAAAACTCCTTGGCGATCTCCGGGAAAAGGGCATAGGAAAGGACATCTTCTTCATTACGGGCTAGGGAACCGATCTCTTTACGGGCCTGATCCATCCCCGGCTTTAAAAGATCGGCCGGCCGGCAATCGATCGGCTGCGTTTTTCCCAAGACCTTCTGCCGGAACTCTTCGCTGACCGGTCCCGGCGGCTCACCGTAAAGACCCATCAGGTAGTTCCTCGTCTCCTTGGCCACGATCGCATAGCGCTTGCCGGTCATCACGTTAAGGGCCGCCTGGGAGCCGCAGATCTGACTGGTCGGCGTCACCAACGGCGGATAGCCCAGATCCTTCCTCACCGCCGGCATCTCGGCCAGCACCGCCTCCAGCTTGTCTTCGGCCTTCTGCTGGCGTAGCTGCGCCACCAGATTCGATAGCATCCCCCCGGGTATCTGCGAGATTAAAATGTCCGCCTTCACCCGGTTGTTGACCTCGCTCTCAAACTCGGCATATTTTCTGCGCACGGCGTAAAAATGCTCCGCTATCTCCCCCAAGAGCTCTAAATCCAATCCCGTATCATGCGGAGTGCCCTTAAGCGCCGCCACAATCGCCTCGGTCGCCGGCTGGGAGGTCCCCTGAGAGAGCGGCGAAAGCGCCGTGTCCAGTATATCCACTCCGGCCTCGATCGCCATGATGTAGCTCATGGGCGCCAAACCGGCCGTGCAATGGGAATGGAGATGCAGCGGAAGCGGGATACGCGACTTAAGCCCCTTCACCAGTTCGTAGGTCACATAGGGGGCCAGCAATCCCCCCATATCCTTAAGACATAGGACCTGAACGCCCATTTCCGCCAACCGTTCTCCCAGGCGGAGGAAATAATCAACAGAATGCACCGGGCTGATCGTGTAACAGATCGTCCCCTCGACGATTTTTCCGGCCTTGAGCGCCGCCTTGATCGCCGTTTTCATGTTGCGCACGTCGTTCATGGCATCGAAAATCCTGAAGACATCGATGCCCCCCTCGGCGGCCCGCTGGATGAAACTTTGGACCACATCATCAGGATAGTTGTGGTAGCCTACGATATTCTGCCCGCGCACGAGCATCTGAAAGGGCGTCTTTGGCATCGCCCGGCGCAGCTGGCGCAGCCGCTCCCACGGGCACTCTTTGAGATAGCGAAGGGAGACGTCGAAGGTGGCGCCGCCCCACGTTTCCAGCGACCAAAATCCCACCCGATCGAGTTTTTCCGCCGCTGGCAGCATGTCCTCGGTGCGCATCCGCGTCGCCAGCAGGGACTGATGCGCGTCGCGCAAAACCGTTTCTGTAATTTCGATTTTTTTTGCCATACGCGAACCTACTATTCGAGGCCCTTACCCGCCGTAGAGCTCTTTTTGTTTTTCTTCCAACCTCTGCTTTTCTTCCGAGTCCATGACGTAAACACCGTTCACGATCTTGATCTTTTCCTTGTCATAGAAAAGCTGCGCGACCTCCAACCCTTCGTCGAACTCGTACATCTTGATGGCGTCCCAGGGACAGATCTTTTTGTCGAGCCGATCCTCCGACTCCGTCCCTACGAGCTGGAGCTGAAACTTTTTCGGCATCTTATCCGTCTCAAGCGGCTTTCTCGAGCTATCATAGAATCTGCCGGCATATTCATAGAAAAGTTCCCCGGTCTCCTTGTGCTGATGGACTTTGGTGAGATCATCGCTGTAACACATCTGGCAGCCGATGCACTTGTCGTTGTCCACCCACACCCGGTACGGTTTCAGGCCTCCCTGAGGCGTCTCTTCGTAGAGCAGGTTGATACAGTTCTCTACGGGGCAATGGAGCTCGCATAAGGGAGAACCTGCGCAGCTCGAACAGTTCTCATCCATGACGGCCAGAAGAGCCGTCCCTTTGCGCTTCTTCGCAGCTTCAACCGCCATGAGATCTTCTCCTCACCTTTTTATATTGCGCCTGTAAAAAGAGCGCCCCCGCGATCAGAAGCAGCGCCCAGTAATAACGCACGAGCCCAAGCTGGCCCCATTCCAGCCAATAGACAAAGTTGGGGGATTCGGACATGAGCCTCCTCAGGGCCTGCTGGGCGCCGGCGTAGTCCCGAGCCTCCCACAGGACCTGGGACAGGCCGTGAAGCGCCCCCTGGTCGTGGGGATCGGTTTTTAATGCCTGCTCAAAATCGGCGCGCGCCTCGCGCCACTTTTTCTGCTCGACGTAGACCCAGCCCCGATTGCTCCTGGCCTCGCTGTAATCGCCGCGCAGCTCCAAGGCGCGGTCGAAGTTGGCCACCGCCTTTTCCAGATCCCCTTTTTTCTTAAAGGCCACCCCGAGGTTATTGTAAGCCTCGGGCAAATCGGGCCTCAACTGAGCCACCTTGGCGTATTCTTCCACAGCCGAGGCGTAATCTTTTCGGACTTCCAAATCGATCCACCCGAGAAGGGTTCTCGCCTCCGGGTGGTTCGGGGCCAGAGTTAACGCCTGCCGGATATAAAGTTCCGCCGCCTGGGCATCGCGCAACCTCAGTGAAGAAATAGCCAAAAAGAGATAGAGGTCCGGCTCTTTGGGATAGCGCTTTAGAAGATCCGCAAAAGCCCCCTTTGCATCCTTAGCCTTGCCCTCGGCTAAAAATCTCTTGCCCTGCTCCCACTGGCCCTCTTTGGAAAACAAAAATTGGTCCTGCCCGTAGGCAAGAGAAAAAGTTACCCCCAAGAGCCCGATGAGGCACCAGCCCCAGGCCCTTAACATCTATTTCCACATCTCGTTGGGGATCTCGTCCTTCTTGCCTTCGTCGGCGAGCCTGTCGTGCCGAAAGGCTTGCCTCAGGCCGATCCAAGTGAAAAAGAGGACTAACAGCAGCATCCCGACGATGGGGATGTTATCGGGCTTGGTAACGATTTCTAAGAAGTTCTGTAGACCCGTCGGCTCTGCCATAAAGCTTAAGCACCCGTAATATCGTGATTTTCCAAAAATATTAGAAAATTTCGCCAATGTCAACGCGGGGTGGCAATATTTGTGGTTTTGTGGCATTAAAGACGTTTAAGATACAGGGAGTTAGGATCTCCCGAAAAATGAAGGCTAGCGCACCTTTTGGTTTCTATTCCGCCTTGGTCATGAGGTGGATAACGGCCGCGGCGGTTCTCTGGGGAGGGCTTCTGCTCATGCCGCCTCCCACGTCAGAGGCTTGCCCGCTGGTGATCAGCGCGGGACCTAAACAGCATTTACAAGCCACGTTGGGGGGTTATTGCCGCCTCAACGGCGGCACCAATACCGCCGCGCCTCTTACGGGTCCCCAGGTGCGCAGACGGGCCTTCATCACCAACAGCGACGGCGACAGCATCGCCATCATCGACCGGGATACCTACCGGGTGGTGAAAACGCTGCCGGTGGGCGACTATCCCCACCACATGATAGTCTCGCTCGATGGGCACTACCTCTATATCGGCAACACCCACTCCGACACCGTTTCGGCGATCGATCTGACAACTGAAACCATTTCCAAAACGATCCCGCTCCTCGATCCATACAATTTTTACTACAGCCCGGACCGGAAGCTCCTCGTCACCACCTGCACCCGCCTCGGCCGCGTCGAAGTCCATGCGGTGGATGAATGGAGCGAGATCGGCAAGGCCACGGGATGGAAGCGTGTCGCCCAGATCCCGACCGGCAAAGATCCGAATCATTTCGCCTTCAGTCCCGACGGGCACTTCATGTACGTCAGCAACGAATACTCTCACCAGCTCTCGGTCATCGATCTCCAGGAGCACAAGGTCGTCCAGCAGTTGAATCCGGGCCGCCGCCCCGTGGATGTCTCTTTAGCCCCCGGCGGAAAAACCCTCTTCGTCGCCGTCTACGGCGAGGGTCGGGTTACGGTTTACGACACGGAGAGCTTTAAAGAGTTGGACCGGATACCGACCGGCGCCGGCGCCCATGGAATGGCGATGAGCGTCGACGGCAAAACCCTATTCGTTTCCAACCGCGACGCGGCCACTGTCTCGGTCATCGACGTGGCCAGTCGAAAAGTGACGCAAAATTTCCAAATTCCTCAAGGGCCTGACATGATGGAGGTCACGCCCAACGGGCGGGAGCTCTGGGTCACCAGCCGCTACGGGGCCAACGTTAATGTCGTCGATCTCTCCACCGGAAAAATCATCCACCGCATTCGCACGGGCGCATCTCCCCATGGAGTCGTCCTGATCGACATGGCGGTCCCGCAAAAAAACAATTAGCCTGGAGAACAGAGCGGGCTGGCGCCGCTCACTGAAGAAAAGAGTCTGCCAGCTCCTTGAGCCGTTCCTTGGCGCCTTTGAGGATCGGCGCGCCGTCTCCCGGTAGGAGCGTATCGAAGTCGAGGGGCAGCAGCGCCCGCACGCTCGCGCGCAGGCGCTGGGGATCATCTACCACCTTCTCCGGCAAAAGCTTGCAGCGGCCCGGCGGATCGCCGACCACGGCATCTCCCACGATGAGAATCCTGCGTTCCGGCCAGTGGAGCGCGACCTCGCCGGGAGACTTTCCAGGGACACCGACAACTACCAAGGGGCCAATTTTCTGCCCAATTTGCAGCTCGTCGTCCAATTCCGTTCCCTGGCTACGCGCGTGAGCAGCGTCAGCGGGATGGATCGCAGTCCTTGCCCCGGCGCGGGCGCGCACCTTATTCGCGGCGCGCGAGTGATTGCGGTTGGTGAGGAGAACTCGGGCGACTCCGTGTTTGACGAGTTCCCCTAAATCCCCTTCCGTAGGTTCCACCGGATCGATGCAGAGATTCCCTCCCGCATGACAGACGAGGTAACCGTTGAAGTTATAGCCGTGCGGCTCGGAAAACCACGGCCAGGTAAAAATATCACTGACGATCTCTTGCATGCGCCTCTTTCCTTCCCACGAGACAGTCAGCGCTCAGCTTCTTTTGCTGATGGCTGATAGCTGAAAGCTAATGGCTGTGTGTATGGCCCCTGCCCCATTCCGTATGACGGAAGATCAGGGATTTGATCACCACGGGAACCGCCTTGGCATCAGGAATCTCCTCGCCGATGTCGACAAAATCAAAATCTTTCAGATCGATCCCGTCAATGGAAATGATTCCCGATCCGGGCAAAAGCTCCCGCTCGATAATATTCCCCACCAGCTTCGCGATATCCGCGTCAAAGACGAGCACCAGAGGCTGCCCCCTGTTAACGTGCTCCTTCATCGCCTGCGCTACCCCTTCCGCCAGCGTCCGGATGAGAGGATAGGAGGGTCCGAGCTCCCAATGGATCGCCAGGGCTGCGGCCCTTTCGCCATCATGGATGTCGAACCGCTGTAAGGCCTTTTCCACCGCATCCTTCACATCGGCCGTGGCCAGCGGCTCTTTCTGCGGAATTTGAGGAGTAACAACCTGCAGGTTCCTCAGCGGGAGCAGATCGGGGTGCGAGAGATAGATGGTGTTGCCGCTCACCTGCACCGTGTACTGGGAAGCGCCGATCACCGTAGCCCGAATGCGCACGTCGGCCGTTTTCAGCGCCACTTTCCCGGCGAGCTTCTGAGCCCGTGCCTGCACCCGCTGCCCGAGATGGCTACCCAGATCGCCGAGATCCCTCTTTTCAAATCCATAGACATATTCGGACACGCCGCCGGAAAATATCACGGCATCGATGCGCTCTTTAAAGCCCACTTCCGGGGTGAGCATCAAGCCCCGCGTCAGAGGAGAGAGTTTGCCCCGCTCCAACACCTCAAAGAGGGAATCGCAGAGGACCGTCGCCATCTTCTCTTTGTCGTCCTCCTTGAGCGCGCCTCCCATAGTCAGAGCAACCCCCGCCGCATTCGCTATTTTAAGCCCCGCGTCTTCGATGCGATCGATCTTGCCATTAGCGTCCAGGGCTACCAGCCGCGCCCCCACTTCCAGCGCCGAGGTGTCGATCACCGCCCCTTTCTGCACGATGGCGATCTTGCAGGTGCCGCCGCCGATATCCACGTTCATGACGGTATAATCGCCGCCTTCGTGAACGGTCGTGTGCACCGCCCCGGAGCCGTACGCGGCAAGAATCGCCTCCAGGTTGTGTCCGGCAGTGGCACAGACAAACTTTCCGGCCTGCGCGGAAAAGAGCGCCGCAATGGCCTCGGCATTCTTCTTTTTCGCCGCCTCTCCGGTAACGATCACCGCGCCGGTATCGATATCCTTCGGCGTCAGGTTGGCCTGATGGTAGGCATCACGGATAAACTCATCCAGTTTCTTCGTGTCGATCGTCGTCTTGTCGACATAAGGGGTGAGCAAAATCGGCGATTCATACAGGATCTCCCGCTTGACCACCACAAAACGGCTGGAAAGCGCGAGCCCCTGGCGGCGCAGCACCAGGCGGGAAAAAATGAGATGAGAGGTGGAGGAGCCGATGTCGATTCCGACAGAGGTCAGCGAGATGCGCTCGGAACGCCACATCGGGTGGTCTTCGTCCATCGGCGCATCGGCGCCTTCGTCCTCATCATCAAGATCATAGCCCTCATGAAAGTTCAGCGTCTCGTTTTCTAGATTCAGCATCTCCTCAGGAGTTCCTTTCTCGCAGTTGTTTCTTCTCTTCCAATACAGCTAGCCAAAAAATTTGCATACCACAAGAGCCACCGACTTGCCACCGGTGCGGGCTGAGGGTAAGGTCCCTGGAGTAAACGAGTTGGTCAATCTGGCGGTCGGTGGCTTTGATCTCGCGCTGAAGGCGGGTCTTGCACGGGTAAACATCTGACCTCGGCCCCCAATATCAGGTCCGACTCCGGTTCCCCAACGCGTTCAATTCCCCTTGCAAAACTCATTAAATTCTCTTAGGTTAACGTCATGCTCAACCGCATCAAAGTCGATCCCAAAGTGTGCGAGGGCAAACCAACGATTCGAGGGCTGCGTATCACGGTGGACTTCGTGCTCAAGCTCCTTGGCGACGGGTATACGGCGGACGATATCGTTCGGGAATATCCTGAGCTAGAGAAGGAGGATGTGTACCAGGCCGCTAAGTATGGCGCTTGGCTGGCCAGCGAGAAAACGTCCGTGGTCGGATGAGACTCCTGGCTGATATGCACATATCGCCCCGCACCGTCGAATTTCTTCGCTCTCTTGGTCACGAAGTTGTCCGTGTAAATGAAATTCTTCCCGCGACTGCATCTGACGAAACTATTGTCGCACGGGCCATCGAGGAAAACCGGGCTGTCCTAACACAAGACCTGGATCTTTCAGCTACCATCGCTCTGGCCGGCAAGAGCGTTCCTTCTTTGATCTCTCTGCGCCTTTCTTCCTCTCGCGTTGAATATGTGAACACTGTGTTGCAAAAAGTCCTGCCGGGTCTAGAACAGGACGTGCTGGCGGGAATGATGATTGCCGTGGAAGATCAGCGAATTCGCCGCCGTCCGCTGCCAGTATTTTAGTTTCTGC
>Ga0105164_10002995_pt1 | contig 10325 bp, 11 predicted proteins | sample VDWuncwatermetaG_FD_89674 | JGI IMG/M metagenome (GOLD analysis project Ga0105164, IMG submission 89674) | Wastewater microbial communities from Netherlands to study Microbial Dark Matter (Phase II) - VDW unchlorinated drinking water | ecosystem: Environmental > Aquatic > Freshwater > Drinking... | reverse complement strand
GCTTTCGTGCTGCGCAACATTGCCGACCTCAATCTTTTTTTCAGCCACGCCTACCGTCTCTTGAAACCCGGCGGGCAGCTCGTTTCCCTGGATATGTTCCCCCCATCGGGGGCGCCATTTTCTTTTTTCTATTCTTTTTACTTTTACCGACTGGTCCCGTGGATCGGCGCGGCGCTCGCGCGCGACCGCAGCGCCTACCAGTATCTATCGAATTCCGTGAGGACATTTGCCTCACCGGAGGTGATCGCCGGGCTTATCCAGCAAACGGGTTTTATAAAAATAAAAATCCGGAAGTTTTTGCGCGGCGCGGTCTGCCTTCATCTAGGCGAGAAACCGGGCGCAACGAAATAGGGGTGGTGTCTATGCGGGCGTTTCCAGCAAGCTTTCTGCTGCTCTTTTACCAGGTTGCATTGGGGGGGCTGTTCGCTATCGCAGCCACGCCATTTCATGAACTGGAGAGGGGCTTCTATAAATCAACGGCGGGTGTCTTGTTTATCGTTGGCGCGATTGCTCTTTTGGGCAAAGCCAGTATGGTCCTCGAGTCCCTTCCCGAGGGGCTGAAATCGGTCGCGGGATGGGAAATCTTTTTTTACCTCCTGTTCACCCTCTTTTTCGCTCTCTACCTATTCTTACTTTGGGGCGAGCGCGTCCTGCTCCGGGCCCGCGCCTTTACCTTCTCGCTCTTCACGGGCCTCGCGGGACTCGCGATAACGGCTCACAGTTTCTACCAGGCCTCCCTCTGGTCGCTGGAGACCTTCGTCTATCCGTTGAGCTTCTTCTTATCCACCCTGCTCTTGGGGAGCGTGACTGTAGGCATGTTGATCGGCCACTGGTATCTCATCGATACCGGCCAGAGTATAGACCCTTTTATCAGGATTTATAAATTTTTCTTTATTGCCCTGGTGGTCCAGATCGTTTTCTTTGTGATGCTCCCGCCGCTGCTCTACCTGCTCGGAAGTCCGGCCACGACGCTAAGACTCCAACAGCTTTGGGAAGAACATCGAGTTCTTCTGTCGGCCCGGCTACTGATCGGCCAAGTCGCTCCCTTGATCCTCTCGGCAATGATCTGGCGAACTTTAAAAATACCCCATACCATGGCGGCGACAGGACTTTTCTATATTGCCTTGCTGGGCGTTTTCGTCGGAGAAATTTTAGGAAGGCAAATTCTGGCCCTGACCTCCCTGCCCTTCTGACTGGGGAGCCGCTGGAGGCAGGGGCAGTGAGGGATAAGCTTTAATCTTCGTTACCCTGAGTCCTTTGGATGTCCAGCCCAGGTCGTATCCCACCTCTTGCCCTTCTCTAAGGTCAGACGGATTTTTGGCTTCGCCCAAAAGGACGACGAATTCAAACGAGAAAGGAATCTCCCGGCCGCTTTCCACCCGGACAAGCCCCATGTTATTACTGGGGAAGAGCTTGCTGATGACCCCCTGATGAAAAAGATCTTTTCTCTCTGCGGGTTGCCGGCTCTCTGCAATGCTGCTCATATCCTGCATTTAAAACCTCTTTTGTCGAATGGTCAAGGCTTGGCCCTCCCGTCCGCCTTGCAGCTCTTTTAGAGATCCTTCTGCTGTTTCGCCCTTACGAGAGCTGACCCCTGCGCCGCTACGGCCGCAACTAAATAGCCCATCTTAGGATGCTCAGGCTCGATATCCACGTGGAAACCGAAGTGTTCCAGTGCCTCGCTACATACAGGACCGATCGAGGCAACCACAATCTTGCTAAAGGCTTGTTGGAGGGTCTCTTCCAGTCCTTCCTTGGCTGCCAGTTGAGCAAGATGCGTGACTTGCGTCGCGTTAGTGAATAGGGCGATATCGATCCGACTATCCATGATCTCACGCAGGGCCGATACGAGGGGGCCAGTGTCCTCGGGCAGCGCCCAGCGATAGACAGGTACGCGTAGAACCTCGGCGCCGCGCGCCTCAAGCCCTGCAATAAACTCTAAATTGGTTATGCCATATTCCTGGACCGCTACTCTCCGGCCCCGGATAGAGAGCTTTGAGTCTATCTCCAATAGGATCTCCCGCCAGGTATTGGGTTCGGGCACGCTGATGGCTGGCTGCAGGCCTAATTCCTTGAGGGCTGCAACCGGTTTAGGTCCACGAGCCACAAGGGTAGTTCGTCCGAGCACTGCCGCCAGTCTTTCACGCGGATACTCGCTTGCCACCGCTTCCACGAGCGTCCGAGTCCCCACTCCAGTGAGAAAGATAACGATATCGACTTTTTCCTCCTCAAGCTGACGAAGAAAATCGAAGGCAGCGCTGTTCTGGCTGAGAGGCACCTCGCGCATGGACGGGGCGATGATAGGATCGGCTCCATGCCGCCGGAGGAGTTCTGCAAGCTCTTTGGCCCGTCGGCTCTCAAACGATACTATTTTGAGTCCCTGAAGGCCGGTATTCGCGTTCGATTCCATAAAGGGAGTGGTTGGCTTCTGCGGACCGAGAATGAGGAATATACCAGCGGAGCTCATGAGCGAGGTTGACTACTTCTCCGATCACGACCACCACGGGAGGGGTGAGATCTTTTGCTCTATCGACGATATCCGCAAGGGTGCCGGTTACCATCTCCTGCTTGTCGGTCGTCCCCCAGCGAATCAGCGCCACGGGAGTCTCAGGGGAACGGCCATGGGCAAGGAGTTTGTCCACTATGAGGGGAAGATTCTTGAGCCCCATGAGAACGACCAGAGTATCGACGGCGGTAGCCAATCGCCCCCAATCAACGGACGGCTCGGTTTTGCAGGCCTCATGTCCGGTGATGACGGCAAAAGATGAGGAAAGTTTGCGATGGGTCAGCGGTATTCCAGCATAAGCCGGCACCGCTACGGCGGATGAGACCCCGGGAACCACCTCGAAAGGAACCCCTGCTTCGATCAACGCCTCCGCCTCCTCACCTCCCCGGCCAAACACGAAGGGGTCACCCCCCTTGAGTCGGATTACCAGGAGGCCCCGCCGCGCGTGCGCGATCAAGATATCGTTAATTTGCTCCTGCGGGATACTATGAAAACCAGTGCCCTTGCCGACGAAGATACGGATGGCCCCCGGCGGCGCTTCCTCTAGCAGGAGCGGATTTACGAGGCGGTCGTAGACGACCACTTCCGCCTTGCGCAGGAGTTCCAGGCCTCGGACAGTCAAGAGACCAGGATCGCCTGGTCCCGCACCTACTAGATAAACTTTTCCTGTCTGCATGTCCCTGCTCCTAAACGCTCTGAAAGATAGCTCCTGGCCTCCTCCTGTTTCCCTTCCCTGATAAGCCGGCGAAGGTTCTCATCGAAAGCATTATGCCACGCCTCGGGCGTAGGCACAAAGGAGCGCCCTTGCAGCTCTCGCCTGACCTTACCCACGATGGCGGCAAGCGTCACGTAGTCCTCGGTAAAATAGGCTTCCAGTTCCTCTCTGATTACTCTTGATAGAGCCGGACTCGCCCCCCCCGTGGCTACAGCTACCACAAGCTCCCCGCGCCGAAGGACCGATGGAAGGATAAAATCGCAATGGGCCGGATCGTCGGCGACGTTGACCCAAACTCCTCGCTTTTTGCCCTCCCTGTGGACAGCCGCATTCACTCCAAGATCGTCCGTGGCGACGAAGGCGAGGGCAAAGCCGGCCAAGTCACCAGCCCGATACCCGCGTATGATATAGCGTATCTTACCTTCCTCAGCCCAAGACCCAAGGGCTTTAGTTAAACTAGGACTGATCACCGTGACGGTTGCCCCAACTTGGAGAAGAGTCTCGACCTTGCGCTCGGCCACGGCCCCGCCGCCGATGACCACGCAGGAGCAGCCGGCCATATCAAGAAAGATCGGATAGTATTCCATCACTCTGGTTTTTCGATTTTCCAGAGTATGCCATTCCCCGCTTTAAGTCCAGAAATAACTTCAGGGACGAAGAGATCCGGACCGAATAGACCGATGTCCACGACCGACGCGCCGTTACGAATCTCGTAGAAATAGGTCTCATGCGCCACACGCTCGACTAGCGCAGGCAAAGGAGTCGGTCCCTGTTTTTTCAGGGTTGTCACCGCGAGTTTCTCAAGGGGTGTACGCGACAACCGGCTTGGCGAATCAAGTAGCCGTACGCTGAGCTGAGCAGGATCATCGTTGACTGCTCCACGACCGGATTTCTTCGATAAAGCGCCGGAGAGATTTTTGCTTCTTCGAAGCTTGATCGAGATAAAGTCGGTTACCGTTTGTAGTACATCCGCCATATGCATGGGCTATCCATTTCTCTTCAACTGCCGCGCGACCACTCGCCAAGCACCTCGCTCACTTCAGGCCGTGTGAACTCTTCCGGCAACGGCTCGCCCTGACCCAGCAACTCCCGAACCCGAGTTCCCGATAACGTCACGTGATCAGAGTTGTCGTGAGGGCAGGTTTTAGCCGAGGCAACCGCGTCGCACCGGCGGCAGTAAAAGGTCTCGGAAAAAAAGAGCGCGGTAATATCCAGTTCCTCCCGCCCAAAGCGGCCGAATAGGTCCCAAGCATCATAGGGACCATAGTATCCCCCGACTCCGGCCGCGTCTCTCCCTACGATAAAGTGCGTGCAACCATAGTTTTTACGGACCAGGGCATGAAAGACCGCCTCTCTCGGCCCCGCGTACCGCATCGCTCCGGGAAAGACGGAGAGAAGCACGCGGTCCTTCGGAAAATAATGCTCGACTAAGACCTCGTAGCAGCGCAGCCGGATCTCCGACGGAATATCATCCAGCTTTGTCTTCCCGACCAGAGGATGGATTAACAGACCATCCATGAGTTCCAGAGCGCATTTTTGGATATACTCGTGCGAGCGATGAATGGGGTTTCTGGTTTGAAAGCCAACCACGGTCCTCCATCCTCGCTGCTGGAAGATCTCTCTAGTCTCTCCGGGGTCACGCTTGTAAGTCTCAAACCGGGGCAGAAGAGGCTGCCGCCGCATCAGCTTGATCTTCCCGCCTAAGAGGGTATCGCCCCGCCGGTAAAGATACTCAACCCCCGGATGGCGGTCCTCGTCGGTCTTATAGACATTCCAGGCCTCCTCTTTCCTGTCGTAGCCGAATTTCTCTTCGAGTGAGAGAATTCCCACTGGCTCTCCGGTCGAATCCAGCAAAGCCACCTCTTCGCCTTCTTTGAGTTCGCCTGCCTCCTCTTGAGATACGGCCAGGGTGATGGGAAGAGTCCAAAGGGAGCCGGATGAGAGACGCATCCCGTAAACCACGCCTTCGTAATCTCGCTTTCCCATGAAGCCTTCGAGCGGGCTGAAAGCGCCCACAGCCAGAAGCTCGAGATCCGAGAGGGTACGCGCATTGAGGGCGATTTTTTTTAGCTCGTGAGCCCGTGCCACGGCCTCTTCTTGTTCCTCTCCCCTTACAACCCGATCCACCAACTGCCCGCCATGGGGCTTAATGAGTTCGGACACCTTTACCTCCCTTTACTAGCGGCATCGCTACAATTAGAGTTATCAGTCCGAAGTCGTCCAACATCTCTTTTTCAATCTCCCGTCCGTTTTAAGCCCGGCTCACACATAATTCCCTACCCTTTGGCATGGAGGCCGCATTCCTTGGTTTCGGGATTCTCCCACCACCATCTTCCGGCCCGGATATCTTCCCCCGGCTGGATCGCCCGGGTGCAAGGGGCGCATCCGATACTCGGGTAGCCGTGGTCATGCAGTTTGTTGTAAGGGAGATTGTTGTCGCGGATATAATCCCACACCTGCTCGTGACTCCATTCAACCAAGGGGTTGATTTTGATAATGCCGCCATGATCCTTATCGACCTCAACCTTCCTGACATCGGCTCGCGTAACCGCCTGCTCGCGCCGAAGCCCGGTCATCCAGGCGTCCAGATCACTAAGCGCGCGGTTGAGCGGCTCCACCTTCCGGATGCCGCAGCACATCTTGCGAAACTCTACCGATTTATAGAAAAGGTTCAGGCCATGTTCCCGGGCCATGCTTTCGACTCTGGCGGCGTCTGGGAAGAAGACCTCAACGCCGACCCCATAGCGCTCCCGGATCGCATCCATGCAATCGTAGGTCTCCTGGTTCAACCGGCCGGTATCCAGCGTAAAGATCCGGAAGTTAGAGCCCTGCAGCCGGTGCATCATGTCGATCAGCACGGACTCCTCCGCCTGAAACGAGCACGCAAGCGCGACCCGGGGATGGAAAGTCTTCAACGTCCACTCCAGAAGCTCATTCGCCCCGAGGCTCTCAAGCTCTTCACCTATGTTGATCCGGTCATTAGCTATTGCCTTCAAGGTAACCCCCTTCCCACTCACTACTAAAGCCAATAATGTTAATCGGAATAGTCATTTTCACGCAAAAAAAATTTCCCTAGCGGGTTGTTCCCTTGGACCCTAAGCTACGTTGCACCAACACCCTCTAGCCGACCCCCGAAACCACCGAAATTTTCCAGGAGCCTGTCTAGCTCGAAGATGCGCGGCGTCTTCATAAAAACACCAAAACGCTGCCTTGGATCAGGGTTATGATGGAGAGCAAAATCGGCGCCCTCGTACAGTATTTTTGCGAGCCCTTCCAGCTCAGGCTTCACCGCGCGCAAAGTCTCCTCCGTATTGGGCGCAAGCAGCCTGTCATTGATCAAAAGGAGGGCCTCATCGCCGCGAAACTTGATTCTCCCTCCGAGGGCCGCCTCATTTTCAATCCGCAGACAAAGCTCTAGCGCCGCCCTAAAAACAAAATAAAGTTTTTCCGCGTTACTGCCGCTAAGCGGTTGCCTCTGATTATAGAGAAGCCCGAGACGGTTGTCGGCGTTGTCCATGCTGATGTGGGCTTCGTGGGAGATCAGCAAAATGCCGGGACCCGCCTCCATATGGCTGTAATCGGCAACGTCGTAGTAATCTCCATCCGAACCCTGGATCCAGGAGTTGAAAATGTCGATAAATTCCGCCAGGCGGACCCCATCCGGGCTCGCGACGAAAAACTTCACGCTGATCTTCTGTAAATCCATGAAACAGCCTTCCCTACCTTGCCTCCACACCGGCCGCTGGAGCGTTTGCGGCGCGGCCGGCGCTCTTCATGCTGCCCAGCTTGTTGTAGCAACTGTGCGCCGCATCAATAAAAAGCTGGGCCTCCTGAAGTCGCTGCAGGGCGAGTTCCTTGCCTATCTCGCCGCCATTATGTTTTAGCGCCTCCCCAGCCTTGAAAAAGTACTCGGCAAATTTGTTTCCCGCGTACTTGTCGTAAAAAATCTGCGTGTCACAGAACCGCGTACGGAATTCGATCACGATAGCGTTTTCATCGCTTGAAACGCTATCGTTCTGCGTCTTGACAAGGGCCTGCGCGGCTTGGACCATGGCGCTATAGGCTCCCAGGACCGCTCTCATGAAATCGCCGCTCTCAAAACATATCTGAGCTTCAAACAATTCTCCTTCGCTTGCGGCCAGCGTAAACTGCGCCTGAGACACCACTTCTCCGGCGCATTCTCCCACCCCCATATCGGTGATGGTAAATTCCCGTGGATCACCCCAATCGGTATAAAACGACCGGTCGACATCATGCGGGGGAACCGGGGTGAGGTCGTCCAGCATCGCCTTGATCTCTCTTTTCCCTATCCTGCTGATGAAATCCTGAAAAGCCTCTCCCTGCACACGGCCCCGCACATAGCGCTCGGTAACGCGCGTCACCACCTCCGGGATCCGTTTAGATGGAACCGCGCCGACCGGAAGCGCGTAAGCGCCGGCGTTTTCCTTCCACTTTCCGCCGAGCATCACCTGGAAGTGGGGCACCGTATAACCGTTGATATTTCTACTGATGCCGTAAAACCCGATGTCGGCTACGTGGTGCTGCCCGCACGAATTGAAGCAGCCGCTTACTTTAATCCGCAGACCTTTTACCGCGGCGTCGAGCTCCAGACTCTTTTCGCTCAGGCGAGCGCGGAGTTCCCGCGCGAGTCCGCGTGACGAGGCGATCCCCAGCTTACAGGTATCGGTTCCCGGACAAGCGGTAACGTCAACAATAGTCCCGGCATTGGGCTGGCCTAATCCGATGACTTTTAGCGCGCCATACAGTTCAGGGAGGTCTGCCTCACTGACCCACCGGAGCACTATATTCTGTTCGACGGTCGTGCGGAGCGTGTCCCGGACAAAACGGCTGGCGATATCCGCGAGAGCCCGCAATTGATCGGCGGTAATATCCCCTAAGGGAAGCGTGACCGTTGCGACAACGTATCCAGGTTGTCTCTGGTGATAGACATTCGTGCTATACCATGCGTCGAAGCCGGCCGGACGTTCAGCGCCGTTGAGGCTCGCAGCCTGTTTGAGAGGCACTTCGGACTGCTCGTCCACGGTTGCAAGAAAGTCCGTCCAGCGGATATCCGAAGTCAGCTTCTCCCGCTCCTCCAGCACTAGCCTGCGAAACTCGTCAATCCCCAGATTGGCGACCAGAAACTTGATTCGCGCGCGGGCGCGATTGCGTTTCTCGCCCATTCGAGCGAATACCCGCGATATCGCCTGTGTCATGGGCAAAAGCTCTTCCTCCGGCAAAAATTCATCAAAAAGCTTGGCCTGGTAGGGTACGGAGCCAAGACCGCCCCCGACATAGAATTCAAAACCGCGTCGCTCTTTTCCGTTCACGACCTTCTTTCGGGCGATGGCTCCCAGGTCATGTATACTGGTGAGTCCGCAGGCCTCCTCTTTGCAGCCGGAAAAGGCAACTTTGAATTTTCTGCCGAAATCCTGGGTGTCCGGATGGCCCAACAGGAATCGGGAGCATGCCTTGGCATAAGGGGTAACATCAAAGGTCTCGCCGCCGCACACCCCGGCAAGCGGGCACGCCGTCACGTTACGGACCACGTTGCCGCACGCCTCTCTCGTTGTAATGCCGACTGCAGCCAGGCGCCTCATGAGGGTCGGCGTATCGTCTATATGAACAAAATGATACTGAATGTCCTGCCGGGTCGTCACGTGAGAAACCCCGTCTGAATACTCTTCTGAGAGGTCGGCCAGCATTTCCATCTGCTGAGAATTAAGCCCTCCAAAAGGGATTTTGATACGCACCATTCCAGGCGCGTCCCAAACGGTCTCCGGCCCCTTGGTTAAATGGCCGGACGGCAACTTCAGCTTTTGCACTTTTATCCCGTCATGTCTTTGGCCGTTATCGTAGCGTTGCCCGTAGATACCCCGGCGCAGCCTTGTCTCGGCAAAGACTCGTTCGTCGATCTTCCCTTGCTTTCTCAGCTCGATCTGCGTTTCGAAAACATCTATTTCACGAGCCAGATCGGGCGGCATAAGATCCGCGAGCTTCCGCTTCCATGCTTCTGCCGTGGTCATAAAATATCCCTTCGATGGGGCCTTCTTGATTCGGTTTCCAATAATTCTTATTTGTTAAGTCAGTTATTATATAAAACTGATGCAAATGTCAAGTCTGTTAATGATAATCTGATTATCTACTATAGGAGGGGGTGTTTCTGTTGAGCGATTCTACCCTGGAGCTCCATCAGAGCATCCAGGACCGCTTCAGGCCTGGGCGGGCATCCGGGAACATAAACATCAACGGGAACAACGCGATCAATCCCCTGCACCGTAGCATAATTATCGTAAAAACCTCCGCTGGCCGCGCAGGCGCCAAACGCCATTACCCATTTCGGCTCACCCATCTGTTCGTATACCCTCTTAAGAACCGGGGCCAGCTTCTGGTTCACAGTGCCAATCACCATGAGGAGATCAGCCTGCCGCGGGCTAAATCGAGGCAAAAGAGCCCCGAAACGGTCAATATCGTATGGCGACATCGACAGAGACATATATTCCATGGCACAGCACGCCGTCGCAAAAGGATAGGGAAAAATAGAATACTTGCGAGCCCAGCCGACAGCCTTGTCTACTCGCGTGAGAACTACAGTTTCCGCCAGCAGCTTATCTTCTCCGTACTTGGACTGAAATCCGGGCTTTTTATAATTCATCAATATCCCTACAAATCCCTACAAACCAACCAACGAAGCGCTTTTCTAACTTTTATATCCTTTTACTCCCCTTGACAAGACAATACCCCCGTTCTACCCTTGCCAAAGAAACGGCCAGACGAGCCACTTTATCAGCCATTCAGGAGATCCAGTCATGGAGGCAAAAAAAATTCTCGTGGTCGAAGATAACGAAGACACCCGTGAAATTTTACTATATCGCTTAAAAAGCATGGGCAACTATGAGGTTCTGCTTGCTTCCAACGGCAAGGAGGCCTTGGAGATGGCGACTCAGTCGAGACCGGACTTGATCATCATGGATCTCAAAATGCCCGTGATGAATGGCTGGGAGGCAACCAAGGCAATCAGACAAACTGAATGGGGAAAGGATTTGCCGATTATCGCTTTGACGGCCCAGGCGATGGAGCGGGACGAAGAAAAAGCCCTTAGCG
>Ga0105164_10002994_pt1 | contig 10329 bp, 5 predicted proteins | sample VDWuncwatermetaG_FD_89674 | JGI IMG/M metagenome (GOLD analysis project Ga0105164, IMG submission 89674) | Wastewater microbial communities from Netherlands to study Microbial Dark Matter (Phase II) - VDW unchlorinated drinking water | ecosystem: Environmental > Aquatic > Freshwater > Drinking... | reverse complement strand
GAGATATTGATTTTGTGGGTATTACTGCCTATTTGAATAATGCATGTTTCTTTTTCTAATTCATGTAATCTTTTTTGAAGGAAATTAGGTATTGTATTAGTAGTAGATGTTGAAAAGGAAACTTGTTGAGGATCCATTTTTTTTGCATCAGTATATTTGTTGTATAGTGGAGATGTCTCAATTGGCAAAGTATCATAGATAGTTAATGAACTCTGTCTGTATTGTTTTAACCAGTCAGGTTCATTCCGTGATGAAGAAATTTCTTCAACATGACGAGAATTAATTTTTGAAAGTGTTTCTTGAGACATGATTAACCTATGAAATTTAGTGGTTTAACCCACTGAATCATCCATCTCTAGCTTGATGAGTCTGTTTAATTCTACAGCATATTCCATAGGTAATTCTTTTGTAAATGGCTCCATGAATCCATTAACAATTAGAGATAGTGCTTCTTCTTCAGTGAAACCTCTAGTCATGAGATAGAAAATTTGCTCATCTCCAATTTTTCCCACAGTTGCTTCATGTGTAATTGTAGCATCTTCTTGATTGATTTCCATGTAAGGATAGGTATCAGTTTTCGATGTATCGTCTAAGAGTAATGCATCACATCTTACTGTAGCTTTTACATTGGTTGCACCTTTTGCAACATGAAGCATTCCTCTGTAAGTGGATCGTCCGTCTAATCTACTGACAGATTTTGACGTAGTTTTTGATGTAGTGTTTGGCGCTAGATGAACCATTTTAGCACCGGTGTCTTGGTGTTGTCCTTTTCCGGCAAAAGCAATAGATAGTGTTTCACCATGTGCTCTCTCACCCATCAAATAGATTCCAGGATATTTCATTGTGAGTTTACTACCAATATTACCATCAATCCATTCCACTGTTGCACCTTCATATGCATAAGCACGTTTTGTAACTAGATTATACACATCGCTACTCCAATTTTGAATTGTGGTGTATCGTAATTTTGCATCTTTATGTGCTACTAATTCAACAACTGCTGAATGTAATGATTCAGATGAATACACTGGAGCAGTGCATCCTTCAATGTAATGAACTTCAGAACCTTCATCAGCTATGATTAATGTTCTTTCAAATTGTCCAATGTTTTCAGCATTAATTCTAAAGTATGCTTGCAATGGCATGTCGACTTTGATTCCTGGTGGAATGTAGATAAACGAGCCACCACTCCAAACTGCACTGTTTAGTGCTGCAAATTTATTATCTTCTGGAGGAATTATTTTACCAAAATATTTTTTGAAAATTTCAGGATATTGTTTTAGCGCAGAGTCAGTATCTAAAAATAAAACACCTTGCTTTGCCAAGTCTTCTCTTAGACTATGATAAACAACTTCGGATTCATATTGGGCACCAACACCTGCCAAGAATTTCTTTTCAGCCTCTGGAATTCCTAATTTATCAAAAGTAGCTCTGACTTCTGCTGGAACATCGTCCCAGTTCTTTTCAGTTTTTTCAGTTGCCTTTGCATAATAGTAAATATTTTGAAAGTCAATATGACTTAGATCGCCACCCCAAGTTGGCATTGGTTTTTTCATAAAAATTTCATAAGAACGTAATCTAAAATCAAGCATCCATTGTGGTTCATCCTTCATTTTACTAATGGCAATAACAGTGTCTTTTGAGAGACCTTTTTTGCTGAGATGCACATACAGATCAGTTGAATCTTTAAAATCATATTTTGAATAATCCATGTTTAATGTTTCAGTAGACATGATGATCATAACATCGTTATATTATAAATACATGAGGAAAAATAGGCACAGCTAAATAGCTTGAGCTAAATTCTAAAGTTTAGCTAAAGAATAGATTCTGAGCCTTTAATTAATTCAAGATATATCAAATATGCATTGAAAGATATTACAACTATTAGAATTACAAAGTCAACACATAAAGAAATTCTCAAGATTATGGGGGAGATTCAAGCTAGAACTGGAGTGATTCCAACACTAGATGATGCATTACAAGAGATGCTAGAGAATTACAAGAAGAAATCAAGAAAAAACAATATGTGAATTTTAATTTGAAGTTGAAATGAAAAAATCCAGCCAAATAGTAATCCTAATGATAGGTTTAATCATTTATCATCTAATCATAGGAATACCTTTCGCAAAATATGAAGATCAAATGATTAAAGAAGACAACAGAAGAGATTTTCTTACATCTATACTGCAAGCTACTGCATCAATGGTAGGTATTGTTTTTGCAATATCAATTGTAATTGTTGAACATTCGGCATCAAATTATTCTCCAAGGATTTTAGAATTACTTAAAAAAGATCTGGTATTCAGTTTTACTTTGTCATTTGGTTTGTTTACTATTGGATTCATAAGTATGACTATTTTGAATAACTGGCAAACAGTATTAGCTAGTTCATCATTATTCTTATGGAATTTAGTATTATTAGGAATTTATTTGTGGTATATACTACATAAAATTAATCCACTATCAATAATGAAAGAAGTAGTATCAGATATAACTTCACAAATCGATAAAATAAAAAAAGAATTACCAAAACATGAAAAAACCTATGTAAATAATGACACTACAAAAACTGTGAAATTGGTATATGCACAAAATCCTGAAATTATTAGAAGTATAGTACTAAAAAACAATTATGAATTAATGCATGAAATTTTGGATGATGAAAATACATTACAGCATATAATATTAGACTCTTTTAAAAAAGAAGAATATCAAACATCATCAAGAGGTTTGGATAATTATAATACTATTTTAGAGAAGTATTTAGAAATAATTCCAAATTATCAATGGATGAATGATCAATTTATCGAGAACATAATATCAAAATTTGAAAATTTTGCTTCAAAAGGAATTGAAAAGAAAGACACAATATTTCTTCGTCAAGTGATTGCATCATTTGGCAAATTAGGACTGAGTCTTACTAAAATATCAGAATTACAACATAGTATGGAACCTCCTTGGCCAGTAACTAGACAAATTAATTCGTTATCGAATATTGGAAAACAATCTATTGCGAACGTCATTTGGGACGGGGCATTAGATTCAATAACTAATTTAGGAAACATAGGCATTTCAGCAATACAGAAATATCGTAAAGATGGATATGCATCTTACAACATTACAGATTTAGGAAATCAAGCAGTAAGTTTAAGGGAGTCAATAACAGCATCCCATGCGTCATATCATATTCTAAAATTGATTCAATACATGATTGCATACAAATCTAATAATACAAGAATCAGAATGACAATTGAAGATCTCAAAAAATTATTGGTTAATTTTCAGAATGTAAAAATGCAGACATTGAGATTAACACCATTATTTTTCAACACGTTGAATGAGATTTCAATAAGAAGTTGTGCAGAACAAGGATTTGCTCTTTTAAACGAAGAATTTCCACAAATTGAAACAAAATGGAGAGAGGATTTAGAAAAAGATGTCATATCATCATTAATTGAATTATTAGGAGAAGTTGGGATTGCAAATAAAAATCACGATTTAATAATTACAAAATATTGTGCAGAGAGTTTAACATCTATAGCAGCAAGATGTCTAGAGCAAACATTCCACACTGTTAAAGATGGGCACAGAAATGAACTTGAAGATATCATCAGATTTTTACACAGAATGCACTATTATGATTTTGAACGTAATTCATTATACAGTAGAGAAATTCCTTTAAGATTAGCAGAAATGGGAATTATTTGTATGGATAAGGATACAGATGATTTAACAAACAAATGCATCCAAACAATTTCAACTATTGCACATCAAAGTTTAAAGACAGATGAATATGGATATGAATCAACTAGAATGGTAAGACAGCTAAATTTAGTAGGCTGTGCAGCAATTGAATTAAATAAATCAGAAATTTTAGATTCAGTTATAGAAAGTATTGCCGAATTTGATAAAGAGTATATTGAAAAATTTGATATTTTACCTAGAGTTGAATTGCATTTAGAACAAACAGAATGGGAAGTAGATCCTTTTGAAGATCAAAGTAGAATTTTCAACATGGTCAAAATAATGAAAATGGATAATAGAATTGAATTAGAACATAAAGTAACTCAAAAAAGATTAGAAAAATTGAAGAAAAAAACTAAATGATTGTAGAACGAATTTAGCTAATGCTAACTGGCTAAATCAACACATTAACAGATACAGCCACAAAGGAACATAGATTTTCTCTTCATGTAATTCTAGTTGGTTTCTTGTAATGACAATCATAACTGGAGGATCAAATTTCTCTTTGAATTTTTTAAGGCCTTTAAGATCATTTGCATCTACATTTTCTCTATATTTTACCTCTATAGGAAGTGGAACTTGGAATAGTTCAATTACCAAATCCACTTCATGCCCATCATTCCAATAAAAAATATCAGCGTTTAGATGTTCCAGGTTGAATTTGAGTCGTTTTGTATGATCTGCAACTACAGTTTCTACAATTTTTCCAAGTTCAGTATTATTAACCAATACTTGTTCATCAAATACTGAAGCTGAAACATTTCTAATTCCAATATCATTTACATATGCCTTGGTTTCTTTTCTTGCTCTTTTTTCTGCTCCCTTTGAGTAATATTCTGCTTCTGAAATAAGATATGCGGTTTTTAGTAAATTAATGTATGTGTTTAATGTCGTACTACGTTTTACATTTAGAGTATTTGATACATTAGTTCTGTTGAAAATTTGAGATGATTCTTTTGCAATTATTAAAAATAAATATTCTAACGCTTTTGGTTCACGTACTTGACTTATTTTCATTATATCTTTGTATAATGTCAATTGTAAATACTGCTTTAGGTTATCCCCACATACTACTAAATCATCAATTGAAATATTTTCTGGATATCCACCTTTAATCAAATATTCTTGAAGATAAACTTGGATTTTATTATTATGTGGCAATAAAATTTTAGAGGAATTATCTAGCTCATCAAAAAATAAATTTGGATTTCTTTTTACAACTGAATTTTTTAATGACTCTCTTAATCTCCTGTTTGCAAAATCAATTAATTCCCCTAAATCATTTTGTTCTTTAAATCGAATATATTCTAAAAATTTCATAGGTAAAACAATTTGATGTTTTATTCTACCAACAAGACTTTCAGAGGATCCTTCCAAGATGCCAGTACTAGATGAACCTGTAACAATGAATTTTATTTTGTATCCTAAATCAAACCATCTTTTAAGGGCATTTTGCCAGTTTTTGAGACTTTGAATTTCATCTAAAATTATGTAAATTGTTTCATCCGAAGATTCAAAAGAATTTTTTAAAATGTTAGTAGAATACGTTGTAAAGATTTTATCTAAATTTTCTAATGAAATATGAAGATATGGATCGTCAAGATTCACAAATAAAATATTTTTCTGGTCTGTTCTTGTTAATAGCTCTTCTATTAATTGATAAAGCAAAGTAGTCTTACCAACTCTTCTGGCCCCAATCATTGCCAGTATTGTATCTCGGTCTAATTGCTGAATAATTTTGTAATAATCTCGTCTTTTGAAGTCTTTCAGTTTTGATTTTGGAATTGGCTTGTTAGCCCACCAGGGATTATGTGAATAAAGAATTCTAAGAATTTCAGTATCACTTATGCTACTTTCAGACATTTATTTTCTACTTTGTATTCACAATTCTACTATTTATATATGACCCTTATATGGGTCAGATATGCTATATTATATGACCTGTATATAGTCTGTAATATAGGAGAGTATTGAAGTATTAGGATAGTTTTGAATTATTTAATTTCATGTGAAGGTTTTATCTTTCTAAAGTGAGCATAAATTCCCACATCATAAATAATCTTCAACAGTCCTCCGATTACAAATGGTGCAGAAAACCATAGAGAGTGGATTATTGCACCAGTGATAGATGGACCAATAGATTGAGCAATATTTCTGGAGGTGTTTGTTATTCCAGCAGCAGCTGTTCTCTCATTTTCCTCAACAACTGCAACAATGTATGCTTGCCTTGTTGGCACATCCATCTGAGACAAGCTCATTCTAGCCAAATACAACACTAGTGCAATATGAAAAGTAGGAGCGATCGCAACTAGAACCAAAAGAATGTTTGATGGAATGTGAGTAAAAACCATAGTTTTAATCAATCCAATCTGATCTGCAATTTTTGCTGCAAAGAAAAATGAAATTGCTGTAAATACACCTGCAACTGAGAAAATTATTGATAGTGTTGTAAGATCAACTCCAAACTTTGTAAAAAACCAAAAAGCAACAATACTTTGAATTACAAATCCACCAGCAAACGAATCTAATGCAAATAATGATGACATTTTAAGGATAATTTGTTTTGACTTGGGTGATAGATTTGATGAAAATGTTTTTGAATCAAGTATTTTTTTAACTTCAATTTCTTTTGAAAAGAAAAAATAGATTATAACAACAGTGATTCCCGCAAGTATGTAAATCAAAAAGAGAGGTTTGAATGAATCGATTGTTGAGAAACCAAAGTGATTTTGCATGATTTGTGGTAAAGAGGATAACAAAATTCCTCCAGCCATAGCAAGAGTTCCAATTATATTGTAAAGTGCAAAAACGGTATTTCTTTTTTTGATATTCTTTACAGTTTGTGGGAGAATTGCTTGCTCTAATGATAAAAATGCACCAGTTTCGGAACCGGTTACATTGATTGTTCCAATAAATGCAGCAATTATTAGTGCAAAATAATTTTCAGTGATAAAAAACACACAGCCTGAAACTGCCATTAATGATGCATAAATTATCAATACTTTTTTTCTTCCAATACGATCTGCAAAAAAACTAGAAAATAGGTTGAAAATTATGCTATTTACCAGAGTGGCAGATAAAATAAATCCGATTAAAAGTTCATCAAATCCAATCAAGCTCAGATAAATCGCCAGAATCATGCTCAAAAATCCATAAGAAAACGTTCGAATTATTCTGGCAGAAATTATTAATTTCCCGTCTTTTGTTAACCAATTTAAAATCAAATCATCTACTCAGATGTTAAATCATAATTAGCCTTTTACTCTTGAAAGTTATCACAATACCATACAATTAATGACATTTCCCAAAGATACTATTGCTAGAACAGATAATTTTTAGATAATCTAGACTTGTATTGTTTTTATCACAATCTCGCTTAAGGGATTTAAATTAAAAACAGGGAATAATTTATGTCCAGAACTTATCACATTATAAAATAATTACAGTAGATGTAGAATAAATTTAAAATTAAGATTGTTTTGCAGATGCTTTTGCAGTTGGAGATGCGTTTACTGGATCAACTGTTATTGTTACAGTGTCGACACCTTCTCTGTTATTATTATCAAATGCTTTTAGTTCAAAGACTAGAACTTTGACTTCGCCGTTAGCAACAGTTGGAGATGTAAATGATGGAGTTATGGAAGACACGGATGACAATACTACTGGTTCACCAGAAACTTGTGTCCACATGTAGGAGAGTTTTTGGTTTTCAGGATCATTGCTCTTACTGCCATCTAATGAAACTTTGACATGTTCATTTACAATTTGATCAGCGCCAGCATCTGCAACAATTGGTAGATTCAATGTGTTTACAACAGTAATCTTCATGTTATCAGAAGAGGATAATTTGCCGTCAGTTGCACTACATGTCATAGTAATTACTTGATCATTAACAATTGTAGGAAGCTGTACTGTTGTACTTAGAGAACCAGCATTAGCAATTACAACTTCAGTACTAGATGAAGACCATGAAACATTAAGCATATCTCCGTCAGGATCAGTTGCAGAGCATAATAAATTCAATGTAGTATTTTCATTAGCAGTTTGATCAACACCTGCATCTACAATAGGTGCACTGTTTGCTGGAACTACCATGATAATTAATTGATCAGAGCCGCTACGATTTTCAGAGTCGGTTACAGTTAATTGGAATACCAATCGTTTAGATGCACCAGAAACTACAGATGGTGCTTTAAATGAAAATGATGGGTTGGTTGTATCAAATGAGACAGTGTCACCTGAAATCTGTTTCCAGGAATATGTTACAGGATCATTCTCAGGATCAACACCTAAGCCAGTAACAGATACATCAGAGCCACTGACTACCTTTCTATCTGGACCAGCAGATGCTCTTGGTGGTAAGTTAACAGTATTAATTGTTACAACTACACTATCTTTGTCAGAGTTACCTTGAGAATCTGTAACTGTTAGTTCAAAACCTAATGTTTCAGAAGCAGTGTTAATGTTAGGAGTAAAGAAATAGACGGTGCTTGAAGGTGTTCCATAGACATCAACTTTCATTCCAGATGTTTGTGTCCAAGAATATCGTAATTTATCATTATCAGGATCAGTACCAGTTCCAATTAATTTGACGTGATCATTTTCAGATACACTTTGATCTAGGCCTGCATCAGCCATAGGAGAGCCGTTTGCAGGAATTACTTTAACTAATGCCAAGGCATTTGCCCAACCATTTCCAGAAGAATAGCCGGTAACTTGGAATGATAAAATCATTTCAGTTTCACTAGGAAGTTCAGGTGCTGTGAATTGAACCGATGAACCAACGTAAGAGTCCAATTGGACACCAGTGCCAATTAGTTGAACCCAAGAGTAGCTGATTGGTTTTCCATTTGCGGTTTCTCCAGTTGCACTAAGTGTAACTGTTTCTCCCTCTTGGACAATTTGCATTGGACCAGCTTGAATTGAAATTAATCTATTTGAAAGCAGACCAGATAGGGGATAAACGCTGACAGTATCACTTGCAGAGCCACCAAATCCATCATCAACAGTTAGTTGGAAAGTTAGTGGATTTGTTTGAGAATAATCAAGACTAGGAGATAGTATTGTAAGATATTTTCCATGTGTTGTAGATAATTTTAGAGGTTGACCTGATACTTGGGTCCAACTATAAGTCAATGAATCGCCATCAGGATCCAAAGCACTGCTAACTAGAGTAACTACATTAACGGTTTGAAAAGTGACTTGATCTTTTCCTGCACTAACCATTGGAACATGATTAACAGGGTTTACAATTACTTCGACTGTATCAGAACTACTTGCACCTGATGGGTCAGTTACTGTAAGTGTAAAGGTTAGAACTTTAATTTGACCATTTACTACATCTGGAGCCATGAATTGTGGCTCGGCCACACTAGATGATGATAAAGTTACAGGTTCACCATCAATTTGTACCCATTCAAATATCAGAGTCTCGTCGTCAGCATCAACACCTTCACCAACTAGGGTGACAATTCGATTTTCAATTACTTCTATAGAATTACTAGCAGCAAAAGAGTAAGATACAGTACCAGCTAAAAACAGACTAAAAACTAATGAAAATAATACAATATGTGAATTCACTGATTAATTGTAAAATATTTGAGATATATTAACTATACAGATAACTTCTATGAAGTCAATAGATCGGAAAAAGGGCAAAACTGGATCGATAATAGCGAAGCAGAATAGATTTTGACAATCATCCATACATTGTAATTATTCAAAGTCCGCAGACATAAACAATCAAAAAATAAGCTAGAAAATAGTTCAGAAAAACTATGCAGGTGAAAAGAGACTTTTGATAGTATCAAAAGCGCCAGGTACAGTATGAACTTGAGCAATGATGTTGTGTATATTGAATTTTTTTAATTCATCAGATGTAAAGGGTCCAATTGCAACAACGGGTAATTTTTCTAAATTACTTAATAATGAATCAGAATCATAATCTTTTGACATTATTTCAAAAAATGCTCTAACAGAAGAAGCGCTTGTAAATACAATTCCATCGACTTTATTTTGTGAAAATAATTCTCTAAATTCATTCCACTGTGAAGTATCTCTAAATGCACAGACATCATAAAGATGAATCTCGTTTACATTGATTCCTATTTTCTCTAATAGTTCTTTCAAAAACGGTGTAGATGCCCCACTTCTAGGCACAATTACTTTTTTTCCTACAGCATGTAATTTTGTAAATAACTCTCCAACGCCAACTGATGAATAAGTATTTGGCATGTATGCAACTTTAATTCCCTCATTTTCTAATGCGATTTTTGTTTTTGGACCTACTGCCATGACAATAGTGTTTGCTACTGCAAGTTGCAATTTTTCAAATTTAGAAACTTTTTTTGCAGTATCAAAAAGGAGTGTCACTGCCTTTGAACTCATAAATACAGAATAATCAGGATTGTATTGTTTTACTGAATCCAAAAACTCTTCCACGATTTTTTCCCCCTTGCTAACTAGTTCAATAGTAGGCAATGAAATTGGTCTTGCGTTATCTCTAGTTACTAAATCTATGAATTCAGAAGAGTCATCTTTTGAACGAGTGATTGCTATAGTTTTTCCTTTAAGCATTTTTTC
>Ga0105164_10002993_pt1 | contig 10330 bp, 6 predicted proteins | sample VDWuncwatermetaG_FD_89674 | JGI IMG/M metagenome (GOLD analysis project Ga0105164, IMG submission 89674) | Wastewater microbial communities from Netherlands to study Microbial Dark Matter (Phase II) - VDW unchlorinated drinking water | ecosystem: Environmental > Aquatic > Freshwater > Drinking... | reverse complement strand
CTTCAGGAGAGACTTCTCCTCTGACTTAGGAAACCACTGGTCTGAGAACATGATGAGGAAGAACGGCAGGGTCAGAATGGTGGGTAGGCGGGTCTGGTAGGCGGCGCCTAAGAAGAACCCGGCCAGGAACGGGTTCTTGGCGACCAGGGTTTGGTAGATCGCCACGAACAGAAAGAGCACGGCAAGGGTGTGGGCGAAATACCATATGCCGCCGTTCGCAGCGGTCCACCAGTAGACAGTGCCGAAGGCGAAGAGGACCGTCAGCCAGAATTGTGCGGAAATCGTCTTGCCCAAGGCGTGCAGCAGGCGCTGTACTGCGACGGCGTTGAGGGCGCCGATGACCACGGAGACCAAGGTCTGGTTCAAGGCAAGCCCGAACAGGATCACGCCGGGAAGGACGACAATCGCCGTCATCGGTGGTTCAACGACGTAGAACTTGCCCTTGTAGAAAGCCCAGTCCAACCAGGTCAACTCCTTGCCGTTAGCGATATCCAGTCTTCCGTGCAGAAAAGCATCAGCTAGGCGAACGGGCCCATTAAAGGCGGTGGAGCCCGGGCTCACCGCCCAATAGATGAGGAGGGTCGCCACAAAGAACAAGACGCTCAAGGCGATGGACAGCCGCTCGCGAACCAACCAGCGCTTGCCGTCGCGAAGCCAGGATGCATCCCATCGCAACAGAGCGGGCCCGGTAAGGGCACCTTCACTCCGGGCTCGCGGCCAGACGACCACGGTATTCCAGGTCCAGTTCCACATCGTGCCCAAGCCGATGCCGATGGTATTAGAGACATAGGGGCTTATGCCCAAAAGGGGCGTAAGGATGTTGACGGCGGCCAGGGAAATCAGGGGACTCCCTATGGACGTGCAGTTAAAGGTGAGAAAGCGAATCGGGAGCGAGGTGCGCCGCTCACGGTCCCGGAAGGTCCAGCGCTCATGCCAGTAGAAATTAGAGCCTATCGCGGCCTCCACGGCCACCACGGAAGCAATAAGCAGACGGACATCCGAGACCGTCAAGAGTACGAAGTCGAAATCGGTTCCCTTGGCGGGCAGAAGCCCTGAGATAGGGGAATCATAAAGCAAGAAGAGGGTGAACTGGTTCACCAAATAGCCGAGCCCACCCACGATCAAGAACTTGATGAACGTGGTGGAAATGGGCAGCCGCTGCAGCACAGAGTCGGTTGTCCTGCCAAGTCGATCCATCCAGCGTTGGGTGCTTTCAGGTCTCATGGCTCAGCGGCAGGAACACACTCAGGATCGAAATTGAACAACGTAGTGCTCAAATCTTAGCGCCTTCGATGCTCTACCGGCCAGTGCGGCCGGCATCCGCTGTCACAAGAGGGTGAGAGAGGGATGCTTCACGCTGCGGCAGTGGCGCGGGGCCTCTAAGGGACGACCTGCGGGTTCCGATAGACGGTAAAGCTGGGGTCTTCATAGAAGGGGGTTAAGCCGACCACGTTGGTAAGGTAGATGTCGAGAGTTCTTAAGGTATCAGCACCCCTATCCAGGGGGAGGCCGCGGGGGTCAAGTTTATCGATCACCACGTACCTTATTCTGTACTGGCGAAAGACCCCCCTAACTAGGTCTGGGTTCATATCGTCCGGGCGGTCCGCACAAAGGCAAGCAAGATAATGAAGGCCTGGCTCATGTCCGACCCAAGCAAGGGTCTTCTCCTCAGCCCTGGATAACAACCCGCCGAAGGCAGGCCGCTCATCGATCGTCTGGTAGTAGTTGGCCAGCGGGCCTCCGAAGTAGTCGCCTGTGACTCCAAATCCTGTTAGCCGACCCCAGGGCGCGTGAAGGACTGAGAAATCCCCCGGTTCTTCCCTGATTTGCTCGAACAGGGCAGGCCTTGCCAGTTCAGATATCTGAACCGGAGGGTTCCAGTACTCGAGGACAACAAACCCGAAGAGAAGGAGCCCAGCAAGGGGCACGATTTTGCGGTAGTTCTGCCTCAGCCAGGATGTCAATAGGTCAAATCCAACGCCGGCGAGAACAGCAAGGCCAACGATGCCGAAGACGATCATCCTAGTGGGAGCCCTCCTGTCGCCTACCAGGGGAATCTGATCCAAGATCTGGTACGGCAGCGGCACCGTCTTGGTGCCGTGCACATACAGGTATGGCCCCAGAGCCATGATCGCAAACAGCAGGAACACGATCCCCCAAAAGAGGACTCGCTGTGGTCTCCGCCGGCCGAAGAGAATCGCTAGGCCAGCCAGTAGGAGGGGAGTAATCCCCAGATAGACGGTGTTCTCCATCGCTCCAATAGGAACGTGCTTGACGCCAGCCGGGTCGGCTATGATGTCCATTCCTGGCCCCCAGAGGGGGCTAGCGGTGACAAACGAAACGAGATCCGCCGACCAGTACTCGTCGTTGCCCGGGATGGTGAACCCCCCGCCGTAGATGTCTCGCAAAGCCCCTATGAGCAGGGGAGCACTCACTGCCAGCCACACCACACCCACGAAGACAGACCCACGCCAGAGAGCGGGCAGGCGCACCCATTCCTTCTCCCTTAGGTAGACAAATGACCAATAGGTCACAAATAGCGCCAAGAAGAGCGCCGCATCTACCGCATATTCCAAATTGTTATACGTGAGGAGGGCCCAGGAGATAGCGGCGGCGATCGCTTCACGCAGACGGCCGGTATCCTGCAACCTGATGAGCGAAAGAACAAACAGCGGGATAGGCCACGTCGTTGAAAGATGCCCGTGGCTAGTTATGTGGACGAAGACGAACGGGGCAAACGCGAAAATGTAACCGGAGACCAACGCAGCCGTATGATTGCGAGTGAGTTGATAGGACAAGGCGTACATACCCATCCCCGACAAGACAAAGGATGTGAGTGCCACGATATTCCACGATAGCAACAGGTTATTGCTCACCACCTGGAAGGGGATCGAGATCACCCCATTCAGGGTGCCCAATGTGTGAAGATACAAGTTTGAGCCCTGAGGGAAATAGAGGAGATCGGTATGAAAAGGATTAGTGTGCAGGTCTACAAGCGCATGCTTGACCCACCACTGGCTCCACAGAATGACTGCAAAAGTATCGAAGGACCAGCCCCACGAGGATGTTGTGCCAATGATTCCCTTGGTGACGTGGATAACAAGCGGCCAGGTCTGAACCACCGCGGCCAGGGAAAAGAACAGGGCAACCCCTAGCCAGCGACCCAACCCGCTGGTAAGGAGCGCCCTGCCCTTCGCTACAGTCTCCCCAGGCACAGTGAAGGAACTTTCCAAGTCAGGCTGGAAGCGCATCCTCGGCAGCTACGTTGCGAGGATGATAAACCTTGGCGCGCGCTAACGCCAGACCGTGGTGTCGGTTCCTGCCGACCACGCCGAATCGCGAGGGTTGCCCCACCGTCCACAGCCTGATAAGTTTGGGGCATGATGAGAATAGCGAAGCTCTCAGGCATTGCTGCCGCTCTCCTCCTGTTACTGTTCCTCGTCGCCGCCTGCGGAGGCGGCGAGAGCCCTTTCGGCGTCAAGTCCGAGGTGGTGACTCAGGCCGACCATGCTGACGCCATGGCCTTCGCCCCTGACGGCCGCCTATTCTTCGCTGAGCAGTTGACCGGCAATATCCGTATCATCACACCCGACGGCAAACTCCTGGATCAGCCCTTCGCCAAAGTGGACGTGGCCACTTGGGTTGAGTGGGGGCTCACCGGCATCGCTTTGGACCCGGAGTTTCCGACCAATCACTACGTCTATGCCTTCCTCACCCAGCCGGTCAGCCAGGAGCCGGTCATCGGCAAGCCCATCATCGTGCGCTTCACCGACCAGAACAACCAGGGAGTTGGCCCCAAGGTCTTACTCGGCGACCTACCGAAGACCGCCGAGAACCACCAGGGATTCAACGCCAACGGCAAGATCCACTTCGGTCCGGACGGCTTCCTATATGCCAGCGTCGGCGACTACGACACCAACGAACTGGTACAGGACCTCAGCAATCCCGTGGGTAAGTTGCTGCGCCTCAACAAGGAAGACGGAGCGCCGGCGCCCGCCAACCCCCTGGCCGGCAACCCGCAGGCAGACCAGCGCATCTTCGCCTACGGCTTTCGCGAGAGCTTTGACTTCGCCTTCCATCCTCAGACGGGCCAAATCTACGGCACCGACAACACCCCGGACACGTGCGAGGAGCTGAATGTAATCAACCCCGGGGCGAACTACGCGTGGCCCAACGTCGGCCCCTTCCCCTTCTCCGACTGCCTGGTCGGCCGCGAGATCAAACCGATTCACAACTTCGCCAAGGAGGGCCTGAAGCCCGGCGATTTCCTGTCTTTGGTGGAGGTCACCTCCTTGGCCTTCGCCTCCGGCAGCAAGTATCCCCTTATCGGCGACTCACTCATGGCGTGCGAGAAGGACACCAAGCTGCTTCGCCGCCTGACCCTCACCGGCCCCAACTTCGACCAGGTGACCGCCGATGATGTCGTCGTCAAGGACTGCCAGCTCGCCATAGCGGTCAGCCCCGACGGCACCGTCTACTACAGCAACGACACTGAGATCCGCCGTCTCGTGCCAACAGCTACGAAACCCACGTCCTAGCCCCACAGCCGCCAGCCACGCCAATGTGGCAGCCTCCCACCTCAACAGCCGAAGCCTGATGGAACCACGCTCCGGCGGTAGCCGGCGCCGGCGCACCGCCCCCGCCTCTCAGGAGCCCAAGCCCTCGACATCGCCTATCCGCGGTCGCGAGTTGTTGTTGGTCGTCAGCCTGGCTGCGGTGGTCGTCGCCGTCGTCGCGACCGTCCTCCTGGTCTCCCGCGGCGGAGGCGGCAACGATAAGACGGCAGTCGAACAGCCCACGCAGTCCGGCGACGAGGCGGCCCTTGAGTCTCTGGCCCGACGCTCCATCGAGGTCCTGCTCCAGGGCCCATCGTAGGCGAGGTCGTAGGCCGGCGGCTAGCAGCCCACGACGGCAACTGCATGAGGCAAGGCGGACCGCGCCCACAAACCGTCCCACCGGCTCCAGCTTCTCTCGAGGCCCCTGGGGCTTTTTCCGAGAAGCCCACGCAGGATAGCCCCACCGTCGACGAGGGCAAATAGATAGGTCCGTACAAGGCCGCCCACGTATCCGTTCCTACGAGCCGGAGTGGGGAGATTGCGGGCGGGGCAGTCTAGACCTCAATAGATAGAGGGCCCCAGGGGTTCTGGGGCCCCCTCTTACACTACTTGCTAGCTTGTCCGCTTAGTGGCTCGGCCGTCGCGTCCGCGACAGGGCCCAGGCGCCCGATCCGACAACGGCCAGCCCCAGCATGCCCGCCAGGAGCAGGCCCAGGGGAAGCGAGCTGCCGCTGTCAGCGTTGCCGCCGGTACCCGGAAGCACCACCACCGTTGGCGTCACCGTTGCCGTTGCCGTAGCTGTAGCCGTCGCTGTCGGCGTGGGTACGGCTGTCGCCGTCGGCGTCGGGGTCGCCGTGGCGGTCGCCGTCGGCGTCGGTGGCGTGGTGCAGGTCAGGTTCAGCAGCTGCACGTTGGCGCTGTTCCAAGTGCCGTTGGGCGTGCAGGCGATGGCAGCCCCGCCGTCCACGAACTCGAACACCACCGTGGCGCCGTCGCTACCACAGCCGGCCTGATCGCTGGAGTGCTTCACCTGGATGGTGTAGTTCAGGCCGCCACCCAGGCCGGGGTCTATGGACGCCGTGCCGCAGATGTTACCGCCTACCTTCCCTCTCAACGTGCCCGCGGTCGCCGCTGTCCCGTCCACCGTGACGGTTCCGTAGAACCCGGAGGGCGGCAGGATCTGGGCGTTGGCGGTGGGCGCAGCGCTCTGAAGGCTCACCAGGATCAGAGCCACCAGCGCCACGGCCGCCACAACTGCCCCTGCCAGACTCAGTCTTCTCATTTTGACCTCCTACCTATTGGGCCCTTGTTGCCCCCGTGGGGGCTTCCTTTCTCTCTGTTCTTCGCGCTCCAACCCCTGAGGAGGAGCCCCCGCCTCGGGGGATGCCTTCCTCAGGGGTTGGCTGCACTCTCGCTATTCTACGGGCCCTGCGTCCAGTCGATGTCCTTGCTCACGTGGATGTTGAGGACATCGTTCAGGCAGAGCTGCTTCAGGCCGTTGATGTTGTCCGGAACGTCCGGGTCGAAGCTGGCCCATACCTTCAGCGCGTTGTCGAACTTCCAGGCCACGTCCAGGGCGCTGGCGTCGCTCAACGGCTTGAAGGCGTCCGTGGAGCTGGCGCAGGCGCTGGCCTGCCAGGACACGAGGTTCCAGCCCGCGTACAGGTGCACAACGTGCGCTACCGGCGCCTCACAGGCGTCACCCACGCCGTCGCCGTCGCTGTCTAGCTGGTCGGGGTTGGCAACGGTCGGGCAGTTGTCCGTGGCGTCGGGAACACCGTCGTTGTCGCCGTCAGGGTTGATGACAACGTCGAACTCAACGATGCCCTCGGGATCGAACGCAGTGATCAGGATGTTGACCTCGTTCTCCAGGCTGCTGCTCACCAGGATCCAGGCCTGACACTCATCGCCACTGCTCACGCTCTTGGTCCGCGCGATAGACGGGTTGTCGTTGGCCGAGAAGGTGGACGTGTCGGCTGACTGGCCATCGGCGGCGATGGCGTCCAGCTCGGCGGCGATGATTGTGCCGTCGCCGGAGTCGATCAGGAAGTCGACGCGCTCGCCCAGGACCGGCCACAGGCTGGGGCTGTCGCTGCAGAACCCGTCGCGGTCGGTCACGTGCAGCACCACGTAGTCGAGGCCATCGCTGGCACCCGCCTGGATATCGACGTCCTTGATCCCGCCCCACGTCCAGTCGATGCTGACATCGTCGCTCTCCAGCGGGAAGTGCTTGCCCTGCTTGTCCGGGTATTGAGCGACCGCCGTAAGCGTGCTGCTGCCGACCAGGTCCCCGTTCTCGCAGTAGTGGCCGCTGATGATCCGTCTGACGTTGTGGGCAGCCAGGTTGTCGTCGCACTCGTGGAAGGTGAGGTTGGCGTCGCCGTTGACGTAGGCCATGGCCTCGCCATGGTTGTCGGAGTAGATCTTGATCCAGGAGAAGCCGCCGGTGGCGACGCCTATATCGCCCAGACCGCAGGGGCCGCCGGCGCAGGAGATAACCCCAGCCGAGCTGGCACCCAGGTCGGTCCAGAAGTCGTAGAGGCCGCTCTTGGCGCCCTCGCCCCAGGTCGTCCACAGGTACCCCGAGCCGGCGGCGACGATCCACGGCTCGGCCGGGATGTGGGTAACGTAGAAGGGGTTGCTGTCGCCCGTGTAGACCGAGGCCTTATCCGCCGGGCGGATGAACCCGGAGCTGTCCGCGTCCAGGGCCAGCCGTATCTCGGCGGGAGGCATGGGTGCGTCCGCGTCGTTCACAACCTCATCGGGAAGTACCGTCTCGCGGAAGCCGCCGTCTACGTGCGGCGCCTTGCTGTCACTACAAGAGACGATCTCGTCGATGTCGTTTACTTTGGTCGGGTCCAGGGTACTGAACGGCCCGGCCACCTCGTTCTCGCCCTCCCCGCCGCTGCAAATGGTAGCTGCGATGTCCGGGTCCTTCATGATGTCCAGGTTGGGGTTGAACTCCTCGGCCAGGCTACCGCCGGCCATGTGCCGCCAGTCGTCCGGGAAAGATACAGCGGTTGGCCGGTAGCAGGCCGCCGTTGCTGTCGGCCCCGGCGGCGCGCACCGGGCAGTTGTCCGCTTCCACCCAACCCCTGACCAATACGCGGACCAACTCGTCCGCCGAGACGTTCTCATCAATCGAGGCCACATCGTTGGCCGGGTCGGATACCGGCGGCGTGTCCGCCGTGAAGTCGCCGTCGTTGTGGAATTCGCGCGCACCGGGCACGATGCCCAGGGTCACGTCCTCCAGCTTCATGTAGTAGACCACGAAGTCCGCTTCGGGGCTGAGGACCACCACGAAGGGGCCCTCAAACGCCACTATGTGCGCCGTCACGTCAACCTGCCCCTGGTTCTCCGACTCGTAGATCACGCGGCTGATGCAGTCCTCGCCCAGCCCCACGATGATGTAGTCGGGGCCCTGCTGCAAGGCCTCAGTGAAGGGCACGGGGCTCATGGTGCCCGGGCTCTCCGCGGCCTTCATGTACCGCACCCCAATAGGACCACCCTGCCCCACAGGACCACCCTGCCCGAACCACGGGCAGGAGCCGTCGGGCTCGCTCCAGTCCTGCTCCAGGACCACGCGCATGCCGGCCCAGGCCAGCAGCGTGTGCTTGTTGGGGCCGGGGCCCGCCGTCCAGTGGATGGTTATGGTCTCTGTCGGGGCGGTGTCCAGGATGCTGTTGAGCTGCACGTCCTCCTGGGAGGTGATGGTGACGGTGGTGCTCTCCGAGGACTGGCAGTCAGAGTTGAAGATGTCGGTCACCACGTCGCCGTCGAAGGTGGGCAGTATCTGGAAGCCGACGCCCTTGTCGCTGCTGAGGATCGTGGCGGAGGCCGGGAAGCCGCCCGCCACGGGGTCCAGGAAGATCACGGTACCGGTGACCGGGTCCTCCAGGCGGACGCTGCCGCAGTCGCCGCTGACGGTGTAGGTCTGCTCCACCCCGTCCACGGCGCCCGCGAAGTCAGCGTGGTCGCCGAAGACGTAGTCGATGAAGGAGCGGCCGGAGGCCAGGATGTTGCCGTTGCTGAACTGAGTCCCGCTGACGGTGAGGGTCAGGCCGTCCACGTTGGCGCGGTCGCCGCAGAAGTCCTCGCCCAGGGCGGCCGCCGCCTCTTCGTCGCGGACGCAGGTGCCGCCGGTCGCCAGGTCGAGCCAGCTGGCCAGATCTTCAGTGTTGCCCTCCAGGGTGTCGCCCACGTCGCCCGTAGCCTGGACGATGCTGGTGACGTCGATGTCGTTCCACTCCTTAATGAGGGGCGGGTCGCCCACGCCGTTGCCGCTGGCGCTGTCCCAGCCGATGACCTCGCCGGTCGGGGTGTAGGTGGCCGTGATGTTCTGGCCGCCCACGCCGCCGGAGCGCCACTGCACGCAGTTGGCCTGGCTGTCATCGTTGAGGGCGCCGTCGCCGTCCAGGTTCAGGATGACCTTGGTGCCGGAGGGCGCCGGGCTCACAGTGGCCAGGCTGCCGGAGGTCGGCGTGATGCTCCAGGTGATGTTGGCCTGGTCAGCCGCCCCCAGCGAGGCGCTGATGAGGCAGGCCGTGTGCAGGGAGCCGGTGGCGTCGTCGGGGTCGTCCTGCACCGTGAGCGGGTAGTCCTCCCCCGTGCCGGCGTCGAAAGTGCCGTCTGGGGCCACGTCCTCGGTGGCGTTGTCGATGTCCACGTGCTGGAGGTGGGCGTCGCCCGCCGTGGCCAGGTTCTGGCAGTTCTTGCTGGCAGTCACCGGCGGCGGCGAAACATCGTCGCCCGCGTCCTCAGAGCCCGTGGGTTCAAGCGATACCCCCTCATAACGGTTGGCCAAGGAGAGATTCACCGTTCCAGCGCCTGTGCAGGTCACGGTAATCGTGAAATCCTGTGCCGTACCAAGGGCCGTGTCTGCCGGCGGCCAGCCGGAAACGGTCCCGGGCCCCGTGACAGTGAGGTCGCCGGCGGCGCAGTCGCGTGTCCCGTCGTTGCCCGCGGCCCCATTTGTCGCGAAGTTATCGCTGCCGCAAGTGTAGAAGGCGCCAAAGTGGATAGTGTCGTTCTCGCTCTGGCCCACGAGCCTCGTGCCGGACGCCGGAGTGATGGTTACGCCAGCGTTAATGGCGACTGTGGCAATGTTGGACAAGGTGCAGGTCGCAGAGCCGGCGCCGTCGTCGTCCACGAAGCAGTTGGTCGGCACATCGACATCGTTGTCGCCACCCGGCTTAACCAGAGCCACGATCGTCACGGTGTCGCTGGCCACGGGGCCGGTGGCATCGATACAGCTCGCCACGCCCGTGCCAGGGGTGTATGTGCACTCCGCACCCGTCTGCCATGGGGCGGCGGCATCGCTGGTCACCGTGGCCAGCTGGATATTGGCGAAGTCCAGCGTCACGGTAAAGCGGGTGTTTGTGGTCGTACCGCCAACGACCCCGGTCTGCGTGACGGTGGCCGTATAGGTAATGTTGGCCCCAGCGTTGATCGTGGCGCCAGCGTCATCCGTGAAGGATACGCTGGTACTGGAGATGTCCGCCGTGGCCTGCTGCGACCACAGGAACAGCCCCCCGGCCGCTACCAGCGCAGCCAGAAGCGCCAGGACAAAGGATAGCTTGCCCCGGCGTGTTTTTGGCGCTGAGATCGTCATCTTGGCCTCCTTTGTGCTGTTATGTCGAGTTCCATCGACATCTCTTTACTGAATTAGAGCCTAGGTTATCGTCCGCGACTTTACACGGCGCGCAGCGCAGTGTCAACCCCTGTTAGCGTCAAAACTCATCCTCCCCGTCTAAGATGCACGGTTGCTCTAACTT
>Ga0105164_10002992_pt1 | contig 10330 bp, 5 predicted proteins | sample VDWuncwatermetaG_FD_89674 | JGI IMG/M metagenome (GOLD analysis project Ga0105164, IMG submission 89674) | Wastewater microbial communities from Netherlands to study Microbial Dark Matter (Phase II) - VDW unchlorinated drinking water | ecosystem: Environmental > Aquatic > Freshwater > Drinking... | reverse complement strand
ATCGGACGGTCCAGGATCAGATAGGCCAGCGACAATAAGATCATGCCCTGGTGATGCGCCATGAACGACCGGATCACGGCGCTCGATTGGCCGCGCGGCAAGCGTGACGCGGTGTAGTCGAGGGCTTCATAAAAGCCGAATTTTCCGCTCAGCCCTTCAGCGGCGAGCCGCTGCAAATTCGCGCACGCGTGCTCGGGGGCAACCATCAGCGCGAGCGCCGACGCATACGGCGCAATCACCAGGTCCTCGGCCAGCCCGCGCTTGAGCCCCAGGCCGGGCACGCCGAACGCGCGATACTGGAAATTGAGCGCGGCGTCGACGCTGTTGTAGCCGCATTCCGACATGCCCCACGCTACGCCGCGCTGGACTCCGTACACGATCTGCCGCTCCACCGCCGCCTGGTAGGTGCGGTCGAGCAGCGTGTTTTCGTAGGTCGGCATGACCAACAGCGGCATCAGGTACTCGAACATCGAACCGCTCCACGACAGGAGCGTCGGTTCACCACCGGTAGTCGTGAGCAGGCGGCCGAGAGCAAACCAGCTTTCCTGCGGCAGCTGTCCTTGCGCAATCGCCACGAAACTGCATAGTCGTGCTTCAGAAGCCAGAAGATCGTAGTAACTCGAGTCCTGGCGGCGCTCGCCAACGTTGTAGCCGATGGTAAGCAGATGACGCGTCTTGTCATACAGGAAGTCATACTCCATTGCGGCCAGTTGGCTCGTTTGCAGCGCCAAGCCTTCGATCGCCGCAATGCGCTCCTGGGCGCAGCGGCTTGCCGCAGCGACGTGCCGCCGCCACTCATGCAGCCACTCGCGCTCCTCCGGCGTCGCTTCAGGCGTCAGGGATTGCTCGATTGCCGCCGGCACTTCCATCGTTGCCAGTTCGCGCAGTGTTGGAATCCCCGGGGCATCCAGAAGCTTACGCAGTCTTCTTGATGCCGCCGGCAGCACCAGCCACGGAGCAAGTAACGCCAATTCATCCATGGCGCTGCGGCATTGCTGAGTGAGCGCCTGCGCCCACCACTGTGCGTCACTCTCCGGCGCCGTAGCAGGGGCCGCTTCGCTCCCTGGCGCAGTAACGGGCGCCACACTCAGGTTGGCGGCCGCTTCCCCGGCAGACGCCGCCAGCCGCACCAGCCAGGTTTGCGCCGCCGCCAACGTCGCGGGACGGGAATCGTAGGCGGACTCCAGATCCTTCTGCAGTTGATCGAGCAGAACCAGTGCCGCCGGCGGTGCTTCTGCCGCAACGTCCACGAGTACTCTGAGTGTGTCGCATAAGCCGTCAAACAATCGCGCCCCCAGTATCTTGTGCTCAGGCAGCGCCAGCAGTCCCGCTCGCAATGTGAGCAAATGGCCCGCGAGGTTGCCGCTGTCCACCGACGAAATGTAGAGCGGTGCCAGCGGCTGTAGCGATAGCGTGTCGTACCAGTTGTAGAAGTGACCCTGATGCCGTTCCAGGGCTGTCATCGTGTGCAGTGCATTCGCGGTGCGCTCAATGAGTTGTCCGGCCGCAATGTAACCAAAGTCGTACGCGGACAAATTCGCGAGCAGTGACAGTCCCATATTGGTCGGTGAGGTGCGATGCGCAACCACGGCAACCGGGTGCTCCTGATAGTTATCCGGTGGCAGCCAGTGATCTTCCGCAGCGACGAAGGTTTCGAAGAACGCCCAGGTCTTGCGCGAAATTTTCTGCATAAAAATGATCTGGCCGGTAGTCAGCCGTGCTTCGCGGCGAACGAGTGGCCGGCTGATCCACCAGGCGATTGCGGGCGCGGCAATCCATAGCAATAAAATCGGCGCCGCCACTGCCAGCATGGCCGGCGCTGCTGCCGCCAGATAGACTGCCGAGGCGATGGCGAGGGCGGGCGCACTCCACATCGATTGGTAGCAGGCGATCAGGCCGGTGCGCTCGCTGCGATCCGAACTGCCAGTGCTACCGGAGTTGCCAAAGGGAGACCATTCCAGCAGCTTTTTTTGCGTGACCAGTATTCGCCAATGGGTGCGTATGATCGCGTCCAGGCTGAAGGTGGCCTCGTAAGGCAGACAGGCAAGCGTAAATATCGCCTGCGCGAAATGCCCGCCAACTGAGCGCAATGCCGTGGCGAGGTGCTGAGCGAGCGGCGCCTCATCCGGCTTGCGCAACAGATCAAGCGTTGCGGCAATCAAGGGCGGAATCAGGAGGATGCCGATGACCACCCAGGTCCACAACCAGGCGGATGACAAGCTGGTCCAGCCCAGCAGCAACAGGAGTGTCAACGCCGTGGGGGTCAGACTGCGCCGCAGGTTATCGAAAATTTTCCATTGGGACAGTAGCGAGAGCGGATTTTGCTGATGGCCGCGTTGGGAATCTGTGCGGTTGTCAGCGTAGTTGTCAGGTGAGCGTCGCAACAACCACGACGCAATCTGCCAATCCCCGCGTATCCAGCGCCGGCGGCGGCTCACGTCCGCGCCGTAGCGGGCTGGATATTCCTCGTACAGGTGGACATCGCTCAGCAGCCCGGCCCGGGCATAACAGCCTTCGAGCAGATCGTGGCTGAGTATCCGGTTTTCCGGGAAACGTCCCTTGAGCGATCGCTCGAACGCATCGACGTCATAGATGCCTTTGCCGATGAACGAACCCTCGCCGAACACGTCCTGGTAGACGTCGGAGACGGCGCGCGTATAAGGGTCGATGCCGGGCTCGCTGCCGAACAGTCGCGCATAGCGCGAGCGGTTCGTGCCCGGCAGGCTCACCGCCACGCGCGGCTGCAGGATGCCATAGCCCTCTGTCACCACCTGCCGCTCTGCGTCGAAGTGCGCACGATTCAACGGGTGCGCCATCGCGCCCACAAACTGACGCGCCGAATCACGCGGTAGCTGTGTATCCGTGTCCAGGGTAATAACGTACTTGACGTTGGACAACGCGTCAGTCGTGCCGGCGATCAGCGAGAAACACTCCTGTCCGCCACCGCCGCCGCGCAGCAGTGAATTCAATGCCGCCAGCTTCCCCCGCTTGCGCTCGTAACCCATCCACAACTGCTCCTGAGGATTCCAGCGGCGCGGGCGGTGGAAGAGGAAAAAGGCATCGCTTTTGGCACTGGGGTACTTTTCATTCAGTTCTTCGATCCGGTTCCTGGCCAGCAGCAACAGCGGTTCGTCTTCCGCCAGCGTTTCCTCGTGCGCGTCGCAAAAATCAGTCAGCAGACCGAAATGCAGGTTTGCGTCGCGGTTAGCCAGGAACCGGACTTCAAGCGCCTCGATCAGATCCTCGATGCTTTGAGCGCTGGTGAGCATGGCCGGCACTACGACCAGCGTGCGGCAGTCCGGCGGAATTCCCTTGGAAAAGTCCATGCGCGGCAGCAGATGCGGCGTCGCCAGCAAGGTTGCCACCCAGTTAACGAGTGCAATCGCCAAATGACTGGTGCATAAAACCACGAGGATCGCTATCAGCGCGAGCAGCCAACCCTGCAACTCGCCGGTCTGCGCCCGTGCCAGTAAGCTTGCGCTAAAGATCAGCGTCAGCAGCGCTATCATGCCCAGATAAAGAAGCAAGGGAAATCGGCAAGCCGTTCGCCGCACGGCCTCAGCGATCGATAAGCGCACCTCTGCCGCGCGTTGGAGCTGTGGCAGGCCCTTGTCAATCAGGTAATAGCCCACATGCGAAATGCGTTCACCACCGGCGCCAGGGGGATCGCCTTTAGCCAGCGCGCCGGCCGCGCCTTCGTGCGCTAGCTGAATCGCTTTGCGCGCGACCTCGCCCTCCGACAGAGGGCTCGCTTTTGCTGTTTTCTCGACTGCGTGCCGGTAGCGATCACGGGTGGCGAAATCCATCTTGCCGTAGGCCCCGCCCGGATCTTCCCGTAGTTTCTGCTCGACGCCGCTCATCGTTTCGACGAACTCGCGCCAGTCCATCGCTCCCAGAAAGCGCAGACTGCCGATGCTGTTGCTGATCGAGACCTGGGCGGAGGCCTGCTTTTGGGTTTCCGACTGCACCAACTGCTCGATCGTCAGGGCGCTCTCGGAGAGCCGCTGCTCGATCCAGGTCAGTGGCAAGGCCAGAGCGGCGCTCTGGCCCTGCAGGCGCCGCGCCAGCTCCGCGACAAACGAGCTGACCATCGGTGGGTTCGATCGCGCCATGTCCGCTACCACCAGGATCAGGCTCTTCGGGTCTTGCTCGGCGACGCCCAGCATCTGGTCCGCCCAAGCGTCAGCACGGTCCCGGTCTGCCGTGCTGGCCGCCACCCGTACCCCGACACGGCGCAGGTTTTCGATCAGCGCCAGGCGCAGCATGATGGGAATGGCCCACAACTCGCCTAACTTAAGCACGGTGATTTTCTGGTAGGCGGCTACAAAACGGCTGAGACTTTCCGGGTCCACCCGTCCGTCGCCGTGCGAGATCGCCTCCAGCGCGATGTCATACACGCGCGGCAGCCCGGCCGATGAGCCGTGAGCCAGACGCGGCAACTCCCTGCTGTAACCCTTGGGCAAATGCCGTTTGGCCGTGCGTATCTGTTCTTCGATCAGATAAAAGTTATCGAGCAGCCATTCACCCGCCGGCGAAATCCGGCGGTTGGCCTTGACCGCCGCCGTCAACAGGTTGTGGGCTTTCAACAGAACGCCTTCGTTATCAGCCAGCCGCGCGAGGAGTTGATCGGGCGAGCGCTGCGTGCTCAATCGGTGTGCGCCCGCCAGAGTCTTGCCATGCCGTTCCATCTGATCCGCGCTAAACAGTTCCACCCGCGGCGGTGGCGCATCGCCGGCGTATTGTGCCTGGCCATTGCCGCGCAGACGCGCTCGCAAACGGGTCCAGGCGCCGCGTAGGCTTTTGCCGCTCAATTTCATCTCAGGTAGTGAAACAAAATAGTTCGCTTTCTACGCAGCCCGTCGGACTTGAAGCATCGCAGCGAGTAGCGTGCGCTGTGCGCACGATCACAGGGGTTCGTACGCACAGCGTACGCCCCCAGCTCTCCCGCATCAACGGAGAGGCGATGATATTGCACGATTGATGAAGAAATAGAATGAAATCCAAGATTATGATGAAAATCATCTGTCGTATGTGCGCAAGCGCACGGAGCAGCGGTTGGCGGCGACGGATAATTGCCGGAACTTCTGGACGTTCCTTGCTCCAGCCATACTGGAAAAATTGTCCGCATCGCTTCCCCCACCTTCATGAAGCTGCCTCGTTTGCTCAAATGGATCGCCGGTATTTTTCTCGCGCCTATCGTGCTGGCGGTTCTGTTCATCGCAATTTTCGGCTGGAACTGGCTGCGTGGCCCGATAGAACGCATGACGCTGGATAAAACGGGTCGCGAACTGGTTATTGGCGGCGATATCGGGGTCAAGTTCGGCTGGCCGTTGCCCCGCCTTCATGCTGGCGCAGTGACGTTCGCCAATCCGCCCTGGGCCAGGGAAAAGCAGATGCTCGCAGCCGGCGCAGTGGAGATTACGATCGACCTGCCGCAGTTGTTGTTGCGCAACATCGTCCTGCCCGAGGTACGGCTTGACCGTCCCGTCGTCTTTCTGGAGCTAGGCGCCGACGGCAAAAAGAACTGGCTGCTGGACCAAAATCAGCAGGACGAAGAAGCGCGTATCCGCATCGACCGCCTGACGCTCGATCAGGGAAAGCTTGGCTACGACAATGCCGGGCAAAAAACCAGCATCCGCGCCGAACTTTCTACTGGACTTTCGACATCCAACACGCAGCCTGCCGGAGCAGGGGTTAGCTTCACCGCGCAAGGGCAGTACAAGGGCATGCCGCTCAAGGCGCACGGCAGCGGCGGGCCGGTGCTGGCGATGCGCGACGAAAGCACGCCTTATCCGCTGCAAGCCGACCTCAGCGTGGGGCACACCGGCGTGAAAATCGACGGCACCATCACCAGCCTGCTGAAATTTTCCGCGATGGACGTGCGCCTTAATCTGCGCGGCGAGAGTCTGGCGCAGCTTTTTCCGCTGCTCGGCATGGCGTTTCCAGAAACGCGCGCTTACGTCACTGACGGTCACCTTGTGCACAGCGGGAAAACGTGGCGCTACGAGAAATTCTCGGGGCGCATCGGTGACAGCGACATCGCCGGGTCGTTACAGATTGAAACCGGCGGCAAACGCCCGGCGATGAAAGCCGATCTGGTTTCCAAATTACTTGATTTCGCAGATCTGGGTCCGTTGATAGGCGCGCGGCCTGGTCGCGTGCAGGCGGCTAAACGAGCGGCGCTACCGCCTGCTCAAATCGCTGCAGCCACGCCCGCGCAAGCGCGCGTGCTGCCGGACATGCCGTTCAGGACTGACCGCTGGGACAGCGTCGACGCCGAGGTGACGCTGAAGGCCAAAACCATCCGCCGCGCCAAGGAGCTGCCGCTGGAAAATCTTGTTACCCATTTGAGCTTGCGCGATTCCATATTGAAGCTTGATCCGCTCGATTTTGGCGTGGCCGGCGGCCAGCTCAACGCCGTGATTTCGCTGGATGGGCGCAAGGATCCGATCCAGGCGCATGCCCGGGTGCGGGCAAGAAAAATTCTCCTTGCCAAGCTGTTTCCGGCGGTCGATCTGAACAAGACCAGCGTCGGCCAGGTCAACGGCGAATTCGATCTCGCGGGGACAGGCAATTCGGTCGGACGCATGCTGGCGACTTCCAACGGCAAGGTGGGACTGGTCGTCGCCGGCGGCGAGATCAGCAAGTTGATGATGGAAAAAGCCGGGCTGCATCTGTGGGAAATACTGGAACTGAAAGTGACCGGCGACAGGCTCGTCAAGTTGCGCTGCGGGGTCGCTGATTTCGGGGTGAAACACGGCGTCATGCACGCCAACGTGCTGATCTTCGACACCGAGGTCACCACTATCATCGGTACGGGCAGCATTGACTTGGCGCAGGAGAAGCTGGATTTGACGCTCAAGCAGAAAACGAAAAACACGAGCCCACTGGCGTTGCGCAGTCCGATCACTATTCGCGGCAGCCTTGCCAATCCCGATGTCCAGGTCGACAAGGGGCGGATGGCGGCACGCGGACTCGGCGCGATCGCGCTCGGCATCGTCAATCCGCTGCTGGCGCTGCTGCCGTTGATCGACCCCGGCCCGGGCAAGGATAGCGATTGCCGGCAACTGATTCAGGATGCAAGGGCTTTGCTACATTCGGAGAACAAAAAAACAGGCCCTCGGTCATAGACAGGAACCGAGGGCCTCGACCCGCCAATCGACAAAGGGAGGAAAGCTTTCAGCGGGCACATATAAATTATTGCTCACCGCTTGCGGTAGTTCCGTGCGCTGGCGCACACAAGAAAAAATATCCGGATTGGCGCAAGAATCGAGCCGTCTTTTCAGGCAAACGCGAGCAGATTTTCACGCTGTCGCGAGCGCGCTTACTTTTGCTGAACGGGGGACTCAGCGGGGGTCATGAAACCGAAATACGCGGCGACGGTCCCGAGCGCCAGATGCAGCCAGACGTCATAGCCGTAGATCGGGATCAGGCCGAACAGCGTATTGGTTGCGGGGAGCAGCCCCAGAATTACCATGAGACCGTATGCGACCGCCACGATCTGCGCGTACCTGCGCGGCGCAAAAAACCCGCTATAAGCGACTATGCCCAGTATGCCGAATAGAACGTGCACGAGATTGTGCAGCACATTAACCGGTAGCAATCCCATGACGAACCCATAACCCATGTCCACCGTGAGCGGCGGCGCGTTTGCCGGAACCGGATGCAGCATTCCTGGAATAAAGCCACTAATGCCGGCAAGCAGAAATACGATGCCGAAGACAAGCGCGAACGAGCGTGTACTCATGCTGGTTGCTCCTTATAAAAATTCAACCGGCGCGAACATCGCGCCGGCGCGTTACACTTCCAAGTCAAGCTACGCCAACTGCGCAACGGGTTCCGTGCGCCGACGCTCACAAAATCCCCGCTTTGCGCTGGCATCGAACCGGCTTTTTAAGGCAGAGGTCTTCAGTAGCGGTTGGGATTATTGGGGCGCCGATCGCTACTGTTGGGCACGCCGTCGCCGTCATTATCCCAACGCTGAGCCTGGTAGTTCCAACGCCCGTCACGCTCGACCCATTGCGGCCTGTGATAGACATAGCCGGGACGCTCGCGCTCCCAGTGGCCGGCCTTCCAATGGTGGCGGTTGGCATTCCATTGCCAATGTCCGGGCGCCCAGATGTAACCGTGGCGCGGACCCGGAACAACCTCATAGCGATCCGCCGGCGGACCTAAATTCAACTGGATGTCGACAGCGGCGACGCTCGATACCGGCGTTGCCACGGCGCCGATCATGCCGGCGGCAAATAATACGGAAACCAAAACTTTTTTCATTAACATGTTCCATCTCCTCAAAAGCCATCCAAGATAAATACCCGGCATGGCGGCTTGACGGCAAGCGACCGCACACCATGACTGACAATTTCCGGTTGTCAGGTCATGGCCCATGGTGTGCTGATAACGCTTTCTTTTCCGTGCGGTAACGCACGCCGCGCGATTTATCCGCTTCGATTTCAAATCAGGCAGTGTTCGATAGCGCACGGACGCTGTAACGGGCTTATGCAACGATGAAACGAGGCGCCAGGTTTATTGGCGTCGTGCAATTCAGCCAGGTGATTCGCGGGACGCCCCACGGACACTGATCAGCAGCTCATTTGAAACGCCGGCAAGCGGCGCAGGAGAACGAAATGACGGAAGTATTTACGAGGAAAGTGGTCGCCAACGAGGATGACCTGAACCGTGATCCCATCTCAGGAACAATAGGCGCTCACCCGCTGGGCGCAGGCGCGGGTGCGGCGTCCGGCGGTGTTGCCGGGGCTGCCGCCGGCATGGCAATGGGAGGGCCGGTGGGTAGCGTGATTGGCGCCGCAGTGGGGGCGGTGGCGGGCGGATTGGCAGGCAAGAGCGCGGCCGAAGCGGTCAACCCCACTGCTGAAGAAACATTCTGGAGAGAGACTTACATCCGTGAGCCTTACTTTGTGAAAGGCAGGACCTACGAATACTACGCTGAGGGCTTTCGCGCCGGCTGGGAAGGCCGTGTGCATCATGATGGCCGCAGCTTCGAAGAGGTGGAACCCGAATTGCAATCAGAGTACAACCGCAGCAAGTCTGTACTCGACCCCGACTGGGAAGATCTGAGGCCGGCAGCGCATGCTGCTTGGCATCGTGTTGATCGCCACTGGAAAACCAGGCATTGATTCAAGCACGCCAGTCTCTGCCCTGCGGAGTCTGGCGTGCATTTTCCTCGTGGTAAGCAGCTATACGAGCAGTCCGAGACTGGCTGGGAAGTTGTGCCATGATGGAACCCTTTCTGATAAGGGCACCTCTAAAAATTGTCATTCTGAGGCTCCTTCGGCTGCGCTCAGGACAGGCTCCCGCCGAACAATCTGCTTTTTTGCTCTCTCTGAAAAGCAGATTCTTCGCTTCACTCAGAATGACAAAATTTGGATTTTTAGAGGTGCAATAAGGTAAGCAGTGACCGTATAGTTGACTATCCTGACTGCAGTATCCTGCCCTTGAGCGGCGCCTGCCCATGACCAATCGACGCAAATTTCTGCAAACCGGCGCGCTCGCCGTCTCTGGCCTGCTTGCCCCATCGGTTTTCACGCCAGCCGCAGCCGCGTCAGCGGCGCCGCTCGATGCACGGCGGCTGCGCAAATTCGTGGACGAACTCCCGCGTCCGCCGCGCATTGCGGCCGGTACAATTGACATTCCAGTGACGGAGTTCCATCAGCGGTTGCACGCAGATTTGCCGCCGACATTGTTGTGGGGCTACGCGGGCTCGTATCCCGGCCCGACTATCGAAGCGGAGCGTGGCCGTCCTCTACGCATTACCTGGCGTAACGAACTGCATCGCCCCGCGCTATTGGCTTCTCTGCCAGTGGACCAGACTTTGCACTGGGCCAACCCGCTCGGCAGTTCACATACACGCCGCCATTACTGCGGTCCAGTGCCGCTGGTCACGCACCTGCACGGCGCAGAGACCGATGCGCAGAGTGATGGGCACCCGGAAGCTTGGTTTACGCCTGGATTCGCGCAGAAAGGTCCGGCGTGGGCGCGGGAATGGAACGATTTTCCCAACGCCCAGTCCGGCGCCACGCTCTGGTATCACGATCACGCACTTGGCATCACGCGCCTGACAATGTACGCGGGGCTGGCGGGCTTTTACATTCTGCGTGAGCCCGAACTCGAACGCTCGCTCCAGCTTCCCGCCGGTGACTATGAGCGCGAGATCATCATCCAGGATCGCAGCTTTAATGTGAACGGCCAGTTGCTCTACCCGCAGCGCGGCAAGGACCATCACCCGTTCTGGAACCCGGAATCGTTCGGCGATGCCATCGTGGTCAACGGCAAGCTATGGCCCTACCTGAATGTAGAGCCGCGCAGGTAT
>Ga0105164_10002991_pt1 | contig 10332 bp, 10 predicted proteins | sample VDWuncwatermetaG_FD_89674 | JGI IMG/M metagenome (GOLD analysis project Ga0105164, IMG submission 89674) | Wastewater microbial communities from Netherlands to study Microbial Dark Matter (Phase II) - VDW unchlorinated drinking water | ecosystem: Environmental > Aquatic > Freshwater > Drinking... | reverse complement strand
TGTTTCCTCGCCATTCTTGAGGTGCAAGAATTTAGCGATTTTCTGAGGGATCCTGATTGCAAGGGAATTGCCAGTTTTTGCGACTTTCGTCTTGACGCCGAGGCCCCATATCCCTTTCTTCTTCGCCGCAGCTTCTATCTGGCGAGTTGTCTCTTCATCAGTAAAAGATTCTCCGCACCGAGAGCATATCTCCGCAGGAAATTCTCCTAAGTACACACCGAACATGTTCTCCTTTATTTTACCATTCTTTAGCTCTCCTTTCTCGCACATCGGGCATCTAGTCATAGGTCACCACCTTGGTTTGACAGTACACGAATCGTCGTCGTATCAGCTATCCATTTATCCGTATAACCTTATCCGCCACGATCTCCGGCTTGCCCTTGTACTTGGCCACCTTGCCGATCACGCTGACATTCTCGCCGGCACGGAGCTTGTCGTAGATGGCCGCACCGTTGGAGAAGAGGATGATATTGGCCTGTTCCTTCCTCTCAATAGTCAGGAAGGTGGTGTTGCCTGTTGTGGCGACCCTCGCCACGATGCCGGTCAGCTGGACGCGCTCCTCCTGGCCGATGCCGTCCAGCTTGCTGATGGCCGTCTCATCGATAGAGATCGTCTCGCTGAGAAAGAACAGCCCGATGACGCCGATGATACTGCACGTGAGGGCAAGCTTGAGGAGGGTGGGTTCGCGCATGAGGAAATGGTTGCCAAAAGGGTTAATATATGTTGTGGAGAAAAAAGCGGAGTATTTCCGATGAAATCGGATATTTTTCGATGATAGCAGAAATAATTACTGGATGGCTACGAATCAGCTCCCATTCACCTTCTCGATCATCTTCAGGACGTGCTCCTTCCCCTTCCAGTCCAACGCTTCCTTGAGCACCTGCGTGATATTTTCCACAGGAATGATCTTGATCTGCTTGAGCTTCTGGGCATCGATCACGATGTCCTGCAGGTTTGAGTGCGGCACGATGACCTGCTTCAAGCCTGCTTCGATGGCTGCCTCCACCTTGGCAGAGACGCCGCCGACTGGCAATACTTCACCACGAACAGACAGCGAGCCGGTCATGGCCGTGTCCTGACGGATGGGAAGGTGTTTCAATGCAGAGATGATTGTCGTCGCCACCGCGATGCTTGCGGAATCCCCCTCGACGCCTTCATACGTCTGCAGGAACTGCACATAGATATCATACTTCTCCTTGATATCCTCACCGAAGTATTTCTTGATGATCGCGGAAACGTTTTTCACCGCCTCTTTGGCGATCTCGCCGAGCTTTCCGGTGGCGATGATCTCTTTCTCCTTGCCGCCGGGTGTCACCTGGCTTTCGATAGGAAGGATGATACCGGAGTAGATGCCCGTCTCCCCGCCGATTACGGCAAGGCCATTCACGCGGCCGACCTTCTTGCCGGATGTGACGATGACCTCGTACTCGCGCTTACGTTCGATCAGCTTGTCCGCGAGCTGCTTCTCCAGCGTCCGCGAAGCTTTCCTGCCGCCGTCGACATGCTTCTTCATGACCAAGGGTGATTTCTGCTCGAGCGCGAGATCTCCCGCCGCCCGCACCAGGCCGCCAAGCTCGCGCAAGCGAAGGGTCAGATGATTCTTTCGGTTCGCCCGCCGACGGGCCTCTTCGACGATATCCTCCACTGCCTCACGCGAGAAATGGGGGATCTTCTTGTCCTTGACGATCTCCTGCGCGACGAATTGCGCGATCTTGTAGCGGTTCTCTTCAGTGTCCAGCATGGTCTCGTTCATATACACCTCGTAGCCATAGCCGCGGATGCGGGAACGGAGAGCGGGATGCATATTCTTCACGGTTTCCAGGTTGCCAGCGGCGACCAGGACGAAATTGCACGGCACTGGCTCTGTCCGCACCATCGCGCCAGCGCTCCGCTCGCTCTGACCAGTGATGGCATACCTGCCTTCCTGCAGGCAGGTCAAGAGCTCTTGCTGCGTATGCGGCTGCAACGTGGCGATCTCATCCACGAACAGCACGCCCATGTGGGCCTTGTGGATCATACCCGCAACAACGCGCTCGTGCGCCGGAGTGCCGAGGCAACCGGATTGGAACGGATCGTGCAGGACATCGCCGAGCAACGCGCCCGCGTGCGCGCCGGTGGCGTCAAGGAACGGTGACTGCTTCTTGTGGTAATTGTCCACCACGACCTTCGGCACCTGCACCTTGAGGTTCATCTTCTTTCCCAGGTTGATGAAGAGCAGGATGCCGAGGATGAACGCGATGCTCGTGATCATGGAGGCCGCGTATACGACTGGGCTGTCGAAGGGGAAGATCCTCTTGCTGTACAGGTAGTACGGGATGATGGAGATGACGATGGCAATGAGGATGAACAGGACATTCTGGTTTTTCAGCATCGCGCTTGACTGGACGCGCGCCTTGGCCATGAGCTCCCGGCCTTGGCCTGCCGGCACGCTGCGGATCAGGGGCATGTTATCATCGTTCGGGTTGGGGAATGCGAGGATATCCACCAATTTCTCTTTCGGCAGCAGTTCCGCGAGGGCGAGCCCCAGCATGGATTTTCCAGTCCCGGGTTCTCCGATAAGAAGCACATGCCGCCGCTGCATCGAGGCCTTCTTGATGATCTCCACCGCATCCGCTTGCCCGATGACCTGATCGATGATGGTCTTCGAGACCGGAATCTCTTTGGTGGATTTGAAATCGGGCTTTTGGGCCATGATACTCGTCAGGAGACAGTTATATTTAAAGCTTTGCGGGGAGAAGGCCTAAAACGCCTTTGGACGGCATCTGCCTGTACTTTCAGCAAGATTTATATACCTAAACCGCCATTTTCCCTCTATGCCTAAAAAAGCAGTGGTGAAAAAGGTCAAGGAGACCGAGAAGGCCAAGCTGCCTAAAGCATCAAAGGCCGCCCGTCTCCGCAGCTGCCCCGCGTGCGGCAGCGACAATGTGATCTACCGCAAGGTGGAAGATGAGATGTACTGCCAGGATTGCAGCGAAGTCTATGCCGAGCTCGCGCCGGAAGATGAAGATGATTATGAACGGGCGAGCGATGTCATCTAAGCTTTCCGGCGGACGATGTTTTACGCGTCATCATCTCGCCATGTGACGGCGATATCATCCGTCCGTACATACGGCTTGATCACCGCTTCCTCAATCGTCATCCGCTCGCCTGCCTGATATTGCAGCACGCCAAGCCACGCGATCATCGCGGCGTTGTCGATGAGGTACTGGTTCTCCGGCACAAAGAACGCGGCATCACGGTCCTCGCACATCATCCGGCACATCTCCTGTAATCGCTTGTTGCACCCCACGCCGCCACCGAGCACAAGCTCCCGCTTCTCGGTGTGCGCCATGGCCCGCTCGCTCACCTCGACGAGCATGGCGAAGACGTGCTCCTGCGCTGAATAGCAAAGGTCTTCTTTGGCATATTTTCCCGAATCCCACTTGCGTTTGAGATTCGTGAGGATGCCCCCAAAAGAGACATCCATGCCCTTGACTGAATACGGCAGGTCGATAAACTTTTTTCCCTGCAGCCCGAGCTTCTCGACCTGCGGCCCGCCAGGAAAACCGAGGCCGAGGTGACGCGCGAAGCTGTCAAGAAAGTTGCCGACGCCGATATCCAGCGTCTCGCCAAACACGCGATACTTCCTGCCTTCGTACGCGATCACTTGCGTGTTCGCGCCAGAAGCATAGAGCAGAACAGGGTCCTTCGCTGGCGTGAGCAGGCGCGCGATCTCGAGATGCGCGATGCAGTGGTTCACGCCGATGATCGGGATGCCATGCAGCACGCTCAAGCTTCGCGCCGCCATCGCCCCGATGCGAAGGCAATGCCCGATGCCCGGACTCTGCGAGAACGAGATGAGCAAGACATCCTTCATCCGCAAGCCTCCTGCCTTCTCCATGGCCTGCGCGATGACCGTATCGCAGACGTCCACATGATGGTTGGCGACCTCGCTTGGCACCATGCCGCCTTTCTCGGTCTTGAAACTATCGAGGACATTCGAGAGGATCCTGCCGTCAAATGTGCAGACAGCCACGCCGAAGGTATGCGCGGTGCTCTCTATGCCGAGGCAATACTGCGCCTTGCTGCTATTTTTGCTGCTATTTTTCTTTGCGGTCGTCATGATCGGTCCTGATGATAACCCGATGATAGCTTGATGATAACCCAATCCGACTGGGTTGGCACTCCTCACCGGGTAGGGAGCGTCAACCCGACCGGATCGATGATAACAAGGAATATCGCGATAATCGGGATATACCGCGTTTAAACACTAAGGATTCCCAAAACTATTTAAACTTTAAAAGCATTATGGTAATATACCGTGCGGATGCTCTCCTTGGGCCATTAATCAAGGAAGACGCCGGGCCGCGCGAGACCATGAACAGCACTGAAGCAGCACACCTGGAAACCGAGCACAAGGAGGTGAAACAGCAGGACACGTCCTTCGATACCTTCATCCAGAAGGTGCTCTCCTACAATCCGCACGCGGATGTCGAGCTCATCCGCAAGGCCTTCAATCTCGCCCAGGACGCCCACAAGGGGCAGCTGCGTGAGTCCGGAGAGGCGTACTTCATCCATCCGTATTCTGTCGCGCTCATCCTCACGGACCTGAAAGCGGATTCCGCCTCGCTCTGCGCGGCGCTGCTCCATGACATCGTCGAAGATTCGGGCATCTCCCTCGAGCAGGTCAAGAAAGGATTCGGCGAAGAGATCACCATCCTGGTGGATGGCGTCACCAAGATCATGGGCATCCAGTACGAGACCAAAGAGGAGTACAAGGCAGAGAACCTCCGCAAGATCCTGCTTGCCACAGCCAAGGACATCCGCGTCATCCTCATCAAGCTGGCCGACCGTCTGCACAACATGCGGACCATCAAGTATTTCCGCGATGACAAGCAGCGACGCATCGCGCAAGAGACGCTGGATATCTACGCGCCTATCGCGCACAAGCTCGGCATCCGATTCATCAAAGGTGAACTGGAGGACCTGAGCCTCAAGGTGCTCGAACCCGAGGCATACAAGCAGCTCCGCGGCAGGATCGCGGAGAAGCGCACCGAGCGAGAGAAGAAGACCGCAGAATTCATCAGGATCATCAAGGACCGCCTGAAGGAGCACAATATCGAGGCAGAGATCGAGGGCAGGGCGAAATATTTCTATTCCATCTACCAGAAGATGAAGAAGGAAGGCAAGGATTTCAACGAGATCTTCGACCTCATCGCCATCCGCATCATCGTCAAGACCCTCCCGGAATGCTACGCTGCCCTGGGTATCGTGCACGAGCTGTACAAACCTATCCCGCGGCGCTTCAAGGATTACATCTCTGTCCCCAAGGCCAACGGCTACCAGAGCCTCCACACCTCCGTGGTCGGGGACCATGGCAAGATCATCGAGATCCAGATACGCACGCATGACATGCATCTCATCTCCGAGGAGGGCATCGCGGCGCACTGGCGCTACAAGGGCACGGAGAAAGATTCCCGCTTCGACCGGAAGATCAGTTGGCTCAAGCAATTGCTGGAGTGGAAGATGGACTCCGCCTCGGCTAACGAGTTCGTGGAGACGCTGAAGATCGACCTGTTCGAGAACGAGATCGTGGTCTTTACGCCGAAGGGAGACCCCATCTCGCTGCCGGAAGGCTCGACGGTGGTGGACTTCGCCTACGCGGTCCACTCGAACGTCGGCGACCATTGCTCCAAGGCGGAAATCAACGGCAAGATCACGTCATTGGACCATCGGCTCAAGAGCGGCGACATCATCAGCATCATCATGCAGAAGAACGCCAAGCCTGCACGAGGCTGGCTGGGCTTCGTGAAGACGAGCAAGGCGCGGAGCAAGATCAAGGCAGCCTTGAACATCAAGATGGACGACAAGCCCGGCCCTGAAGAAGACGAGACACCGTCGAATCTCGCGGAACTTGTGCAGCTGTCAGGCAAGCACAAGCAGCTCAAGCTCTCGAAATGCTGCAGCCCTACCTATGGCATCCCGATCATCGCTTTCACCACATCTGAAGGTAAGCTCACCATCCATCGCAAGGACTGCCCGAACATCCATTCTCTGGACGCCACGAAGGCCATGGCCGCCGGATGGAAACCGCAGGACGAACATGATGGCATCAAGCTGCGCGTCACGGTGAACGACAGGGTGGGGATGCTCGCGGATATCCTCGAGGTCATCTCCAGCTCGAAGATCAACATCCAGTCCGTCTACACGCGCACCAAGAAAGGCAGGGTGACCATCACCTTCAGGATGCATGTGCCGGACGGCGTGGATTTCAACGCGATCATCGTGAAGATCCGGGCGCTCAAGGACGTGCTGGACGTACGGAAATGAAGAGGGCTGACCAGCGGCAGATAGTGTTGATTCTCGGCCTGTTCGCGCTGCTCTTCATCGCCTTTGCCTTCTCGCGCCGGTCGCATTGGATCTTTGATGGCCTGCTTGCTATCCTCTTCGCCTTACTCTTCGGTGAGCTTGTCGCCAGACGGAAAAAATGATATGGCTATATTCTATATGCGATACTTTTATATAGGGCAGTAAATTCTGTCGACGTATGAAGTACACCGCGCAGAGCATCATGATCGGCAGGAAGCCGCGTGTTGGGAACAACGAGTTCAAGACGGCCACGATCAGCCTGTTCTCCAAGAATAACCCACACCTTGCCGGTGAGGCGCCCTTGCACACGATGGACTATGAGAACATCGAGAAGGTCAGGCTGCGAGACCTTGTCAATATCTCGTATTATCTTGAGGGCAATGATATCGTGGTGAACAACCTCAAGCACGTCGAGATCGACGTGGACGGCGCCATCGTGACGATCACCGGCAGGCAGGAGATACCGGACAAGAGCCCGATGAAGAGGAAATAAAACATCTCTCCTCATTTATTCTTTGTACTGGCGATTTTCCACAGATGCTCAAAATGGTTTCTGTAGGTTTCAGCAATCCCCTTATTCTGTATCATGATCGCGGTCGGCGGCGTACCCCATGTGACGATGACAACTTTATCGCCATAGATGAAGGTGTTCGTCTGGTTGAATTGTGTCGCTTCGAGGAATCGGTAGGTTGTTGTCGGCGCTATCTTCTTGTCGAATAGGAAAATATTCTTTCGTCTGGCGGTGATGACTCGTTCAGTGATCTTATGAAGCCGAAGGTCGCGGAAATACTGCTTCATGAAGACAGGCAACGCTTCCTGATATCGCGCATCATCAATGCCGGTGATACAAACCTCCTTTTTCGTCTTGATGATGTCTTTCAGGAAATATTTTAACCCCTCAGCCCCCTTGAAAACCTCGACGCGCGTGTCTTCTCTTGGCAGGTTTGCCATGGCCTCCAATTCCGGCATGACAGCGTCGAGTTCCTGTTCTTGCAGTTCGAGCGCCCGTTTCTTATCGTCGAGATAGTGCTTGATCTTTTCCGGCGGGGTCGCCTGGAAATACTTCTTCGCGCCGCGATAGACGTGGGTGACAAGCCCTTTGTCGATCAGCTGATCAAGCTTGTCATAGACGTGAACTCGATAGATCCCTGTCTTCTGGCTTATCTCGTAGGCGGTGCTCGTTCCGACGCGGAGAAGGGTTAAATAAATCTTGATCTCGTTGTCCGTGAGGCCGAGGTCTCGGAAGATACGGGTGTTCATGCTCCTTGGGTTTTTCTTCTGTTTTTAAAGTTTTCTATAGTTTCGTACCTGTATAGTACGACAAATATTATTGTATAAACTACAGTTTGGTAGTCAACATTGAGGGTTGGTATATAATGACACAAGAAGCATATGAGGATTTGATTTCCCGTCTCCAGCGAGCAATGATGGACGATCATGTCGCTGTCCATATGCAGAAGAATCCCGTTGCCCTGCATTTACAGGATTCTTCTCCTGAAATGCTTGTGTATCAGCTTGGACAATATACTCTTTTTCCCCGACACATCGTTGGGTTTTTGAGCAGAGCATATACAAAAGCGTACGATGCTCATTGGCCGCTTGTCGCTCAAGAGCTTGCGCGGAATATCGGGCAGGAAGTGGGAAGCGATACTGCCGGATTATCGCACTATGAGCTTCTCGCAAAGGGCATTGAGGATAAAACACAGTTGCATATTCTGGATATGGATCCTTCAGATGCTACAAAACTATTTATCCAGAGGATGATTGCTGCTTTTGATCAGCCTGATCCTGCATACGTGTTGGGAACGACGTACGCGACCGAATGCAGCGCTGTCCCTGAGCTACGGATTGTTGTTCGGGGCATTCGTACATTATTCCATCGCTTGAATGGTTCAGAAGAACTTGGCGATAAGCTTCGTACATTTTTTCAAAAGCATGTGGGCATCTGGGAGCCAAGTCATGAAGGCGGATTGAGAGAAACCGGTGAGGAGTATCTTCAACCATCTCACTATGTGGCTTTCGAGCATGGTTTCCATGATGTTATGGACACGATGGACCGATGGTGGAACGACGTATACAAAGAGAGTTTAAGCCAATAATCAGCAGATAGACGATTCTGTTCGATTTTTTGCATGGTGCTCCCTATTCCATGAGGAGCACCATGCAAAAAATCGTCTCTCAGAAATGAGCTCATCTATTCATGGTGGGCAAAAACCGCTTCTCTCTATCTTCCTCCTTCATCATCAGCACCACCTTTGACCTCGGATCCTCGTCCACCAGCGTGTAGCCGCAATGCTTCCCGACCTCAAGCGCAAAAGCCTTCACCTCTTCATGATACGGCATGTTCTGCAGCTTCAGCCGATAGCGCGATGATCCTACCAAGACAAAGCCCTTCACTTCGAGGAACATCGGGTTCGCGCGTTCGATCAGCCTCGCGTAATTCTCCGGCTCGTGCATATTGCCCTTGCCGTATTCGCCCTTGACGCAGGTTATCCTGATGACTGTCCTGCATCGTTCTCTCGCCCGCTTCAAGGCGTCGAGAGCGCGTTGCAATCGTTCCCATGAATCCTTGTTCGTGGACTTGTCTATCTTGTCCAGCAGGTCCTTGCTCGGCGCGTCAACGGATAGGTACAGTTGCGTCGGCGTGATCTGGTCCATCTGTTCCGGCGCCTGGCCAGATGTCACGACAAATGTCGTGCTGCCCTTGCTGTGCGCATAGTCGAGCATCTCCTGCAGACGAGGATACAGGATGGGCTCACCCGTCAGCGAGATGGCAAAATGCTTCGGGAACTGCGCCTCTTCCCATCGCTGCCTGTCGGCCTTGTCGTTGCCCTTGAAGCCGCACAGCAGTTTCTTCTGTCCTTCGACAGCAGCGTCAAGAATCATCTTCGGGTCGTCCGGCGTCCCCTTGAATTCACTATGCGGCGGCGCAGACATGTCGCGCCAGCAAAAGGTGCAGAAATTCGCACAGGTGAGATAGGTCGTCATCTGGACGCACTGATGGCTGTCTATGCCGTAAAACCGGTGCTTGTAGCAGCCCACGCCGCCCTTCACTGCATCCTTGGTCCAATGGCACACCTTGACCGCGGAATGCTGGCCGATGACCTTGTAGCTCTGCTTCTCCAGCCGCCCCTTGAGGTGGTCGGAGAAGATCGGCTTGATGTCGCCTGTCGTGTGCGCCGCAGGTTTCGGATGGGCATCTAGGACAGCTTGCTCCGTGGCCCGCGGTGAGCGAAAGGAGAATACTTCCTCATCATGCTCATCATTGTTGAGGACCTTGAGGCCGTCCATGAGACCAAGGGGTCAATACCGGCTTTAAATAATTTTCGTGAGAGTATTACCGAGTGCCATTTCTCTTCCACCCTAGCTCCGCTTTCGTTTTTTCGCTCTCCTCATTGGTAAGGAGAGCGAAAAAACGAGAACGGACAGTAGACGATAGACAAAGAGAAGCGGCTGAAAATTCATCCCGCGAGGAGTGAAGAGGAATTTTCACTATGATGCTTTTTTGTGTTTTAGTGCTCCAATGAATCATGAATAGAAAATGGTGGGCCCGGAGGGATTTGAACCCTCGACCACTGGCTGTCTTCGGCTTTGTGCGGAGCACGGCCATATAAGACCAGCGCTCCAACCAGGCTGAGCTACGGGCCCGCTGGCCGGATAGGGTTCTACAGCGTTTATAAAGGTTACTATGGTGGTCACGGAGCTGATTTTCGCCAAAAACTATATAAAAGGCGCATAAACCCTCGGCCTATACCTATCGCGCTGGTAGTCTAATGGTTAGGATAGGGCCCTTGCCAAGGCTCTGATCCGGGTTCGAATCCCGGCCAGCGCATTTCGCTGGCGAATCTATCGTCCGTCGTTAGGGAATCTCGAGCATGGTGAGAGATTCCCTAATCTTACGATAGGTTGATAAGGGCACATTTGCCCTTATGTAGGAATCCCAGCCAGCGCATTTAGAATTTAATCATATGGTCTATTCTATAT
>Ga0105164_10002990_pt1 | contig 10333 bp, 14 predicted proteins | sample VDWuncwatermetaG_FD_89674 | JGI IMG/M metagenome (GOLD analysis project Ga0105164, IMG submission 89674) | Wastewater microbial communities from Netherlands to study Microbial Dark Matter (Phase II) - VDW unchlorinated drinking water | ecosystem: Environmental > Aquatic > Freshwater > Drinking... | reverse complement strand
GTGGGCCTTGACGCCGTTCTCGCTCACGTGCAGGAGCGACGCGATCTCCCGGTTCGAGTGACCGCCCGCGACCAGCTCCAATACCTCGAGCTGACGCGCGGTCAGTCTGGGCGAGCGATCCTCTGAGCCGCGCACGTCCCCATGCATCATGCTCCCCCTTGCTCAGTACCCGAAAGAGTACTACCCACGAGCCGAGTACGTCCTGATGCATCATTCTGCCCCCTGCTCAGTACCCGAACGAGTACTACCCATGCCGCCATCTTCCTCTGACACGTTGCTCAGGGTACTAATCGTGAGGATGATCCGCCAGGCGGGCCGTTGCCGGTCCGAGGGGGCTGGTCGATCCACGGCGCCCCGACCTCCATCGATGCAGGAGGTCCGGTGACCGGTGAGCGGGCGGCCCCCCACCGAGCGACGAATGGACCCTGAGATCCGTGCGCTCCTGGTCATCGCGGACCAGGCGCTGGCCAAGACGGTCGACCTCACGCTGCGTCATGGAACCTACGTCCGGCGGTCCGCCGGCACGGTGAGCGAGGCTCGCGCGGCGATCGAGGAGTGGCGACCGCATCTGGTCCTTGTCGACATGGACCTCGAAGGCGGCCGGGCCATGCAGCTCATCGACGAGGTGAGCACGCGGGAGCGGATGGCGGCCATCGCGCTGACCCGGCGCAGCGACCTGCGCGGGAAGCTCGACGCCTTCGAGCGGGGTGCGGACGACTACATCGGCCTTCCCTTCGTGCCGGACGACCTGGTCGCCCGCGCGCACGCGGTGGTGCGGCGGGTGCACGGCGGAGCGGGACGGGTGGTCCCGCGCCTGCGCATCGGTGACCTGGAGATCGACGTGCTCAACCGCAAGGTCTGCGCCGGCGAGAGCGAGCTCCACCTCACCTCCCTCGAGCAGGCGCTCCTCTACCTGCTGGCGGCCAACGCCGGCACGGTGCTCACCCGGGAGCAGATCCTCGACGAGCTCTGGGGTACCGACTTCGCGATCGAGAGCAACGTGGTGGACCGGCACGTGCGCGCGCTCCGGGCGAAGCTCCAGGACGACTGGCACAAGCCGCGCTACATCGAGACCGTGCCGGGCGCCGGCTACCGGTTCATGACGGTCGCGGAGCCGCCGAAGGGCTGATCTTCGCGGCGAGGCGGCGCCTGGTCTTGGGGCGTGACGGGAACGTCATGACCGGCGGGCCCGGGCGGCGCAGGCTCCTCTCCATGACAACGAAGACAGAACGCCCGGACGTCCCGCCGCTCACGCCCACGACCCCTCGCGGACCGATCGACATACCCGCGCAGGCGCACACCAGCAGTGGCAGCTCCATCTGGACCGCAACGCGCATCATCGCGCTCACGCTGACGGTGCTCGAGACGTTCCTGCTCGCGCGGTTCGCCCTGCTGCTCTTCGGCGCGAACGCGAGCCAGCCGCTCGTCTCGTTCGTGTACGGCGTCACCGAGCCGCTCGTCCGCCCCTTCCAGGGGATCTTCGGTCAGCCGGAGGGGCCGCCGACCGTCGATCTGGCCGCGGTACTGGCCGTCGTGTTCTTCCTGTTGCTGGGGGCGCTCGTCGTCGCCGGCGTCCGAGCCGTGACGGGCCGACGTGCGGGCCCGCGCCCGAGCGACTAGCACGCAAGACCCGACCACGAAGGGCGCGACGATGAAAGGGACAACGAACATGCGAGAGCAAGTCAGGGGCACGATCGATGAGGTGATGGGCAAGATCAGGGAAACGGCGGGCAAGCTGAGCGGTGACCGTTCCACCGAGATCGGCGGGAAGGCGCAGCAACTCAAGGGGAAGACCGAGGAGAAGATCGACGACCTGAAGCGCTCGACCGAATAGCCCGCGACGGACTACCACGTGCCGTAGCGGACTGAAGTGCGCACCAGGCCTCCGTTGACGCGCAGGGCCGCAGCGATGTATGTTCCATACATCGTGCGACGAACGCAGATCTATCTCACGGACGAACAGGGGCGTCTCCTGGAGACCCGCAGCAAGGCGACCGGGAACACCATCTCCCAGCTCATCCGCGCAGCGGTCGATGCCGTCTACTCGCGTCGACGGGCGATGAGCCGGGCGGAGAAGGTACGTTTGGCGCGGGCCACCGCCGGTGCTTGGAAGGCCTTCCCGGAGACGGGTGAGGAATACGTCGAGCGGATCCGTGGCGCACGACGTCTCGCGCGGCTGCACCGGGTCGGGTGATGCGCCTGGTGTTCGATACCTCGGTACTGATCGACCATCTGAGGGGCAAGCCCCGAGCGGCGACCGACCTCATCCCGAACGCCATCGCCCGCGGTGACGAGATCTGGAGCTCCTACGTCGTCCGCGCGGAGCTCCTCGCAGGCATGCGCGCCGAGGAAGAAGGCGCGACGCGCGAGCTGATGCGGCTCATCTCCTGGGCCGAGGTGGACGAATCGGTCTCGGAGGCGGCTGGCGCGCTCGGAAGGCGCTACCTGCGCTCCCACTCGGGGATCGAGGTGTCGGACCTCATCGTCGCCGCGCTGACGCAGCACCTCGACGCGGAGCTGAAGACGGTCAACGTGAAGCATTTCCCGATGTTCACGGAGCTCAGGCCGCCGTACTAGGCGCGCTCGCGGGTGGCCTGCGACCGCAGGCCCATCAGAGCACCGGTCAGTTCTCAAAGATGCGGCTCTTCAGGATCGGATGGCCGCTCTTGAGACAGTCCCGCTCGGAGCGCAGCGTGTTTGCCACGTGGTCGCGCGGGACGACGACGTAGTTGAACTGCCAGATCGGGCTGTACGTCGCCATCCCCGGGATGGAGTCGTAGATGTTCAGCTGGCCCGCGACGCGCTCCGGCTCCGTTCCCGGCTCGAGCCGGCCGTCCGGCGTGAGGTGGACCGCGTACACGACCTGATACTCCTGGGCGACCTTCACGCGCTCGGGGTCGACGTCGAGCTCGCCCTGCTCGGTCGCGAAGATGACATGGCCGTCGAACCAGACCCGCTCGATGGCGTGGCCGTGGGGGTTGTTGTAGTCGAGGTCCTCCACGGCGCCGATCGGCCGGACCGGGAGCCCCTTCATCCCCGGCGCGCCGCCGCGGATCTCCCACACGCCTTCCGTGTCGTCATCCGTCGTCGTATCGCTCATCTGGCCCACCTCCGAACGGTCCGTCATCGGTCCTTCGGGGATCCTACCGGCCCGGCCCGGCCCGCTGCCGGCCCGGCGTCAAGAGCGTGACGGAACGGTCATGTGGCCGATGCCCCACGCCGCGATGATCCCCCGGTGCGGTCGAAGCAGAAGGCCCTGGACCTGTTCTGGTTGTTCGGAGCGCCCGCCGGCCTCGTCGCGCTGCTCCTCGCCCTCGGCGCGCACCTCTAGCTAGAGGAGGCTCCATGATCTCCCACCGTCCTCTTATCGCGATCCTTGCATCACTCGCGCTGGTCGTGGGGCTCGTCATCACTTCGGCCCCGGTCCGCGCGGCGGACGAGAGCATCCGCGGCTACGTCACCGACGGGACGACCGGTGCGCCGCTCAAGGACGTCTGCGTCACGCTCGGGCCGCCCATCAGATGCTTCACGCAGACCGACGCGAACGGCTTCTACCTCATCGACCTCGGCGCCCTCGCGGTCCAGCCGGGCACCACGTGGGACATGTACTTCCTCAAGAGCACTACGCACCAGACCGCGTATTCGGACAAGTTCCAGGTGACCGGCCCGGTCAGCTTCAACCAGGTCCTCATGCCCACCGGGCAGCGCGAGCTCTGCCCCACGCCGCGGGCCGACGTGCCGACGCAGAGCGTCTATCTGCCGAATGTGACGAAGACCCTCGGCGGCGCCACCGGCTGGCAGACGCCCTTCATCGTCCAGAGCACCGGGACCGCCGCGGCGACCCTCGAGGTCACCTACTACCGCTTCCTCAATGGCAGCTGCGCGGTGCGCCGGACCGTGTCGGGCCTCCTGCCCAGCACGTCCTTCGCGGACGTGCCGAACAACGACACCGATCTCCCGGGCGACACGCAGTTCGCCGTCGTCGTTCGGAGCTACGGCGCGACGGTCGTGTCGGTCGTGAACGAGCATTCCGGCACGGGCGACCGCGCGGAGGCGCTCTCGTACGTCGGCGTGAGCACCGGGGCGACGAGCGTGTTCCTGCCGAACATCGTCCGGCGGTTCTTCGGATACGTGACGCCGGTCATCATCCAGAACCTCGGCACCAAGGACGCGAACGTCACCGCCAAGTTCACGTCCTTCGACGGCACGGCCAGCGACGTCACGGTGCTGCGCCAGATCCCGGCCGGTGGGTCGAAGTTCATCGATCCCAACAGCGAGCCCGGCCTCGTGGACGGCAAGCAGTACACGGCGCGGGTGACGTCGGCGGACCCGATCAGCGTCGTGGTGAACACGCACAACGACGCGCCGACCGTCGCCGCGCCCGTCGCCTACAGCACGAACGGCATCGCGACCGGCGCGACCGCCGTCTACGGGCCGTACGCCGCCAAGGACGGCGGCACCGCGAAGCGGGTGAGCACGATCGTCGTCCAGAACCTGTCGCAGTCGAAGACCATCACGCCGGCCATCGCGTTCGACGTCCTCGGCGGCAGCGGGGCGACGACCCAGCTCATGACCGCTCCGGCCCCGGTCGAGCCCGGGCGCGCGTGGGCGTTCGACCCGCGGTTCACCGTCGGGACGACGACGCCGTGCTCCACCCCGAGCTCCACCTGCCTCGGCACGGGGGAGTACAGCTTCGTCGCCCGCTCGAACGATCCCGACGCGCAGATCGCCGTCGCGGTGAACGTCATCAGCGCCACCAACGCGATGGGCTACACCGCGCTCCCGACGCCCGCCGCGCGCATCTACCTGCCGAACGTCACCCGGACGCTCGGCGGCGCGACCGGCTGGACGACGCCCATCCTCCTCCAGACCGTGGGCGCGACCACAGGCGCGACGGTGAGCTGGTATCGCTTCCGCGACGGCCAGCTCGCATTCACGCAGACGCTCGACATCCCCGCGGGCCGCGGGGTGCGCATCGACCCCCGGGACATCGCCGCGCTCCAGGACGACACGCAGTACTCGGTGATCGTGGCCGGGAGCGGCGGGACCGTCGCGGCGATCGTCATGGAGCTCGCGACCGGCGGCGACAACGCGATGATCTACGAGGGCTTCGCCGTCCAGAAGACGCCGTGATCAGCCCATGTGATGTGGTCGAGCGGGCCTGTCCTCCGGTAGGCTTGCGGCGGTGAGCCCCCCGACGAGCCCCAGCGGCTCCATGTCGCTGTCCTTCTCCGCTCTCCGTGAGGAAGGGCGCGCCTCGAACGGACCCGTCGAGAGCGGCGGCACGCTCTCCGACGCGCAGATCGTCGCGCTCGCCCGCGAGTCGCACGCGGAGGCGTTCGAGCTCCTCTACGCGACGTTCAAGGGGCGCCTGTACACGTTCCTCCTGCGCATGGTCGGCGATCCCGAGATGGCCGACGACCTGACGCACGACGTCTTCGCGAAGGTCCTGAAGCTGCTGCCGACCCTGACGAACGACCACAAGGTGCTGCCCTGGCTCTACCGGGTGGCCAACAACGCGGCCATCGACCATCTCCGGCGCCGGAGCCGGTTCTCCTGGCTGCGGATCGGGTCGCTGAGCGGGACCTTCGAGGAGCCGCGCGCCGCCGACGACCAGGGCCGCATCCCGGAGCAGGCGCACGTCCAGGCGGTGCTCCGGACCCTGCCGCCGGAGAATGCCGCCGCTCTCCTCCTCCACGCGCTCGAGGGCTACTCCTATAAGGAGATCGCCCAGATCCAGGGGGTCTCCATGACCGCCGTCCGGAGCCGGATCGCCCGGGCGCGGAGCGCGTTCAAGGAGCGCTACGACGGAGAGCTCTGACCCTCCGGCATAGACCGCGGCCAGCTCCTGCAGCAGGCGCACCGTGTACTCGGTCTCATCCGGCGGAAGCCGGCCTGCACGTTCGATCGAGACGACGTAGACGACCTCGCGGCCCTCCCGGGGCATCGGGAACGCATAGCGGATGACGAACCCGGAGGCGTGGGTCACGCGCGGCGTCGCGCCGCCCGGGAGCTCTCGAGCACGATCGACGGGAGCGGACTCGGGGAACCGTCTGATCTGCGCGATCTTCTCCTTGATCGCTCGTCGCACCGCGCGGGCGTTCCGCGGGCTGTCGCGCTTGATGTGCTTGATGGACTCCGCGAACTCGACCCGCGCCAGCTTGGACATGTCCGCTGGATGGATGCGCCGCGTCACTCTTCGTCAACGATCCTGTCCAGCTCGGCCTCGACTTCCTCCCAGGGCACGACGTTGCCTGCCTCCCAGTCATCCATGGCCCGCTTGTATTGCATGGCCACGTCCACCCGCTCCCAGGCCCTCCTGAAGCGCTGAAGCCGCTCGCGCTCCTCCGGGGAGACGACGTACGCCACCGTCTCGCCGTACCGTCTGATCTCGACCTCTCCCCGCTCGCCGGCCTCACGCACGATCCCCGGCGCGTTGCGCTGCAGCTCGCTGATCGAGCGCGTCGTGGGCTTACCCTCCTCGCCGTGCTTCGGTCGCGCTCGCTCCGTCGCCATCGACCACCTCCCTGGGCGTCTTACGCAACATCTTACGTGACGGTGCCTCGCTCGGGGTCCTTGGTAACGATGTACGAGCGAAGCGTTCCTAGGCGTCGAAGAGGGCGAGCGCCACGGGAGCTGGGACGATCGGCACGTCGCTGTCCCAGACCAGGTCGTTCATGGAGAGGACCGTCCCCCGCTTGAGGGGACCGTTGCGGATCCCGAGCGTGTCAGCGGGCTTCACGCGCCGCTGGTACCTCACCTCAACGGCGAACTCGTGCGGGCGGTACCCGGCCAGGAAATCGATCTCTTTCTGCCGACTGCTCTTCCAGTAGCACAGCGACTGGGGATCGCGGAACGCCTCGGCAAGGTCGCGTTCGCACAGTCGCAGGAGCGCGGCCCCGACGAGATCCTCGACGACGGCCGGAAGTTGAGGGAGGGCCGATCCTTCGACGTGGTGCGGTATCCGGAGGATGAGAGGGTCGATCCCGAAGACCTTCTTCTCTTTGCGCGGCTGGGACTGCCCTGACCTCTCCCTGAAGTAGACGACGAACAGCAGGAACGCGTCGGCGAGATAGTTGACGTACTTCTCCGCGGTCTGGCTGTGCACGTCCATATCCTCGGCTAGCGAGTGCCATGACATCGGGGAGCCGAGGCTCTCGACCACTCGGCCGAGCAGACGAAGGGCCTTGACCCTATTGCGGTCCCAGCGGTCGATGTCGCCGACCACGATGCTCCAGAGAGCGCTCATCGTCTGATCGGTCACGCCGTTCGAGCGCAGGAGATCAGCGACGGCGGCAGGAAAGCCACCGACCTGCGCGTACTGCTCGAGGCGGACGCGAAGCTGATCGGTCGCGAAGGCGGCCGTGCGGACCGCCTTCTCACCGTCAGCGGTGAGCAGATCCTGCGGCCGCTTGAGCGTGACGTTCGGCAGTATCGCCGGCTCGACCACGCCCAAGAACTCTCGGAAGCTGAGGGGCAGAAGCACGAGATCGTGGCCCGCACCCCGTCGTCCCGGCAGCCGCTCGGCCTCACGCCGCAGGTCGGACGCTGAGGAGCCCGAGAGGACCAGGATGTCGTCGCGGATGCCGGCAATGTCGTTGTCCCAGAGGTACTTGATCGTGGCCCGCCACCGAGGGACGGTCGTGATCTCATCGATGAGGAAACACCAACGCCCTTCCTGCACTCCTGGGGCGGCCGCTTTCACTTCACGGACGAGCTCGGTGATCGTGTCGGGATCGTCGACGAGGTCGAGCGAGTAGTAGACGATGCGGCGCGGCTCCCAGTGCGCTTCGACCACGAGGCGCTGAGCGAGCTGCTTCAGAAGCGTTGTCTTGCCGACCTGGCGGGGTCCTCGAACGGTGAACACTCCGGGGGCTCGCGCATCAAGGGCGGAGAGGACGGCCGGTACGCGCTGGAATGGCGCAGCCGCCAGCGCGCGTAGGTGCGGGTCGCGGGCGAAGCCCTGGGGCCCGACCCACCAGGCATTAAGAGCCGAGAGATCGCGGAGTTGGCGTGCCAATCCCTGGACCGGAGCCCTTTCCCGACGTATTGGACCTGACTATACGTAACCATACGGGTTACGTATAGCGGACTGTAAAACGGGACGGCGGCCGGGATGCGCCGCGCCGGCGCCGCCTCAGGCCAGCAGCGGTGCGAGATCGAAGCGCGTGTCGAACGGGTTCAGGTAGGTCACGCCTTCGAGATACCGACCGTGCTCGGCGTCCTCGGTAACGATGTACGGGACGCCGTTCATCTTCGCCGCGGCCCAGATGAGCGCGTCCCATATCGACATCTGATGGCCGGCGCTGGCGCGGCATGCTTCCAGGACGACCCGCGGCGTGACGTCGATGATGTCGCACGCGCCGACGAACCGTCGCACCTGCACGGTCGCCGACGCTCGGGTCAGTGGCTCGGGCAAGTGACGAGTGACCGCGTTGAAGTACTCGCTCAGACACTGGGCGCTCAGTGCGGCCCTCTCGGCCTCTATCAGCCCCGTGAGGACGATCTGGGCCTGCCGCCGCTTGGCCTCGTCGCGCGGATCCTCCGCGTAGACGAGGATGTTCGTGTCAACGAGCGTAGCGAGCGAAGCGTTCCTCGTAGAGCTCCTCCCGGGTCCAGCCACGACCGGTCTGGGGCGCCGTCACCGACGCCCGCTTCCTCCAGTGCATGCGAAGCTCCGCGAGCGCCCGCGACCGCGACGTGATGAGGACACGCATCCCGGCCTCGAGCCGGTCGATGCCTTCGCGGATCAGCTCCGCCTCCGTCGCGCCGCGCTGACGTGCGTAGCGCTTCAACAGCCGGTCCTGGCGCTCCTCGATGTAGACCTGCTTCCGGATCATTCGTGCCACGTCCCGATGGTACATCGCGCTATACATCGCGCTGGCCCCCGCGTCCGCGGCCGCGTCGCCGCCGGTCGGTGGACTCCCGCGATGGTTGAGCCCGTGTCGCGTCAGTCGCGCTCGCCGAAGAGCTCGAAGCCAGCGACGACGAAGTGGTGGTCGAAGGCGAAGGCCGTCGTCAGTCGGAGGCGGCGCATCGCGATGAACGAGGTCGCGTCCACGTAGCTGAACGTCTGGTCCTCGTACTGCGCGAGCAGCTCCTCGGCGGCGCCCTCCCAGTCTTCAGTGACCTGCACGCGACGGGTTGTCGGGCTGCGGCGGATCCTGGTCAGGAAGTCGAGGCTCGGCCGCGCCCCGACACGGGCCCGCAAGAGGCTGTAGGTCTCCGCGACGACGAGGTTCGTGGTCACGAGCGTGCGAGCCTCGGCCCGCAGATGTTCGAATGCCCGCGTCGCCTGGTCGTGGCGCTGGTCGTTCCGGTCCGTGACCGCGAGCCACGCTCCCGTGTCTACGAAGACGGCGCTCCTCGGGACTAGCTCTCCCGGTGCTCCTGGAACTCCCGCATCTCCTCGACCACGAGCTCGTTCAGGATCCGGTCGTGGTCCAGCGAACCGCGGCCGTCGCTTGGGCCCTGACCGATGCCCGCGATCCCCCAGATGGGGTCGCGGTCGCGCTCGGCGGCGTCGTCCGCCACCAGCCGCCGCGCCGCCGAACGGACGACCTCCGCGCGCGACGTCCCACGCCGCTGCGCGAGGCGGTCGAGCGCCTCTGCGAGGTCCGGATCCAGGTAGATCTGGGTGCGCCGCATTCGCGTCTTCATACATCAGCAACTCTAGGCCATACATCGCGCGACACTTGCCACGGCCCGTTCGTCTTTGGGGACGGATTGGGGAGCGTGGCTCACGTTCAGGTCGAGCTGCTGTCGGCGCTCGCCGACGGTGAGCTCGACCTTTCCGCAGCGCGGAACGCCCAGACCCACCTGGCGCAGTGCGAGGCCTGCGCGGCCCAGCTCGCCGCGTTCGTGCGGCTCGATAGCTCGCTCGCCGCACTGGCTCCCATCGCCTGCGCCTCCTCGCGCGAGCTCCGCTCGGCCCTGCTCGACCGTGAGCTGAGCGCGGGCGAGGCAGCCGTCGCCGCGGCACACCTTTCCAGCTGCGGATCGTGCGGCGCCGAGGAAGGCGTGTGGGTCGCGGCCGAGACCTCCCTGCGCCGCATGCCGGCCGCATCCCCATCCGCGGCCGTCGATGCGCGCATCGCGCGCCTCACCGCTCCCGATGCTCGGCGCTCGCGCTTCCCGCTCGCTCCGACGGGGATCGGCGCGCTCGCGATGCGTGGCGCCGTCGCGGCTGCCGTCGTCCTCGCGATCCTCGCCGGCCTCCTCCCGGCCGCGCCCGGCGCGCCCGAGCAGGCGGAGGCTCCGACCGAGCAGCAGGCGCTCGTCGCCGGCGTGCAGCAGACGGTCCTCTACGCCCGCACCAACACCCTCTATGTGT
>Ga0105164_10002989_pt1 | contig 10335 bp, 12 predicted proteins | sample VDWuncwatermetaG_FD_89674 | JGI IMG/M metagenome (GOLD analysis project Ga0105164, IMG submission 89674) | Wastewater microbial communities from Netherlands to study Microbial Dark Matter (Phase II) - VDW unchlorinated drinking water | ecosystem: Environmental > Aquatic > Freshwater > Drinking... | reverse complement strand
GTCTTTATGGGAATGGGCGAACCATTTGATAACTTTGAGCAGGTAACCCGAGCGCTTAAAATCTTCCAAAGTCCGTCGGGACCCCAAATCGGAAAGCGCCATATCACGGTTTCGACCGTTGGGCTTAACCCCAAGATCCAGGAATTTGCCAACCTCAACTTAGGCAAACTTGCGGTATCACTCCACGGCACAACCGACGAGCAGAGAAACGAGATCATGCCCATTAACCGAAAATATCCGCTTGAGACACTGATGCAAACTTGCCGTGATCTCGTTTTCAAGGGGCGGCAACGGGTGACTTTTGAGTACATCTTATTTAAAGATTTTAATGATAGCCAAGAAGACGCGAGACGGCTCATTAAACTGGTCGAAGGGATTCCAGTTAAGATTAATCTGCTGGCTTATAACGAAAACCCTATCTCAACGCTGCGCCGCCCCTGCGAAGCCCGAGTCCTTGAGTTTCAGGAAACCTTGCTTAAGGCAAATCTGACGACGACCTACCGAAGAAGCCGGGGGCGAGATATCGCTGCCGCCTGCGGACAATTGCGAACCTTAAATCCACGTTTAACCAAGCGACCGGGCGAGACTAATCTCGTCGCTACGGCCATGCAATAACCGCTTTCGGTCCTTGCCAGAATGAACCTCAAACCAACGGGCCGTCTCCGTAATCATTTTCGTCCACGGGGTCGGTTGAAAGTTAAAATCTTTAATCGCGGCATTCAGATCAGGGATGATCTCAAGCTCGCCAAGCGGGCCAGCAAGACTTGAGGGAAGTTTCGAATCCGAGACTTTGATGATATCGGCTTTAACCCCTAAGGCTTGGGCAGAATCGCGGATAAAATCCTCAAGCGTTACGATCTCGGAGCAGGCGATATGATAACTCTGATGAAGGGTCGTTAATTCATCGATACAACACGACATCGCTAGCGCAACATCCCGACTTGCAGTCAGCCGAAACCGACGAGGCTTATCGGACACTAAAATCGGACCCCCTTCTAGGAGCCTTGCCAAATACCAGAAGCCGCGCTCGGATAAATCGTTCGGGCCATACGTCACAGTCGGGCGAAAGGATGTCCACGGAAACTCTCGATGCCGCTGCAGCAACCTCTCAGCCTCCCATTTGCCCCGAGCATACTGCCAATGGACATCACTGAGATCCTCGTTGGCTGGAACCACTTCAAAATTAACCGCCGACTCGAGAATCGGCTGCTTCATGGGAGGGGGAATATAACGATAAAGCGAAATCGTACTGTGGAATAAAAACCGACGGACTGACCTAAAATGTGGCAACACCAACTCAAGATCCCGAGCCGTATAACCTAAATTATCAACGACCAAATCCCACGGCTTTACACTCGCCACCCGCTTGAGATCCTCCGATGACTGCCGACTTCCCTTAAAATGCTCATGCGGCGGCATCCCCTCAGGCACCTTAATGTCATGAGTAAAAACCGTTACCCCAAACCCCAACTCCCCAAGGGCAAGGACAATCTCCCTGCCCGTAAACGCTGTTCCACCTAAGACAAGGGCATGCATAGCCAATATTATAACCTAGTCACTCATTAGACCTCAGCTCATCTTTACAACTCCCCTCATCGTAGGGGATAGTGAGCAACTTAATCACGGAGGGGTAGGCAAATTGGTATGCCACCGCACTCGAAATGCGGCGACCGAAAGGTCTTGAGAGTTCAAGTCTCTCCTCCTCCGCCATTTGGTTCTTTTCGGGCTCTACTCCATTAACGGGGGAAATTTCTCTGGTGCCGGTTAATAATCTACCAAAGCAAGTTCCGGAGCAATATCTCGAATTCTTTTAAAATCTGTATCAACTGTGAGAATTGGAACTCGGTGGAAAATCGCAAAATAAGCGATTAGTAAATCCAATGTCTTCACTCGCCTTTTTTGCTTACTAAGTAGAAAACCCAAAATTCCAGCTTCCTCCCAAAGATTCTCGGGTTGAGAAAGAAATCGGCACCCTTCCAATAAAGGCATGATGTTTTGCTTATCTTTTTCAGAACGGAATCCTCGCGTTAATTCAGTAAGCACGGGACCACAAAGCGCCACTTGGTTCTCACCCAGTAGGGTATCTACAGAATTAGCGCATTCGCCATTACCTCTAAAAAACTCAATCCAGGCCGAGGTATCGACTAAAATCACCGTCGGGATTTCTCTAAGTTAAGATCCAAAGTGATCTTTCCTCGAAAGCGCCTAAGAGCGGTCCGCTTTTCCCTTTTTTCCAATTCACGTAGCCCCTCTACAATAGTATCCGTAAGCCCTTTTCCAGTTGCTTGGGTAGCCATTTTTATGAGGCTTTCAGGTACATTAACTGTAATTTTTCGTATTTGTACTGACATTGCCTTGAAGTATAACAGTATGGTTGAAGCCAGTCAATTGTATGGTCGTATTCTTCCGGGAATAGGTTCAATCATTTTTTTTAATCCAATGGTCGCATTTTTCACACCAGTAGTCGGAATTCTTAGATCCCTCGGGTGGTTCCCACTTATCCCCTGGTCTTATCTCAATATAAATCCGATTAGGTGAATATCTTGAACGGTTTTCATCAGGGCCGTACTCGTCTGTAAGAACTCGTAGGAAATGTACCCACCCTTTTACTTCATCGTCTTCAATTTCTTCATAAACAATGCCTTCTTCCTCGTCTTCGGCCTTAATTAAGTATCCATTTTTATGGCGGGTCACTTCAAATTTCATCTGATCTCCCTGTCTCAGCAGCTTAGACTCAGCCGAATCAAACGGTGCGGAAACACTCACGCTACTAATCCCCAAGACATTATCATAGCATGTGCCACACTTAAACCTTTGATACTGCCCTCTTTGAAGGAGTTCCGGTATGCAATAGAAATAGTAACGGAAAAAACCTGGAAGTCAGAATTAAAAAGATTAACCACCGTGAGTTTGGGCCGGCGTCAATACTTAAGCACTTCTTTGCAAAATGTTTGAAATGGCAAAACTCTAGTTCCCGTTGCCGAACTGCCGAAATCCTTGATCCCAAAGTGAACTTGATAGAAAGCCGGAATTGAAGTTCTTTCCCTAAAATAAAAAGTAGCTGCGCTTGCCGCCTTTTCCCCCGATTTACATTCGACCGCGAAGAGTGGCTTGCCATCCTTTAGCACTACAAAATCAATTTCCCGCTTATCCGTATCTCGCAGAAACCGCAACTCCATTTCAAAACCTTGAGTGTCTTCAATAAACTGGCACCATTTGAGCAAGTGTGAAGCCACGAAATTCTCGTTGCGACTTCCGATATCTTCGATCTGGCTCCAATCCCAAAAATACAATTTCGCCTCTTTCTTTACCGCCCGAATTTTTGAGCCCGTAAAGGGATAAATCCGGTAACAGATATACAGATTCTCCAGCATCATGATCCATTTACATATCCATAGAAAATACTCATGAGTTTTTTCTACTACTATAGAAAGAAAACTTGTTACTGACCGCGCAGCTTTTCCTGCCGATTGATAGAAGCAACCAGGCTCGCTTAACCGCCAACGGACGGTCCCATCGGAGCGGGGGCTTCAATGATAGCAGCTCGCGGCCAGAATCGAACTGGCACGGCCTTTACGACCAAGGGATTTTAAATCCCTTGCCTCTCCCTATTTCGCTCCAGATAATGGAAAAGATGGGACTCAAAGACACTCTTAACTTGGCGCATCAAACATTATGCAAAGCTGGTATTGATCATGCCTTGATAGGGGGGCTCGGACTTGCGATGTTAGGAATTCACCGAGCCACTTTCGACGTAGATTTTTTAATCGATGGGGAGAATAAAACCGATACGATGAATGCGATGAGTTCTGCAGGATGGACACTAGCGATGGAGACTGAAAACGTTCTGCACTTTGATGGAAAAGGGAGGGTCGATTTCTTGTTGGCTAACCGACCTCATTCTAAGCAGATGTTAAAAGAAGCAGAGCAAACGAATTTCGGGATTAAGAATGTGAAAGCTGAGGGAATTATTGGACTGAAAATTCAGGCCTATATCAATGATAAAGATCGAGAGTTCCAAGACAAAGCAGACATTAAATCTATCATAGACAAAACTGCGAATTTGGATTGGCCACAAGTCAAAATGTATGCTGAACTTTTTGGAGAATGGCAATTCATCGAATCGCTTAGAAAAAAGAAATGAGCTTTGAGGATTACTTAAATTATTTAGAAGAGTATTGGGACCTTTTCGGGCCGCCTGTCCCGAAGGAACATGACCCCACAAAATATCGTAACCTAAAGCTTTAAAAGCGATAGCCTGTTGCAGATTGGCTAGATTCCCTGGACACGTTCTTCCAAGAATTTGAGTTTCCGCGAAGTTGCTGAAAAACTAGGCTCTGCTTCGCCTAACACCTATAGTCGTTATGAACATGGGAATTCCACAACTTCGCTGGAGAAGCTTGCGGAACTCATGGGTGCGGTTAGCGATGAAAATTTCTTCGGCTAAAGACCGGATAAGATAGTCCTGGGCAAGTTCGGGCAGGGTAAAAGTCGAAGAGCACCTCTTTCTGCGCAATTACAACTACTTAAGACCGATGTGTTCAGTGGTGGGAAGTCCCACTTGATTAATTTCCCACTTTGTACGATACTGTTCATATGAAACATACAGTAAACCATTCATCCACTTCTAAGTTCCTAACGGTGAAAACCGTGCGTCCGGACGGCAAAGGACGCATCACCCTTGGCAAACTAACCAAAGACTTTAGTGGATACACTCTGAAAGAATCAGCGGACGGTATCATCGTTCTAGAGCCACTCATTGAAGTACCCGCAAAAGAAGCCTGGCTTTTCAAAAATAAAGCGGCTCTAGCCAGCGTGCAAAAGGGACTCAAGCAGTCGGCAGCTGGTAAGACGAAATCTTTAGGATCCTTTGCGAAATATGCCGCACAAGATAAGAAAGATTAGTTAGCTTGTCGTTCTCCCTTAAGTTCACCGAAGATGCAGCCTCCCAGTTAAAAGCTCTTGAAAAAGACAAAGGTCTTACAAAACGGCTCAAAGCTGTTCGTAAGGCATTGGGCTATCTGGAAACCAATCCGCGACATCCTGCCCTCGCTACACATAAATACAGTTCGCTTCAAGGGGAGAATGGGGAAGAACTATTTGAAGCTTACGCTGAAAACCAAACAGCCGCTGCTTATCGCATTTTCTGGCATTACGGCCCAAGGAAAAAGGAGATAACCATTGTGGCAATTACGCCGCATCCCTAAGGAGCTTCCAAAAGAAAGGCCGCTACTCAAAAGAATAAAAACCACAGCATTTCTAAGACTCATAATCTTACCTCCAAAAATATGACGGGCACTTTTCTTCAACTACGGCGCCATCAATATTTGGATTTCGTCGTTGGGGACCTTGCCGAGAAGAATCGAACTTAGGCTCATGCCATCAAATTGCCTAAATTCTGGTTTATTTGCATTGGCGTAAACCCGACGAATATGTTCAATGATTTTCTGACGAACCGCGGTCTCATCGAATTGCCGAAGGTCTCCGAAAACGGGATCTACATCCGGACGAGATCTGCCAGAAAGGATTAGGCTTTTGGCATATTGGGATTGGATTTCGTAAGCGTATCGTTCGGATAAATAATCGTAGAAGTCAGACCTTAAGAAAAACTGACCGCCACTGTAGTGAAACGCCCAAGACGGAAACGTTCCCTTGGCTGCGATCGCTTGGAAATTACGGTCCAAGAAAGCAATCCATCGAATGTGGGCGAGTTCATGGACGAGGGATTCTTCCGGCGATGGAAATCGCCCTGCGTCTTCGAGAAGTATGACTGAGGGCGGGCGAACGCCGACTTCATCGAGACTACCAGTCGCAGAGAAGTAGAGATAGGAACCTTGGGAAACGGCCCCTTTTCTGTTGTCGACAAATTCATCTACCTCAAATCGGTATTGTCCCCGAACCCTTGCAGGTATCTTATAAGCCGCTCTCAATTCATCCGTTAACTCTCGAATACTAGTCGTTCGATTGGTGATCGCCTCGTGAACGACCCGCGCGACTGACACGGGCATTAATGGATCGTTAACTAACCGATTTAAATACAACTTTAGCTGGGGATGGCCTTGGACGCTTAGGAAAACCAGTCCCTCGCTAACCGAAAGGTCCCTGAGATCTTTCTTACATATCTCGACAACACTTGACGGGGGGTGAGCCCGAGCACACACGCCAAGAAGGGCCAAGGCAAATAGCAAGAATGGTTTAAATTCGCCTTGAATCACTTGACCCCTATTCTATCAGAACTGGTCACTCACGTACGTCCAGTATTCGCCAGATTTCGTCGTTGCTTCTAGCATGTTTTAGGTCCTCAAACCAACGGATTGGATGGATCCGAGAGGCCATATTAAGCCACTGTTTAATCCGATGAGTGGTTCGGTCAGGATGCTTAGGCGCCATTTGGTTAATTTCAACAAATCGACGCAGTAAAGTGGCCCACCTTGCTCGATCATGACCGAATGGCTCCTCAGCAGGACTGCCGTTCTGGCTTAAATCACTTAGGATCGCACCCACTAAGGCTGGGTCGCCAAGAGCGCCTCGTCCTAGCATGAAATGCTCACAGCCTGTTTGTCGTCGGCAGTCCTGAAACCCAGCGAAGGTATTAATGTCTCCATTGGCAACGACAGGGATGGAAAGCATTTCCCGTACCCGGCCCACTAGATCCCACCTAACAGGAGGGGCGTAGCCTTGGTTTCGGGTGCGGGCATGAATCGTCAGCCAAGACGCACCGGCGTTGGCAATCGCCTGAGCATTGGGAAAAACATCGTCGACATTCTCCCAACCCAATCGGATTTTAGCGGAAACTGGAATGGTCGCCGCAACCCGACTCCGGACAGCAGCGACAATCTTTTCAAGACGCTCGGGGCATTTAAGAAGAACCGCCCCGCCATCATGACGGTTGACGGTCGGTGCCGGGCAACCAAAATTGATATCAATCCCCTGAGCCCCCAACTCGACTGCGCGAATCGCGGTTTCGGCCATCCTATCGGGATCCCCACCCAAGATTTGAACCATAACGGGAGTTCCCGATAGGGTTCTGCCCCCATTCTCAAGTTCAGGGATATGCCGGTAAAAAACGAAGTCCGGTATCACGGTCTGATTCACCCGAAGAAACTCTGCGACACAGAGCTTAAAACCGCACCGCTCAGTCATCAAAGAACGCATCGGAAAATCCGTCACGCCCTCCATCGGCGCTAAGACAAGCGCCACATCTCCCTTTTTGATCCAGTCCATATTTCTTTCCGTAATCGCCCTGGATTCATAGGTTCATTAGCGGCAGAAGTCACGAGTAACTCGTTCTTTGGATCAAGACGTCTACGCTGCCTTCTTAGTGTGGTCTTTCAGGATTTCGCCATCGGCAACTTCAATCACTCGCTTCACCAGAGAAAGGATCTTCGGATCGTGGGTGGAAAATAGAAACGTGATGTTGTGGTTGGCGTTGAGCTCACCAAAGAGCTCTAAAAGGCGCTCAGAAGTCTTCGAATCTAAGTTAGCAGTTGGCTCATCGGCGAAAATGATTTTTGGCTCCGTAACCATAGCACGGGCGATCGCGACTCTCTGCTGCTGCCCCCCTGAGAGTTGGTTCGGTCGACGTTTGGCAAACTTTGCCATCCCCACTTCGTTTAAAGCCTGTTTTGCGAGGTCCCCTCGGTCGCGTCGACTCACCCCTTGAAGAGCCAGAGGGTACTCGACATTTTCAATGGCGGTAAGAACGGGGAATAAGTTGTACGCCTGAAAAATAAATCCCACCGCATGCCGGCGTAGGTTCGACATTTCCTGGGGCGAAAGTTTCTTCAGGTCTCGACCCAAAAGATGCACGCTCCCTTGTGTCGGAATATCTAGCCCCGCGGCGAGATAGAGCACCGTCGATTTACCAGAGCCTGACGGACCCGAGAGCGCTGCAAATTCTCCGGGGGCTAATTCAAAGTTGATTTTACGAAGGGCGATATCATTGGCGTTGTAGCTCTTCGTCACTCCTTTGAATACAAGTAGACTCATGGGTTTGCTTTTCACTCCCTCTAATGATTACGGATGGCATCCAATGGTTTCAGCTTAAGAATATACCGAATGGGCATCGCCGATACGATGAGCGTTAACACAAGAATGGTCGCACTCACTCGAATCGAATTTTTCCAATGGACGACGGGGTAACTCATGGTTTCGACAATTTGCCCCGCGATCATCACGCTCTGCTTAGTGAACCAACTCAAATCAAACCCATGCTCCCCAAAATAAAGCGTGATGCCGATCCCTAAGAGATTACCCAAGATAACTCCGATAAGGCTCAACCAAATCGTTTCGGCTAAGACGAGAATGACCACCTCGGAACGGTACGTACCCATGGTCATCATCACCCCAAACTCCCTGGTTCTTTCTAGAATGCTCATGAGAATGGAATTAGCGATGCCAAGCGCTGCCACAAATAGAATGATGTACATCAGAAGATCGTTGGCCGTACGATTAAGCTCAAACATCGCTAAGAGCGGTTTCTGAATATCTTTCCACGACTGAACTTGGTACAGGGGCAATCGCTTTCTGGCTTTCTTCTTATTCAGCTTTGGAGGTTTTAAGGCAGCGATGAGTCCGGCCTTAACTTCATCTAATTTATCCTGGGATTTCACGGTGACGGCGAGCTGATGGATGGCGTCCTTTGGCATTGAAAGTAGGGAACGGGCATCTTGGATATGAATGAAGGCGATGCTTCGGTCGGCCTCAGATTGAGTTTCAAAAATTCCCGAGACTAAAAAGAGCTCGTTTCCAATTGAACCATCAATGCCCTGTGTTAGAACCACGACCTTTGCCCCGAGACTTACTTTGAGAATTTTTGCAAGCCTCGAACCAATCACAATTCCCTTTTGCGTTTTATCATCGAGATATTTGCCCTTGATAATATTTTCGGCGTATCGAGTCACCTTCTTCTCTTGTTCAGGGAAAACACCAGTGAGAAGAACATTCGACGATCCTTTTGCCGACGACATCAGCCCCTGTACGTTGATTCTTTGGCTTAAATTCTCTAGGGCTGGCTCGGTCCTTAGCCATTTCATGATTCGGCTATCTGGAGTCATGAATAATTGAGGAAGGTACTGCTGATAGTAGCCGGGTGCGGTAATCACTAAATGACCACTCTGGTACCGGATCAGATTTCGGATCACTTGCTCATGAAACCCATCGTAATAGTTCTGCATCGCCACAAGAGCCATTACGCCGAAACCGATCGCGTTCACCGTTAACAAAGTGCGCCGCTTATTGCGCCAAATATTTCGCCACGACATTTTAAGAAAGAAACTAAACATTGAAGCCCTCAGTCAACAGAACGCATCGGCGTCTGAATCCACCCAGCGGTGACTATCTTTCCTTTTTGCGCCACCATCTTAAGCCGATCTCGTTCAAAGAGACTTAAATCTAGTTGCCGATCAAACAGGATCTTATTGTAAGTCACAGTGGTAAACTCACCAGGTTCCCCGGCTTTATCAACGCGAATTGCTGTCGGAATAATTCTGTCATCCATTTTCTTAAATTGACTAAAACTCACTGTCCGCACAAGTTTCCCACCGTCGTCAAAATACTGCTGCTTGAGGGGCAAGCCATCTGATGGTCGCGCCCAATAAAGGATCTTGCCCCAAACCACAGCAGCGCCCGGCTTTGGGCGGCATTCAACCACAATCACCTGTTCTTTGGCTTTAAGTCCTTTGGGTCGCACAAATCGATGGCGGTAATCTCGGATGAGGGAACTCGCCTTCATTAGATCATCGTTATTGAAGTCACTCCCCATCCAGGACTGCAGCATCAACGAACTTGGAATGCGTACGATTTGATCGGTCTTCGGGAGAAAATTCCACATCTGAAGCGCTTTACGAAGCGAGCTGACACCCTCCTCTTTCTTGGGGGACAGAATCTCAACCAGCGCATTGTCATGACTCGAAGTCCAAGTGCGGAGCTTAAGCACTCGTTCGAAGGAAGGCCGACGAATTATCATAGTGAGAATGGCTTGAGTCGACTTGCCTCGCAATTGCTTTTCGGCCTTCTCAATCAACGCTGAAGCTTTTGGGTCGGCTACCGCAGTCGCAGTGGCTAATAATCCCAAGGCAGCAATCGGAAGTAATAATCCGAAAATCTTGAACATGACCCCTCCCCGAAACGATACGATACAAGAATCCCCTGACAGCCAGTGTACCGACGTAATGCGGAGCAACCATGCCTAAAACATGATGATTTTAACAACATTTGTAATTACCCAGCGATTCTGTCGGCACTTAATTACCCAGGGAAATTGACGGCATCGGTGCGTTAATATCTTCTTTTTTCAATGAGTTATCTGAAAGAAGGGGGACGCCATGGAGTTTC
>Ga0105164_10002988_pt1 | contig 10336 bp, 8 predicted proteins | sample VDWuncwatermetaG_FD_89674 | JGI IMG/M metagenome (GOLD analysis project Ga0105164, IMG submission 89674) | Wastewater microbial communities from Netherlands to study Microbial Dark Matter (Phase II) - VDW unchlorinated drinking water | ecosystem: Environmental > Aquatic > Freshwater > Drinking... | reverse complement strand
GGGTTGATTACGAAGGTTTTGTTTACTGTGTAGCTGTTCCAAATCGTATAGTTTACATCCGTAGAAACGGAGTTCCACTTTGGTGTGGTAACTCTGACCCGGCAATGAATTGGCGGTTAAGTGCCTTGGATAGATTCACCCTGATTTCTAACAGTGATTCACATTCTCCGCAAAAGATCGGGCGAGAAGCAAATGTTTTTAACTGCGAATTAAATTACAAAACTATCCGGGAAGTATTAAAGACAAAAGATAAAAGTAAATTTCTTTACACAATTGAATTTTTTCCTGAAGAAGGTAAATACCATTTTGACGGCCACCGGCTTTGCGAGATGAGATTATCGCCGAAAGAAACAATCGCCAATAAGGGCAGGTGTCCGAAATGCGGAAAACCTGTGACTGTAGGAGTGATGAGCCGTGTTGAACAATTAGCTGACCGGCCGCAAGGCTATATGCCAAGTAATGCCATTCCTTTTAAGAGCCTGATTCCATTGGATGAAATTATTGCTGAGGCAAAAGGCATGGGTAAGGCTTCTCAGGCAGTAGAGAAAGAACACCGTAGCGCCATTGCTAAATTCGGCACAGAATTTGAAATTTTGCTCAGAGCATCCAGGGAAGATTTATTAAAAGGGATACCTCCTAGAATTGTGGAAGGCATTATGCGCGTACGTCAAGGGAAGGTTAAGATTAATGCCGGATATGACGGAGAGTACGGGATTGTTTCCATCTTTGGCGATGAAGAGAAATCCGCAGAAGGAGAAAAGCAATTAAGTTTGTTTTAGCGCGCCTGTGGCCCAACGGATAGGGCACCAGCCTCCGGAGCTGGGGGTGCAGGTTCAATTCCCGCCAGGCGCATATTAATAATATGAATAGGGACAGCTCCTGCAAAACTACTTGCTGTATAAAGAGATAGAAGGAAACGGTCCAAGAGATGAGAAAGAGAATAGTAAGCGTAATCGGTGGCAGAGATTGTACGAAAGAAGTGGAGCAGTTAGCCATAAATTTAGGCAAAAATCTGGCTAAAGTGGTAGATGTTCTTGTTTCTGGCGGTTTAAGTGGAACGATGAAGGCGGTTTGCTCCGGTTTTAAGGCAGCCGGCGGCTTAACTATAGGTATTATACCAGGTTACAAGAAAGAGGATGCCAATAAATTTGTTGATATAGTGATTCCAACAGGCATGGGCTTGGCGAGAAATGTTTTAGTAGTAAAGAGTGCAGATGTGGTAGTTGCTTTGCCAGGAGCTGCGGGTACGCTTTCTGAAATTGCTTATTGCCTGCAGTTTGGGATTCCAGTTATCAGTTTAAATTCTTGGGAGATCGAAGGAGTGATTAAGGTAAAGACAATCGAAGAGGCAATTAGCCAGGTGAAATTAATCCTAAAGAGGAGTAGCTAATGAAAGCAGTTTTGATGTTAGCAGACGGGAAAATTTTCTCTGCCGAAGCGCTTGGCGAAGGAGAAAGTATTGGAGAAGTAATTCTTAATACTGCTGTAGTGGGATATCAGGAAATGATTACTGATCCGGCAAATGCCGGAAAAATTTTGGTTTTAACTTATCCTTTGATTGGTAATTACGGAGTAGCGCCAAAGTTTTCTCAGTCTAAAAAAGCCTGGCTATCTGGACTGGTGATCAAAGAAAAGTCGAGGATTTATTCTAATTGGCAGGCAAAGCAAAGCCTGGAAGATTTTCTGGCAGCAGAGAACCTTTTGACGATCACCAAAGTAGATACGCGCACCTTGGCAGTGCATTTAAGGCAAAAAGGAGAAATGTTAGGAATTATTTCTACTAAAACCCAGGATGCAAAAGAGCTCGCGGCCAAACTGGAGAATTTCCGTAAGCATGTTCCAATGAGTTTATTACCGAAAATTTCTCTTACTAAGCCTTTGCATCTGGGAAAGAAGACAGCAAAACAGAGAATTGCGATTTTAGATTTAGGGGTCACACAAAGCACAATTAAAGAGTTAGAAACTTTAGGCCTAGGAATTACGCTTTTACCTTTTTCTACTACAGCAGAAGAAATTCTTAGAGAGAAACCAGATGGCTTAATTATTTCCGGCGGCCCAGAAGAGGATATTGGTTTAAAAACAGTTGCGCAAAATTTACGTACGTTGATTGGGCGTCTACCAATTCTGGGAATTGCTACCGGGCATCAGGTTTTAGCTTTGGGGTTAGGGGCCAAGCTTTCCCGGATGAAGCTAGGACACCGCGGTGTAAATTACCCGATCCATAATCCTACTTCATATAAGGGAGCAATCACCGTGCAGAATCACGGGGTTACGGTTGATGCAGATACTTTGGGAAAAGTTAAGTATTTGACGATTACCGGTTTTAATTTAAACGACCGTACTGTTGAAGAGATGGAAAGTAAAAAACTAAAGCTTATCGGTGTGCAGTATAATCCTGTAAGCCCGGGGTTCTCGGAAGTAAACCCTGTTTTTAAAAGTTTTCTTAAAATGCTGTAATACTCCAGGAGGACTATTATGCCCAGGCGGCGCGATATCAAAAAAGTTTTAATGATTGGCTCAGGCCCGATTGTCATCGGACAGGCTTGCGAATTTGATTATTCAGGATCTCAGGCCTGTAAGGCCCTAAAAGAAGAGGGTTATTTTACAATTTTAGTAAATTCTAATCCCGCCACGATCATGACCGATCCGGGGCTGGCGGATGTTACCTATATAGAGCCTTTAAACGTAGAGATGGTAACGAAGATTATTGCTAAGGAACGCCCGGATGCGATTCTTCCTACGCTTGGGGGGCAAACCGGATTAAATTTGGCTTTTTTTCTAATGAAGCAGGGAATCTTAAAAAAATATGGGGTAGAATCTATCGGTGCTTCGGTAGAAGCGATTTCTTGTGCTGAAGACCGTGAATTATTCAAGAAAGCAATGCAGGAGATCGGCGTAGATGTACCTAAGAGTGGGATTGCCACAAGCGTGGAAGAAGGAATGAAGATTGGTTTAGGCATAGGCTTCCCTTTGATTTTACGGCCGGCCTACTGCCTGGGGGGAAGCGGCGGCGCTATCGCCTATAACAAAGAAGAATTAGAAAAATATCTTTTTAAAGGTCTGGAGACTAGCCCGGTGCATCAGATTTTGGTGGAGCAATCGGTTTTAGGCTGGAAAGAAATTGAGTTTGAAGTAATGCGTGATTGCGCGGATAACGTGATCATGATTACTTCCATGGAAAACGTCGATCCCATGGGTGTACATACCGGAGATAGTATTGTCGTGGCACCTGCCCAGACACTTACCGCTGAGGAGTATACTAATTTTGTGAATTTATCAAAAAGAATTATTCGACGCGTAGGAATTACAGGAGGAGGAGCAAATATTCAATTCGGACAGAATCCTGATACGGGTCAGATTGTGATTATAGAGGTAAATCCCAGGTTAAGCCGCTCCTCAGCACTGGCCTCTAAGGCTACAGGTTTTCCGATCGCGCGGGTGGCAACAAAATTAGCAGTTGGCTTAACACTTCCGGAAGTAATGAATCAGATTACCGGAAAAACCACTTCATTTTTTGAGCCGACGGTGGATTATTGTGTTTTTAAAATCTGCAGGTTTACTTTCGAAAAATTTCCCCGCGCAGAGCGAGTTTTAAATACCTCGATGAAAGCAGTGGGAGAGGCGATGTCTATCGGGAGAAACTTTAAAGAAGCCCTGCAAAAAGGAATTCGTTCTATCGAGGTCTCACGTTTTGGTTTTGGAGCGGACGGCAAGGATAAAATTTCCGATGATGAGTTAAAAAATCCCGAGAATGGTTTAGTAAAAACGATCAAAGATAAGATCCGTATTCCGAATGACGAAAGGTTATTTTATATTAGGTATGCATTAAAAATTGGGATTTCCTTGGATGAGATTTACCAGCTTTCGCACATTGACCGCTGGTTTATCGATAATATGAAGCAACTCGTCGAACTGGAAGAAGAAATTAAAAAATACAAAGGCACTCACGACGAGATAAAAATTCCCGTGGAATTAATGCAAAGGGCTAAGGCGGATGGTTTTTCTGACCGGCAATTGGCCTTTTTGTTGAATAGTAAGGAGGAGAAGGTGCGAGAATTTCGTAAGAAAAATAATTTAAAACCGACCTTTAAATTAGTTGATACCTGTGCTGGGGAATTTAACGCCAAGCAGCCATATTTTTATTCTACCTATGAAACCAGCGACGAAGCGCGGCCAAGCAAAAATAAAAAAGTGGTGATTTTGGGCGGCGGGCCTAATCGCATCGGCCAGGGGATCGAGTTCGATTATTGCTGTTGCCATGCGGCCTACGCGCTTAAAGAGGAAGGCATCGATAGTATTATGGTCAACTGTAATCCGGAAACCGTATCTACGGATTACGATACCTCTGACAGATTATATTTTGAGCCGCTGACTTTAGAGGATATTATGCACATTATTGATGTGGAAAAACCTATTGGTGTAATCGTGCAGTTTGGAGGGCAAACCCCGATTAATCTGGCAGTGCCTTTACGTAAGTGCGGGGTAAATCTCTTAGGCACAACTGCTGACAGTATAGATATTGCAGAGGATAGAAAACGTTTTAAGCAGATGCTGGAAAAGCTAGGCTTGCTTCAACCGGAGAATGGTACTGCTTTTAATTTTAGCGAAGCAAAAGAAGTGGCGAAGAAAATCGGCTACCCGGTTTTGGTGCGGCCCTCCTACGTTTTAGGCGGTAGGGCAATGGAGATTGTTTACGAAGAGAGTACTTTGGAAAAATTCATCAAAGAAGCTGCAGAAGTTTCCGGAGAGCATCCGGTGTTAATTGATAAATTCCTCGAAGATGCCATTGAAGTAGATGTTGACTTGCTTGGCGACGGCGAAACTTTTGTCATCGGCGGGATCATGGAACATATCGAAGAAGCGGGAATTCATTCCGGGGATTCGGCAATGAGCCTGCCCACCTTTACTTTGTCCCAGGAGATTCTGAAAAAAGTCCGCGAGGCAACCCATAAAATGGCCAAAGAATTAAATACCGTCGGGCTAATGAATGTGCAGTATGCAATTAAGGACGACAAGGTTTATGTGCTAGAAGTAAACCCGCGCGCTTCCCGGACCGTGCCTTTTGTTTCTAAGGTCATTGGCGTGCCTCTGGCAAAGTTAGCCACCAAAGTAATGCTCGGGAAAAAACTCAAGGACCTTGGGTTTAGCGAAGAAGTTATCCCTGCGCACACCGCGGTAAAAGAATCAGTATTTCCTTTTAACCGTTTTCCGGGCGTAGATGTGATTTTGGGCCCGGAAATGAAATCAACCGGTGAAGTGATGGGAATTGACCAGGATTTTGGCCGCGCCTTTATCAAGAGCCAGATTGCCGCAGGGCAAAATCTTCCTAAAAAAGGAAATGTCTTTATTTCGGTGAGGGACCGGGATAAGCGGGTAATAGTTTTTATCGCAAAAAAATTAGCAGATCTGGGGTTTCATCTTTTTGCTACACTTGGTACAGCCACTTCCCTGGAGAAAAACGGAATTTCAGTTAAGATCCTGCCGAAAATTACAGAAGGCAGGCCTAATGTCCTGGATCTTATGAAGGATGGAAAAATCCAACTAGTGATTAATACCCCTTCAGGAAGGATTCCTCGTCAAGATGAGGTGAAGATCCGTTCGCAGGTAATTTTATATAATATTCCTTATACTACTACGATTTCCGGCGCCCAGGCTACCGTAGGAGGTATTGAGGCCCTAGTGAAAAAAGAGCTGGATGTAAAGTCACTCCAGGAGTATCATAAAAAAGCCACAAGCAAAAAAACAAAAAGTGCAAAAAATAAGCCTAAAAACAAATAAAAGAATTGAGCTGCTGGATATAACAGCTAAGGTCAAGGCGGTTGTGGAAAAAGGGGAAATTAAAGAAGGGGTTTGCTTTGCCTTTTGCCCGCACACTACCGCTGGATTAACGATTAATGAAAATGCCGATCCTTCTGTAAAACAAGATATTGTTAATGCTTTAAATAAACTAATACCGGCAAACGCCGGATATGCGCATAGCGAAGGTAATGCTGATAGCCATATTAAATCTTCTCTCTTTGGGCCCTCGTTAACTATCTTCGTGGAAAATGGCCAATTGGCACTCGGCACCTGGCAGGGGTTGTATTTTTGCGAAAGTGATGGCCCGCGCAGCAGAGAAGTCTGGATCAAAATAGTTTAAAATTATGCCCGAACTACCGGAAGTTGAGACGATAAAAAGGGAATTAGAGAAAACGCTGCTTGGTAAAAAGATTATCGACGTACTGATCCATAATCCTAAAGTAATCCGTACGCCCGCGCCGAAGGAATTTGTCCAGGGGTTAAAAAATAATACGATTCAACATATCTTGAGAAAGGGCAAGCTTTTGATTTTGGAATTATCTTCCGGGAAAAGTTTGGCAATTCACCTAAAGATGACCGGACAGTTAGTTTATCCCGGGGACGCCAAAAAAAGCCGGGTGAGTTTTAAATTATCTGATGGCAAGCTACTTGATTTTAATGACCAGCGTTTATTTGCGGAATTGCGTTTAATTGACGACTGGAGGGAATTAAAATTTATTCAAGGGCTAGGCCCTGAGCCATTTGAGATAACCGTTGAGCAGTTTAAAAAAATGCTCGCAAGTAAGAAGACTAAAATTAAACCCTTGATCATGGACCAAACCTTCATTGCCGGAGTGGGCAATCTTTATGCCGCGGAAGCGCTTTTCCGGGCGAGGATCAATCCGGCAAGGCCGGCATCAAGCTTATCTCAAAAAGAAAAAGAATTGCTTTTTAAAGAGATTAAAGATACCCTACTTGAAGCAATAGAACATAAAGGTTCCTCGGTTGACCAGTATGTACAATTAACTGGTAAGCAAGGCGGGTATGCAAAATTTCATAAAGTTTATGATAGGTTGGGTAAGCCATGTTTAGTTTGTAAATCTCCGATCCAGAGAATTGCTTTAGGCGGCAGAGGTACCTATTTTTGCGCCAAGTGCCAGAAATAAGATGAAAAAACGTATCGGTATCCAAGGTTTCTTGATTTTTTTATCAGTATGCGCCTTGATTTTTTTTGCGCGTTATCTCCTTGCCTTTAATCGCCCGAAACTTTTAGATGGATTATTCAGTATATTTGGAGTAATATTGATTTTATTGGGATATGCCCTGCGGATTTCTAGCCGAGGTATTAAGGCGCAGGAAAATCCTGACGGCACAACCTTGGTTACTAGCGGACCTTATGCGCTGACGCGTAACCCGATGTATTTAGGCACATTACTCATCGGCCTGGGAGTGACCACCACACTTTTTAGATGGTGGGTGTTCCTGGTTTTTCTTGCGGTATATCTGGCGATCTATATTCCGCAGATTAACCGCGAAGAAAAAACCTTGAGTGCGCGCTTTGAGGATAAATTCAAAGAATATTGCCGGTTGTCGCCTAAGTTTTTTCCCCGCTTAACAAAGCTCTTTGGAGCAGCGCCAGAAAAATACTTACAGATTAAGGCGAATTGGGCGAAAAAGGAACTGGCTTCTTTAATTTATACCCTGATATTTATTTTTGGTTTAAAAATCTGGATCTACTTTCAGCATTAAAAAAATGCGCCAACATATTTTTCAAGAAAAAACTAGAATCCTGGCAAAGCAAAACTTAAGCCAGGATTTTTTTTCCTTAAAACTCTCTTCTCTGAAGATTGCGGCAAATGCCTGTCCGGGTCAATTCGTGGAAGTCAGGGTTCAGGATACAGTTGTGCCATTGCTGCGTAGGCCCATAGGTATTCATCGCGTGGGTAGAGAAAATTTTGAGTTACTTTTTCAGATAATAGGAAAAGGTACACAAATACTTTCACAAAAGAGAGTGGGAGAATATTTAGATGTGATTGGCCCGCTGGGGCATGGATTTGATTTTGCGCCAAGCACAGATAAGGGGGCACGCAATATTCTGATTGCAGGAGGGATGGGGGTTGCTCCATTGTTATTTTTGGCCCAGAGAATGAAAGGGCGAAGCATAATTGCCTTGATTGGGGTAAAAAATAAAGCACAAATTCTTTGTGAGAATGATTTTAAAAAAATAGGATGCGAAGTAATGGTGGCAACTGATGATGGAAGCAAAGGTTTCAGGGGAAAAGTTACAGATTTGTTGAAGAAAATTTTACACGCAACACGGTATTCGGTACACGGAACAGTATACTCCTGTGGTCCACGGCCCATGCTTAAAGAAATTAGTCGCATATCTCAAGAGTATAAAATAAACGCGCAGATCTCTCTGGAAGAGCATATGGCCTGCGGTATTGGAGCGTGCCTGGGGTGTGTCGTAGACACGAAGGATGGTTTTAAGCGGGTTTGCAAAGAAGGCCCGGTTTTTCGAGCGGATGAAATTATCTGGAAATAGAGAGGAGAGTTAAAATGCCGCAGAACCCTTTTGTTTCGATTATTATTCCGGTGAAAAATTTCGAGCGCACCATCGAGAAAACCTTCGAATATCTCATGAATGTCGATTATCCGCATGATGCCTGGGAATGGGTGATTGCTGACGGCGGCTCCAATGATAAAACCGTGCAGATTATTAAGGATTGGCAAAAAAAATACCCTTTTATCAGATTAGTAGAAATTCCTAATTGTCCATCTCCGGGATTTGCCAGGAATAAGGCCCTGGAAGCGGTAAAAGGCGATTTTCTCTTTTTTACCGACGCAGATTGTGCCCCGGATAAGGGCTGGATTAAGGAAATGCTCAAACATTTTCAGAGTGATGAAAAAATTGCCGCAGTAGGAGGAGAGGTTTATACTTTAAAAGTTGACCCGGATAATCTGGTTGAGGCGTGGTGCCAGCATTTTCGTTTTAATATGGTTGCTCCGCGTTACGGATTTATTCAGGAAGGCCATTACCCCTCTTTTCCGCAGCAGCCAAAGCCAACGGATATCGGCGGCCACCGCGCTTATTTTTTCGGCACCTGCAATGTTGCCTATCGCAGAAGTGCGATGAAAAATATCAATGCTAAATTTTGGGAAAGGCCAACCGGTGAGGATATGGATTTAAGTTACCAGCACCGTTCCCGCGGCTGGAAATTTTATTTCGCGCCTAAAGCAAAAGTCGACCATATGCACCGTGCGGACCTAAAAGCCTTAAGAAAAGTCTGGGTAACATATGGCCAAGCGCACTTGCCTCTGATTGATAAGTATGTAAAAAATAATGGCTTGGAGATTATCCTGCAATTTTTAAAAGGAGCCCCTTCTTTTATTCTTCCTTTTCCTTTGCGAGGCTTTGTCTACATCGGTAATTTTCACCTTTTACATCTCTTCGCCGTGCTTTTTCTTATTGGCGCGGCCTTAAGTTTTATTTTTAGCGCCCTCTGGATAAAATTTTTTACCTTGGCTTCTCTGACTTTACTAATTTATTTTGCTTATCAATATGTGAAATGGAATTTAAGTATGGAGCCGCGTTCAAAGTTCTTGAGCTGGTGTAAAATGAAATATCTGACTAATTTAAGTTTTGTTCAGGGCGGCTTAAAGGATTTTAAGAAATATAAAGTGTTATGTATTGAGCCGAGTTTCTAAACCAATATAATTTTTGGAAAATGACACAGCAAGATATCTCTTTAAAAATAGGCAAACTTAAACTAAAGAATCCGGTAATGGTAGCTTCGGGAACTTTCGGTTACGCCGAAGAATTTAGCGACTTGGTAGATTTAAAAAAGTTGGGGGCTTTGGTTTCTAAAACGATTACCTTAAAGCCGCGGCTGGGAAATCCCATCCCGCGTACTTGCGAGACACCGGCGGGAATGCTGAATTCTATCGGCCTGGAGAATCCGGGAATAAAGAAATTTATTCAGGAGAAACTGCCGATTTTAAAAAAAGCAGGTGTTCCGATCATCGTCAGCATTGCATCAGAAGGAAATCCTGAGGAGTTTATCTTGTTGGCAAAACAGCTGGATCAATTAAATGCGGTTGTGGCAATTGAACTGAATATTTCATGTCCGAACGTGAGAAGACAGAAGCAATTGATCTCTCAGGATCCGCAAGCCACCTTTAATTTGGTCAAAGCAGTACGTAAGGCCACGAAGAAAACCTTGATCACCAAACTTTCTCCTAATGTTACTGATATTACCGAGATTGCTTTGGCGGCCCAGGGAGCAGGTAGCGACGCGGTAAGTTTAATTAATACCCTATCCGGGATGAGCATTGATGCAGAAACCAGAAGGCCAAAAATCGCCTCTGTTACTGCGGGCTTAAGCGGCCCGGCTGTGAGGCCGGTAGCAGTAAGGATGGTTTGGGAGGTTTTTCAGAAAATTAAAATTCCCATTATCGGAATGGGTGGTATAATTGATACTTCCAGCGCATTGGAATTTTTTCTTGCGGGTGCCAGTGCCATTGCTCTTGGCACGGCAAATTTTATTCAGCCCGCAGC
>Ga0105164_10002987_pt1 | contig 10338 bp, 10 predicted proteins | sample VDWuncwatermetaG_FD_89674 | JGI IMG/M metagenome (GOLD analysis project Ga0105164, IMG submission 89674) | Wastewater microbial communities from Netherlands to study Microbial Dark Matter (Phase II) - VDW unchlorinated drinking water | ecosystem: Environmental > Aquatic > Freshwater > Drinking... | reverse complement strand
GCCTTCGTCTTCGCCAGTGACGGCGGATCCAACAGCACCCAGTCAAACCGCTGCGTGCCCTTGGCCGTCGCCTCCAGCCAGTAGAACGCATTGCCCGTGACGCACTCCACCCCATCGCTTACCTGATTCAGCTGCGCGTGGCGTTTGACCATCGCCACGTACGACTCCTGCTGCTCGACGCACACGACGGACGCTCCGCGGCTGGCTGCTCCGATGCCGAACGCTCCCGTATTCGCGAAGACATCGGCGACGCGCTCTCTCCGCTCGACCAACGCGCGACCGACGCGTCTGGTATTGCGCTGATCCAGATAGAATCCCGTCTTCTGTCCGTGATATGGGTCGACGAGAAAGTGCAACCCGTCTTCTTCGATGGGAATCTCTTCCGGCACGCTCCCATGAAGGAGTTGTGTGAGGGGTGCAAGGCCCTCTTCTTCTCGGAACTCTTTATCGCTGCGCTCCAAGATGCCTTTGGGACGAAGCAGGCGCTGCAGCGTGTCGACGATCATAGGCTTGATGCGCTCGATGCCGGCGATGCGGCTTTGGAGCACGAGATAATCCGCATAGTGATCCACAATCAACCCGGGCAGGCCGTCCGCTTCGCTGAAGACGAGCCGCTTGGCGTTCGTCTCTGGGATGTCCGCGCGAGCGGCGATGGCGCGCGAGAGGCGCTCGAGCAGCCACGCGCGATCGGGCGGCCGATCGCGCTCGAGGCTCAGGACCCGCGCGGCGACGTGGGCGCGGCCGCTATAGGAGGCGTAGCCGAGAAACGTCCCATTCCGGTCGAGGAGCTCCACGATGTCGCCGTCTGGAATAGAGGGGGCAGGCGGCAGGAGCTCGTCCCGGAAGACCCAGCAATCGAAGTGGCGGACGCGCTTGGCGGCTGAGGGAGCCAGGCGTACTTGGGGAAACGACGACATGCCGACATTGTACACCATCGGCCGTTCGCCACCCGCCCGCAACCGTACGAGGAGACTTCTCCGCAGGGAGCCCGGGGCAAGCGAAGGCGGACGTCCGGATTTTGGAGCGGCCACGGTGCCCCACAAGCTTCGCTTTACGAAGCAAAGCGTGTGGGGCGAGCGACAAAATTCGCCGAGCGACGGCCGGCCACGGTGGGGCCGGCCGAGCGCTCCGCCGCGCGAGCCCAGGGCGACCCTGCGCTACATGGTGTCCGGCTGGGAAATGTGGACGCTACCTCTTATTCTCATCGGGCGCATTCTGTAGTACAATCAGGCAGACAGCCATGCATGAATCCATGTGGTTCTTGATCCTTCACGCCAGCTTGTTCGTGAAGGTGATTTTGTTGACGCTGGTGTTTTTCTCGACGGTCTGCTGGTGCATCATCTTGTACAAGCATGCCAGTCTCGCGGCCGCCGAGAAAGAATCCGCCGCATTCCTCGACGTCTTTGAGTCAGGCAACCTCCTGCGCGCCGCCGATCTCGCCAAGACGCTTCAAGCCAGCCCGCTCGCCGCCGTCTTCCGCGCGGTGTATCCGGCGCGGACGAAGGGCGAAGAGCTGCGGCGGCTGCTGCGGCGATACCAGGCGCTGGAAACTGAACGCCTGTATGCGCAGTTGACGTTCCTCGCGACGACCGGCTCCACCGCTCCGTTCATCGGGCTCCTCGGCACCGTCTGGGGGATCATCAACGCCTTCAGGGGCATCGGCGCCTCGGGCTCGGCCTCGCTCGCGGTCGTCGCTCCGGGAATCGCCGAAGCCTTGATCACGACCGCGGCCGGCTTGGCGGCCGCCATCCCGGCCGTCATGGCGTACAACTACTATCTGAGCCGGGCCAGGAAGCTCACGGCAGCGCTCGAAGATTTTTCCGAATCGCTGATCGGCGCGTTGGGGAAACCCTCCGCATGAGAATTGAGGAGCGCCGGGCGGCGTTGTCGGAGATCAACGTGACACCGTTCGTGGATGTCACGCTGGTCCTCCTCGTCATCTTCATGGTGACCGCACCCTTCATGCGCCAGGGGATTGAGGTGACGCTGCCGAAAGCGTCCACCAGCGAGCGGGTGACGCGCGACACCACCTTAGTCATCACGCTGACGAAAGAACATCTCCTCTACGTGCAGCACGAAGTCGTGACGCTGGCTGAACTGCGCCAACTCCTGCGCAGCCGTCCGCAGACGACTCCGGTCGTCATCGAAGCCGACCGCTACGCGTACGTGAACAAGCTGATCGAATTGTGGGATCTCTGCCGGGAAGCCGGCTTCCGGACGATCCATATCGCGACCCTCGCGGACTAGCGATGAACCGTTCATTCGCCCTCGCCCTCGGCGTCTCGCTCGCCGGTCATGTGGTCATTGTCGGAGCTCAAATCGCGTTCATGGGTTGGTCCGGTGTGGGTGCGTCCGTCCAGCCCAAGGTGATTTACGACGCGCGTCCCGATCAGGATGAGCGCTGGGAGCAGGCGCAGCGGCTCTACCGGGTTCAGGCGCAGTTGGCCGACATGGGCTCAACCGCAAAGATGCCGCAGGCCGTGTTCGGCTCGAGCCAAGCGGCGAACCTGCGCACCTCCCAGGCTTCGGCGTGGGCCGGTCTCCTGGCTCAACTCACCTCAGGACGCGGGCTCAGCCGATACGTTCCTGGGACGGAATCGGCCGGGGGCAGTCTCTGGACGAATGCCGTGGATCTGACCAATCTGGCAAGCGCGGCGCGCGGCAATCCCGTCTTGTTGAGCTACTTCAGCGCGATTCGCGAGCAGATCCAGCGGACGGCTGACCGGCAGGACTGGCTCTCCCATCGCCAGCTGGATCAAGGCATCGTCTATGTGGGGTTCGTCATCGCTCGCAACGGCCGCGTGACCCAAACCAGCCTCCTCAAGGACCGCTCCGTCGCGTCCTCGTCGCTCGCCGCGGCTGCGGTCAACATCATCCGGGCCTCGAGCCCGTTTCCCGAATTCCCGCCGTCATCGCCTGGCCCGGCGATGGCGCTCATCGTTCCCCTGGAGTTTGTCCTCAGTCCGGCCGGAGGCGAAGGCAGCGGCTCCGGCTCGTAGCGTGCAATGGGAAGCCCCAACCCGATCTATTTCAAACAGCTCGAGCTGGGGCCGATGCAGAACTTCGTCTACCTCATCGGCGATCCGACCACGCATGAGGCGGCGGTCGTGGATCCGGGCTGGGAGGTGCCGACGATTCTGAACACGCTGGAGCAGGACGGCTACCGGCTCACCACAGCCTTCGTGACCCACCATCACTTCGATCACGTCATGGGGCTCGAGGCATTGCTGAAGACGATGGATCTGCCCGTCTATGTCCATCGGGATGACGCGCCCCAGCTCGACGTGAGCCGCTCGAGCCTCAAACCGATTGCCGGGGGCGACACCGTCACCGTCGGACGCATTCCGGTCGCGCTCATCCACACGCCGGGCCATACGCCAGGCTCGCAGTGCCTGCTCATCAACGACCGGCTGCTCTCCGGGGATACGCTGTTTATCGGCGCCTGCGGCCGCTGCGATCTGCCGGGCGGGGATCCGGCCCAGCTGTATGAGAGCCTGGCCAAAAAACTCAAGCCGCTCCATGACGGCACGGTCTTGTGCCCCGGCCACAACTACGCTCGGGTTCCCACCACATCGCTGGGCGATGAGAAACGCGCCAACCCGTTTCTCGCCGCCCCAACACTCCACGATTTCCTCCATCTCGTCGGTGCCTCTCCCTAATTTTCCCGCCTCGATGCGGATCCTGGTGTTCGGCGCGGGAGCCATTGGCAGCGTCTTAGGCGGATTCTTGGCGAAGACGGGCCATGACGTCACGCTGCTCGGACGCCCCTGGCATCTTGACGCGATCCGAGTGCCAGGCCTTTCGATTGCGGGGATTTGGGGCGAGCACCGCGTCCGGAACATGACGCTGGCGACTCGGCCTGAGCAGGCAGCCGGATCACCGCCGTACGATTGGATTTTTGTCTGCGTCAAAGCCTATCAGACGGCAGCGGCAGCACCAATCATCGCCGGCCTCCTCGGGCCTTCAACGCTGGTGTGCGCGTTTCAGAACGGGCTGGGGAACTACGAAACCCTCGCGCAGGCGATCGATCCTGGCCGCATCGCGTTGGGACGGATCATCTTCGGCGCGGAGATCAGCCCTGGATGCGTGCGGGTCACGGTCTCGCCCGATGACGTGATCGTTGGGGCTCCGGATGCCCGTGTGCCTCGCGAGCGGATTGAGGCACTGGTCTTTGCTCTGAAGGGAAGCGGGATTCCGGCGCGATCGTCCGAGCAAATTCTCGTGGAGCTCTGGGCGAAGGTGCTCTACAACTGCGCGCTCAACGGCCTCTCGACGCTGCTGGAAGTGCCCTACGGAACCCTGCTGGAGCAGGAACCGGTCAGGCGGCTCATGGCCGCCATCATTGAGGAAGCCTATCGCGCGGCCGCCGCCGGACGAATTCCGCTGAAGCCTGCGACTGCCGAGGAGTACGTCGCATGGCTCTTCACGCAGCTGATTCCCTCGACAGCCGCCCACCACTCCTCCATGCTTCAAGACGTGCTGGCCGGCAAGCCGACCGAAATTGAAGCGCTCAACGGCGCCATCGTCCGGCTCGGCCGCGAAGCGGGCGTGCCCACGCCCATGAATGCGCTCGTGACCCGGCTCGTCCACGAGAAGGAACGCTTCACAGGTGTCGCGGTTTGACACCGTCGAGGCCATCTGCTAGACTGCCGTCGTTCCGCTGAGACCATCCGCCAGATCATGCCCACCCCCCACCGTCGAGGCCTTACCATCATTTATACCGGCAACGGGAAGGGTAAGACCACGGCAGCACTTGGGGCCGCGTTTCGCGCGCTGGGACATGGCTGGCGGGTGCTCGTGATTCAGTTCTTTAAAGGGGACTGGCCAGTGGTCTTCGGGGAGCTCGAGATGGCCAAGCGGCTCGGCCCGCAGTTCGAGCTGCTGCAGCTTGGCAAAGGCTTCGTGAAATACATGGGCGACACGAAGCCGTTCGAGGAGCACGTGGCGGCTGCGAACGATGCCCTCCGCGTGGCCAACGAGAAAATCACCTCAGGCCTCTACGACCTGATCGTGCTCGATGAGATCATCTATGCCATCAACTATGCCGAGGTCCAGCTGGTGACGCTGGAGCAAGTTCTCGCGCTGGTGGACGCGAAGCCCCCGTCGCTGCATCTGATCCTGACGGGCCGAAACGCTCCGCAGGCGCTGATTGACCGCGCCGATCTGGTCACGGAGATGCAAGAGATCAAACACCCCTGGCAGCAGAAGATTCCCGCCCAAGTCGGCATCGACTATTAACATAGTGATTGAGTGATTAAGTGAGTGAGTGAGTAAAATGACAGCAAAAAATCAGCGGTCCAATAGCAGTGTGCTGCTCGACGGAATGGATCGGGCCCCGTCCCGCGCCATGCTCAAGGCCGTCGGCTTCACCGACGAGGATCTGCGCCGGCCGCTCATCGCCATCGCCAACACGTGGACCGAAGTCATGCCCTGCAATTATCATCTGCGGCGGCTTGCGGAGCGGGTGAAGGCCGGTGTGCGCACGGCAGGCGGAACCCCGATTGAGTTCAACACCATTGCGGTCTCCGACGGGATCGCGATGGGCACTGAAGGCATGAAGGCCTCGCTCATCAGCCGCGAGGTCATCGCCGATTCCATCGAGCTCGTCGTGCGAGGGCATCTCTTTGACGGTGTCGTGGCGCTCTCCGGATGCGACAAGACCATTCCCGGCACGGTGATGGCGCTCCTGCGCCTCAATCTTCCGTCGCTCATGCTCTACGGCGGCTCAATCGCCGCCGGCAAGTTCCGCGGACGCGCCGTGACGATTCAGGATGTGTTCGAAGCGGTCGGCTCCTGCGCGGCCGGCCGCATGACTCAGCGCGACCTGCACGAACTCGAAGACCGAGCCTGCCCGGGTCCGGGCGCTTGCGGGGGCCAATTCACCGCCAACACGATGGCGATGGCGATTGAGGTGCTCGGCCTGTCGCCGATGGGCAGCGCCAGCGTTCCGGCGATGCATCCGGCGAAAGATGTCGCGGCGTTTGAAGCCGGGAAGTTGGTGATGAAGCTCTTGCGGCGCGATCTTCGTCCCCGCCGCATCGTGACGCGCCAGGCACTCGAAAACGCCATCGCGGCGGTGGCGGCCACCGGCGGCTCGACGAACAGCGTCTTGCATCTCTTGGCGATTGCGCGCGAGGCCGACGTGCCGCTTTCGATTGATGATTTTGATCGGATCAGCCAGCGCACACCGCTCCTCGCCGATCTCAAACCCTGGGGCCGGTTCGTGGCCACCGATTTGTATCGCGCCGGCGGGGTGGGCTTGATCGCGAAGCGATTGCTGGAGGCCGAGCGATTGCATCCGAGCGCGCTCACCGTCACCGGCCGCACGATCGGAGCAGAGGCGAGGCGCGCGGTGGAACGGCCTGGCCAGCCAGTCGTCCGGCCCGTGAAGAACCCGCTCGCGCCCTCCGGCGGCCTCGTGATCCTGCACGGGAATCTCGCGCCGGAAGGCTGTGTCGTGAAAATCACCGGGCATGAGCCGCTGCGCCACACCGGGCCGGCTCGCGTCTTTGATTGCGAGGAAGACGCGTTCCGCGCGGTCCAGCGTCGGCAGATCAAGCGCGGGGATGTCGTCGTGATCCGCTACGAAGGGCCGAAGGGCGGGCCCGGCATGCGCGAGATGCTGGCGGTGACCGCCGCCATCGTGGGGCAGGGACTTGGAGAATCCATTGCGCTGTTGACCGATGGGCGATTTTCGGGTGCGACCCGAGGCCTCATGGCCGGCCACGTCGCCCCGGAAGCCGCACACGGCGGGCCGATTGCGCTCTTGCGTAGTGGCGACCTTGTTTCGTTCGACGTGAAGGCGCGCCGGCTGGACGTGAAGCTCTCCGCCGATGAACTGAAGCGCCGCCGGGCCCGGTGGCGGCCGCCCGCCCCGCACTATACGCGCGGCGTCATGGCCAAGTACGCGCAGACGGTCTCTTCGGCGTCGGAAGGCGCCACTACCATCCCAGCGAGGTCTCCAGAATTGTGGAAAAAGGTGGAAAGTAGAAAGCGGAAAGGAAAGCGCTCAAAAAGGCAGACGCTTGTTTGATGACCTAAATCTTCATTTTCTACTTTACAGTGTGTTTTCTATGGTTTACAGTACATTTTTTGGCTGTTTTGTCAGGATGCATATGAGCCGATTCTTCATCGCCGTCGTAACGGTTTCCTTACTTTCCTTCAGAGGGAATGTCTGCGCCGCGCAGTCCCTCACATCAGAGTTTCTCTACCAGTTATCACAGGAATATCTCAAGGCAGGTAAGGAAGAGGAGGCGGTTCAGTACCTGCACAAGATTCTTCTGATTGACCCCGTGAACTCTAAGGCGCAGGAACAGTTGGCGCGCCTGCAACAAGAACGCCAGGCATGTTCGGATCGCGCGATCGAGGAGACTCTCGATCGGCTGGCTTCAGCCCATGCCCAGGCTTCAGACCGAAGTTCAAAGCAACTCCATGAGGCGACGAGCCGTGCGACAGCTCAGGGCCCCTCACCGGTGAGGCTTGAGAGAGAGCAAGAGCGTCTGTCTGATAAAGCATTCCGGCGTTTAGCAACCAGCCCATGGGTCCTGGAGCAGCGCGGGAAGGAACAGCCCAAGGCCCGCTGGCTTGAGACGGATCTGAGTGTCAGCAACGGCTATCGGCTCGATCAGTTCATGTGGAATATCGCCGGCGACATCAATGGGAAGAATCCAAACATCCTCTCAGAGCTCACATGGAAGGACCTGGAGATCTATGAGATCGCCGGGGATCTGACGCTGGAGATGCCGTACGCGTACACGCGCGCCTCCATCAAAAAAGGCTGGATCAACAACGGCCAGTCGCAGGACTCCGACTTCAACAAGAATAACCGCGGTGACGAGTTCTCCCGGTCTGTCAGCAGCACTGATGACAGGGGCGTGTTTGATGTCTCGTGGGGAGCAGGGATTCCGCTCAAATTCTGGGACGGCAAGGTGAAGTTCGTGCCGCTTGGAGGCTACTCATACCATGAGCTCAAGCTGAAGGATACCGATGGCGTGCAGGTCATCCCGAACACGGGGCCGTTTAAAAACCTGAACAGCACTTATGAGAGTTTTTGGCATGGTCCGTGGACCGGTGTGGATTGGTCCGTTGTGGCAACGCCGAAGCTGAGGCTGATCGGAAGTTTTGAGGTGCACTGGGCCCGCTACAGAACTCGGGCTGATTGGAACCTCCGAACTGACTTCAAACATCCGAAGAGTTTCGCCGACGACGCCGAGGCTCGAGGCCTTCTGGGTTCCGCAGGGATCGTGTATGCATTGACCAAGCACTGGTCCATCCGAACCATGCTTGACTACGCCTATTGGTCCGCCCATCCCGGACATGCTCGAACCTTTTTTGCCAACGGCACAGCGGATGAGACCCGTCTCAATACGGTCAAATGGAGGTCCCTCGCATTGTTGTTCGGGCTTACTGCTAGCTTTTGAATCGCTCCTGAACTGCACCCATTTTACTTTCCACGTTTACACTTGTGACGGGGACGTGGTGGAACTGGCAGACACGCATGGTTGAGGGCCATGTGCCGCAAGGCATGGAGGTTCAAATCCTCTCGTCCCCACTGCTTTCTCCGCCCACTCAAATTAAACGGCCCACTGGTGTCAACGCACAATTTTTCAAAGAGTGGACGCCAAACATGTCCTATATCCTTGGCGTCGTGTGCGCTGACGGTTGTCTCGTTGAACACAACAATGGGTATCATTGTTTGAATATTACCAGCAAAGATCTTGAATGGCTTCAGATGCTGAAGCAGACGCTTCAGGCTGAACAGAAGATCTGTCCGAAGGGTACGGCCCACCAACTGCAAATTCGAAACCAAAACATCTACGGCGATTTGCTCTCTCTTGGATTAACGCCCAGAAAATCCAAGACGCTCCGGATGCCTTTTGTTCCCCTCAGTGTCTTTGCAGATTTTTCGAGAGGCTATTTTGATGGTGATGGAACCATCTGGTTTGGGAGAGACACGCGGTGGAAGAATTCATGGCATATGAAAGCCTCATTCTACTCGGGAAGTTACGGATTTCTTGAGACGTTGCGGGTGCAACTTCAACAGTGTGCAGCGCTTTCCCCAGGCGCTCTGATGTCGTTACCTACAGCGTTCGAGTTGCGCTACTGCATTAAAGATGCCATTAAGCTGTATCATTGGATGTACTATGATCATCGCGTCTTGTGTTTACCTCGGAAGAGGCAACGGTTTGAGGAATTTATCCAGCTCCGACAGGAAACCACGCATTAACAAGTGTAGGCAACCGTTCGACTTGTGCCACGGAGATTCCCAGCCCACCAACTCGATGTCTTGACAAGCTCTATCTCAATTGTTATCGTAGAAACGTTTCTAGTCGTCGGTACCTGTGATTAAATGCGTATACATTACATGCCAAGACCCCCAATCTCGATCGTCCCGGTTGGGGGATTTTTTTATCCATGAATCACGCCTCCCGCATCGTCATCGCGCTCGTCGGGGTCGGCGTCCTCGCAGCACTCATCGGCGAGGACCTCTCGCGCCGCCATCTGGCCCAGCGATATCGGGAAGCGCTGGATGGGCGCCGGCAAGTCGAGCTCCAGTATGGAGAAGCGGTGGCGACCCATCAACAGCTCCAGCATGCTCTGGATCAGGAGCAGCGGCGATCTCGAGAGCTGGGCGACGCGTTGCTCGCGACACGCGGACAATTAGAAGAAGTGGTCGGGCGGTTGGCTGAGGAGACGAAGAGCGCCAACGAGATCACGGCGCGGTTTGCCTCGCTCCAGCAGCAGCTGGATCAGCTGCAGGGAGAGCTGGCGGTGACGCTGCAGCACCAGGGGCAGGCGGCGAGTCGGCCAGGACCGACGGCGGTTCAATTGGAACGGATCGTCGTGAGCAGCGCATCCGCCGCGTCTTCGCAGGGTCGCGTGGTGTCCATCCATCCGGAATGGGGATTTGTCGTCGTGAGCCTGGGATGGGATGCCGTGCATATCGGCGACACCATTTCTATTTTCCGGAAGGATCAGTTGCTCGCCAAGGCGCGCATCGAACGGGTTCAAGAAGGTGCGAGTGCCGCCACGCTCTTGTCGGATTGGAAATCGGCTGACATCCGTGTGAATGATATTGTCCGGATCCTCTAAGCCATGAGCCGGCTTGGATCATCGGGTGCATGGAAAGCCTTCGCGCGGCTCTCGCTTGCCGTGACAGTCCTGTTGATCGTGCCGCTTGCGGGCCGCACGGCTGAGAGAACCGATTCCACCGCGCCAGGCAGCGGCCAGCGAGTCACAGTCAGCGAGCGATTCCACGCCATGCAGGACGCGTTGGCCAACGCGTCCTGCATGGCGTGGAATCGCTCGCTGACTGTGACTCGCTGGCCGCTGCCTGGC
>Ga0105164_10002986_pt1 | contig 10339 bp, 12 predicted proteins | sample VDWuncwatermetaG_FD_89674 | JGI IMG/M metagenome (GOLD analysis project Ga0105164, IMG submission 89674) | Wastewater microbial communities from Netherlands to study Microbial Dark Matter (Phase II) - VDW unchlorinated drinking water | ecosystem: Environmental > Aquatic > Freshwater > Drinking... | reverse complement strand
TCATTGGTGGCGCAGGGATTCTGTTGTTAGGCAAAAAAGCGGACATTTCTAATTTGGTAGAAAGCGGACATTTCTAATTTGGCGGGACAAACCCTAAGCACACCGATTGACAAAGTCGTTCAACTATGTTAAATTTACAAAATATGTTCCGTCGAAATGTTGTCTTATCCGCTGTATTTTTAGTCCTGTTTCCAAGCTCAAGCCCGGCTGACTGGATTTGGACCCCTGAAACAGGTAAGTTTATCAATCCCAAATGGGCGGTAAAACCCACCCCCGGAGATCAGTTGGAATTTGCCCAAAGTTTCAGGGACCGGGGCAACTGTAAGAAAGCTATTGGCGAGTTCAAGAAATTGATCAGGGCCTATCCTCGCGCCAAAGAAGCTCCGGAAGCTGAATTTTTTACAGGCCAATGCCTGGAAGATATGAATAAGCCTTATGAAGCGTATCAAGCGTACCAGTTAGTCATTGATAAATATCCTTTTAGCGAACGCGCCGCGCAAATCGTCAGCCAGGAGTACAATCTTGCCAACCATCTCCTGGAGAACAAAGGCCGTGGTAAATGGGCTGAGACGGTTGTAGGCAGCGACGACAGAGTCATCGAAATATTACGCACCGTTATCAAAGACGCTCCATATGGCAAATACGCGGCGATCTCTCAATATAAGATCGGGCTTTATTTGAAGGAAAAAGGCATGTATCAGGAAGCCCGGGATGAATTTGAGAAAACCATGAATGATTATCCTAACAGCGAATGGGCCCAGGCCTCCAAATTCCAGATTGCCATGGCAGACACGAGCCGGGCCTCGGACGCGCAGCATGAGCAGAAGGTGACCAGTGTTGCCATGGAGGAGTTTAATGCATTTGTCAAAACCCACCCGGACAGTCAATTGGCCCCGGAAGCCAAAGAACAGATGGGCCGCCTTAAGGCCAGGGAAGCGGAAAATAATTTTGTCATTGCCAAGTTTTATCAAAAGCAGAAGAATTTTAAAGCCGCGCGGATTTACTACAAAGAAGTTGCTGATAACTACGCGGACACCTCCTGGGGGCCTAAGGCTTTGGCTCAATTGAAAATGATCGGTGAATAATGGTACGTATTCTTTTGTGTATACTGCTTGTGTTGTCCATTGCCGGCTGCGGGTATACGACCGGGTCATTATTGCCCAGCAATTATCGCAAGATTGCCGTCCTGCCTTTCCAGAATAAAGTCACCTATGTCAATGAGAATATCCAGGGCCTTTATGTGCCGCAGTTGGAAACCAATGTCCGCACCGCTATTATAGACAGGTTTTTATTTGATGGGCATTTGCGTATTGCTGACCCGGACAAGGCGGACTTGGTGCTCAGCGGTGATTTAATTGCTTTTCAACAGGATGATTTGCGTCAAGACACAAATCAAAATGTCCAGGAATTCCGTGCCCGTGTCGTTGTTTCTTTGACCATGACGGATACCGCCACCGGCAAGGTCATCTGGACAGAGCCTTCTTTTGCCGGGGAGGCAACGTATTTTACGACAGGGTCCCAGGCCACAACGCAGAGCGCCGCGACAGACAAGGCGCTGACTGATCTTGCCACCCGTGTTGTTGAGCGTACCGTTGACTCTTGGTAGGAAAAGATAGGGGTTAGGGGATAGGGAATAGGGATTAGGGATGAGTGAAAAAAGATTATTAAACAATACAACCAGCCCCTAGTCCCTGACCCTGTAATTTAGAGTTTAAGTTATGATTTATCTTTTCCTGGGTGATGATCTGGCAGCTAAAGACGCCAGAATTGCCGAAATCAAAAATAAATTTTTCAAGAACTCCCAAGAGGCCCTGGCCTTTGATTTCGATAATCTTGATGCCGGCCAACTTGGGGCAGACGCGCTAAAACAAGCGTTTTTGACCCTTCCGGTTATTGCTCCTCATCGTCTGATTATTTTGCGTCAGGTCCATAAATTAAAATCCGCCGATATTCGAGTGCTGATCAATTTTTGCCAAAAACCGGCGAAGTATTGCGATGTGATCCTGGAATCCGGCGAAAACACGCTCAAAGGCGATTTAAAAGATTTGCCGCTCTATTGCAAGGAAATAGTGTTGGCTAGGCCTGAAGGCCCGAATGTTTTTGATATGACCAAATTGATAACAGCCCATCGCAGCGGCGACGCACTAAAAATGTTAGATGGTTTCAATCGCGCGGATGTGCATCCCTTGCAGATCATGGGTGCCCTGGTGTGGTATTGGGGGAAGGAAGGCAAGCTTCTGGGTAAGGAACGTTTTGAGCGAGGGTTGAAAAGCTTAGAAGAGGCAGATTTGAACATTAAGCGCAGCCGCCTTGAACCCCGATACGCAGTGGAAAAGTTGGTGGTGGAATTAGGCTTGTTACTTCGCCGCTAAGAGTTTTGCGAGGCGGGATAAAGGCCCTAATATTCCCTATTGCTTCGTTTTGCGAATACTCACAGGCTATTGCGCGACGTCGCAAGGGTACCTAACGTGCGTGCGAAGCGAGACTTTCTTCGAGCCGCTGTTTTTTTGTGAATGACGTTGCGTTTGGCCGCCTTATCGAATTTTTTGTAGACCTCTTTGAGCAATTCTTTAACATCGGTTTTTTTGTCAGCGGCGGCGGTAAGGAATTTCCTGACCGTCTTTTTCAGGTCAGTCTTAATCTGCAGATTATGCAGGTGTTTGGTATGGGCTTTACGTAAATCTTTAATGGCCGTACGGCGTTGTGGCATGGACAAATAATAGCAAACCACCCAAAATATGTCAACGGATAATTCTAAATCGCCCTGTAAACACCACGCCCTTTTAAAATCCAGCGGCATTGTCGCTTGCGGGGTATTGGCATCAAGAGTACTGGGATTTGTGCGTGACGTGATCCTGGCCCGTTTTTTAGGCACCGGCTTTTTAGCCGAGGCCTTTTTTGTGGCCCAGCGTATCCCCAATTTATTAAGAGATATGGCTGGTGAGGGCGCGGCTAACGCGGCCATTGTGCCTGTTCTCTCCGGGTATGCCCTTCAAAAATCCAGAGAAGAATGGCAGGAATGCATTAACGCGGTTTTGGCCTGGGGTGTCATTATTTTAGGAAGCATTACGGTGATAGGCATTTTTGCGGCACCCTGGATTGTGCGGTTGATCGCTCCGGGATTCGCCAGTGAGCCCGGGGAATTACAGCTGACGGTTGATTTGACGCGCATTATGTTCCCCTATTTGATTTTGATTGCTTTAACTGCGTTTCAAGCGGGGATTTTATATTCCCTAAACGTGTTTTTTGCGCCGAGCTTTGGGCCATGCCTCTTGAATGTAGCCATGATCTTAAGTGTCTGGGTGGCATGTTTGTTCTCATGGCCTTTGGCGTATGCGATTTCCGTCGGTGTTTTGATTGGAGGCGTTTGGCAGTTCTGGGCCCTGTGGCTCTCCTTGCGCCGCCGGGGAGTATATTGGAAAGTGCCAAAAAGCCTTATTCATGAGGGAGCCTGGAAAATCGGCAAGCTTTTGGTGCCAAGGCTTTGGGGCGGGACCGTTTATCAGCTTAATGTATTCGTGGATACTTTTTGTGCTTCACTGGCAGTGATCGTGGGAGCTGGCGGCATTGCCGCGATTTATTATGCCAATCGCCTGATCCAATTTCCTCTGGGGGTCTTTGGATATGCTTTATCATCGGTCGCTTTGCCATCGCTATCTAAACTTGCTCAAGAGGGGGATATGGTGCGCTTTAGGTCAACGCTGCTTTTTGCCTTGCGCAATTTAATGTTGATTTTAATACCCACGGCCGTGGGCATGGCTATTTTTTCTTCCCCTGTCATTCCCGCGAAAGCGGGAATCATCCATATAGTTTTTCAGCGCGGGGCTTTTGATGCTTATTCGACGAGTGTCACCTCGCAGGTGATGTTCTATGCCGCGCTGGGCTTGCCTTTTTTTGGGGCCTCGAGGATTTTAGTGTCTGCTTTTTACGCTTTGCAGGACACTAAAACACCTGTCAAGGCAGCCACGGTTTGTCTGGTCGTCAACGCGGTATTAAATGGGGTCCTGATGTTCCCCTTGAAGATCGGCGGCATTGCCCTGGCCAGCAGCATCGCCGGCGCGGTCAACTGCCTGTTACTCTGGCATGGGCTTAATAAAAAATTATCCTGGAGATGAAGGACATCAAGACAAAAATTAAGGGATTACCGACGGGTAGCGGGGTTTATTTGTTTAAAGATGCCGCGGGCTTGTGTCTCTATGCCGGCAAGGCGGTCAATATCCGCAAGCGCGTGGAATCGTACTTTCGTAAGGAAACCGGAAGCCTGAAGACGGATTTTTTAGTCAGCAAGATAGCCCAAGTCGATACCATTCAAACCGCCTCCGAGGCTGAAGCCCTGATTTTGGAGGCCAGCCTCATTAAGCAATATCAGCCCAAATATAATGTTGAGCTCAAGGACGGTAAAACATATCCTTTTATTCAAATCACTAAAGAGGAATTTCCTTTAATTTCGGTGGTGAGATTAAATACACGCAAATATAAAGATGTAAAAGCAGAGTTTTACGGGCCTTATGTCAATCCAACGCTTATCCGCGAGGCTTTGCAAATCATCCGCAAGATTTTTCCTTTTCGCACCTGCGAGCCTTTCGCGGATAAATTATGCCTCTATTACGATTTGGGCCTATGCCAAGGTCCATGTGTAGGAAAAATCAGCAAAGAAGATTATCAGCGCAATATCCGCAGCATAAAATTCATCCTCGACGGTAAAAAGGACGATCTGTACCGCAATTTGCGCTTAGAAATGGAAGCCATGTCCCGTCGCCGTGACTTCGAAGGGGCGGGGCGCCTGCGCGATCAGATACGTGCCATCGGGGCCTTGTATTCAGGGACAGGGGACATTAATTATTTTAAAGAAGCTGAACAGTTGCAAAGGGCCTTGGGACTTGAGCGCTCGCCTGTGCGCATTGAATGTTTTGATATTTCCAATATCATGGGCAACCAATCAGTGGGTTCCATGGTTGCTTTTTTAAACGGCAAACCTGATAAAAATAATTACCGCAGGTTCCGTATCAAGACCGTGGAAGGTATTGATGATTTTCAAATGATCGCTGAGATCGTCCAGCGCCGGTACGCACGGCTTCAAAAAGAGGGTTTGAGTTTTCCGGATTTGGTTGTTATCGATGGTGGTAAAGGCCAATTGGGCGCGGCGATAAAGGAATTAAGGGAATTAAGTTTGTCTCTGCCGGTTATCGCTTTAGCCAAGCAGGAAGAAGAAATTTTTATTCCGGGCAAACGCAATGCAGTAAAGTTGTCCCATGATTCACTGGGCCTCAAACTTTTAATGCGTGTGCGCGACGAAGCCCATCGCTTTGGTCTGAGATACCACACCTTTTTGCGTGCCAAAGAGTTTTTGAATAAAACATAAGAGAGGAGTTATACATGAAGAACAATATCCAGGGAGTTGGATTCAAGGCGTTCTTTTTACTGATCTTTATTTTACTGGTTTCAATCACTCTCGGTTCGGCATTTGCGGACAAGGAAACACTTGAAGACTACTGGCCAATGCATGCCCCTGAGAAAAGCTGGAGTTTGATCGCCGCAAGAGACAAGATGTCACCTAATCCTAAGATACTGATGACGGTGGCCAATAAGAACTCCGGTGTGAATCAGGCGGATTTGTGGTTTTCTAATAAACCTAGGCAAGCTGCCGGAGCAAGCGATGTTGAGCGATATGAGTATTGCAGCAATCCGGGTGGAGATCCCTGGCTTTTCTTTATCACTTATATAAGTGCTGTAGAAGGGAAATTAGTGAAGTATCATCCGGTTCAATCGACCCGCATCCTGTTTACTCCCGGCAATGGACAAACGGTTGACCTTATCGCGGATGGTACTTACGCCAGATGCGGGAATAAAGGCCAGCCTTATCTTTTCTGGAACCAGGATCTGGACAAATATCGCCTTCAGATTTGGGGTTATCTTACTGAAAATCCGAAATGGAAATGGTTTGGGGATACCATTGTCACCAAACCCGCGGCAGTGACCAATAATTGCCTGAATCCCGCCCAGACTGTTAAAGCTCTTAAGGTCCAAGAGGCTTGGTGGAATAACTTCCCGGCAAATCCGGAGGGTAGATGGGGTATGGGGTCAAGTGGTGATATGGGTGGTGATGGTCTGCCGACAGGAGCTAATGTTAGATACAGCAGGACTGTTTGGTATGCACAAGGACAATTGCCTTATTACTTAACAGGAAGACCTGATGGAAAAACAGTTAATTGGTGCGTGCAACAGGTCATGCCGGCAACAGAATCTGGAAGGAGTTAAACATGAAGATCAAAAAGCAGTTAACCGATTTCGAATGGCAGGTTTTGCAAGCATCCTTGATGATACCCTTAGGTGAAACCCGATCGTATCAGTGGGTCGCCTGGAAAATAGGACGGCCCAAGGCCGTGCGCGCGGTGGGCAGCGCTTTACGTAAAAATCCGTATCCCTTGATCATTCCCTGCCACCGGGTGGTCAAATCAGATGGAACGCTTGGGGCTTATGCCGGAAAAATGGATGGCAAAAAAGCCAAACTATTGGCGATAGAGCAGGACATATTGGAAAAAAAAGCATCGGGGCGGTTATCAGAAAAATCCCGTGAGCAAGGGAGAGTTTGATATTTTCTAAACTATTCTTTACTTGAAGTGATATCACGTATGTGATATACTTCTATTGTCGCTGAAAATAGGCGGCAGGATAAGGAGATCATACATGCGTACTATTATAACGATTTCAGAAGAAGATAAGAAATGGCTCGACAGCTACAGTCGTACCCATAAACTTTCCAGGGCGGAAGTTGTCCGCAATGCCTTGAAGGAATATATACAGCATCATCAGAAAGATTCTTACCAAAAAGCCATAGAGAAAGTTTTTGGCATATGGAATGGCCGCAATGGCGATGCGTTGGAGTATGTAAGCAAATTAAGGCAAGACAGAAATTATGAACAACCCTTCACTGCTGATTGATTCCGTCATTGTGATTGATTTATTCAATAAAAATCCACGGGCCAGGGCATGGATAGCTGCTGTCCCCAGACAGGACATATCTATATCAGTGGTCACGATGTCAGAAGTGCTGGTCGGAATTAGCGATGATGAGAAGCCCGATGTCATGAGTTTTTTAGGATATTATCCTTGTTTTCCCATTGTTGAATCCACAGCCCAAATTGCGGCACAATTGCGCCGACAATACCGTTGGAAATTAATTGATGCCTACCAGGCGGCACTGGCCAAAGAGCATGGCTTGACTCTGGTAACCCGTAACACTAAAGACTTTAATCCAAAGGCCCATTCTTTTGTCAAAATCCCGTATTCCCTTTGATGCTCCTCGTTAGTAAATTTCTTGGGAGTGACATTAGATGTGGCTTTTTAGAAAGGCTTTGAATGGAAATTGGGATTGTGGGCTTGCCGAATGTGGGCAAGTCTTCGTTGTTTAATGCTTTGACCGGTGCCGCCGCGGCAGCGGAAAATTTTCCTTTTACCACCATTGAGCCAAATATCGGGGTCGTCCCTCTGCCTGATGAGCGCCTGCATTTCTTAAGTCAGGAATGGAATTCCGCCAAGGTCACCCCATCGGGTATCCGTTTTGTGGATATCGCCGGAATTATTAAGGGATCTTCCCAGGGTGAGGGATTGGGCAATAAATTTTTGTCCCATATCCGATTGGTGGATGCCATTGCCCATGTGGTGCGTTGTTTTAAAGATGAGAACGTGGTCAATGTGATGACAGAGCTTAATCCGCAATCTGCCGCGGATATCATCACCACTGAACTTTTGTTGGCGGACATCCAGCAATGCCAGACAGCATTGGACCGCTGGACTAAAAAAGCCAAATCCGGTGACAAAGACTCCATTGCCAAATGCAATGCCTTAAATGATTGTGTAAAAGCGTTTAATGAGGGGATCCCTGCCCGTCGATTGGAAGGCATCCCTCCGGAAATATTGAGCGAATTCCAGTTTTTGACGGCCAAGCCGTTAATGTATGTGGCTAATACTGATGAGGGAGCACCTGATGAAGCCCTGATCAAGCCTTTGCGTGAGCGCGCGGCAGCAGAAGGCGCGGCCCTGGTTGCCTTATGTACGAAATTAGAAGCGGAGATTGTGCAATTGCCTTCCGATGAGCGCGGCGCTTATTATGAGTCCGCGGGTATTACCTCACCGGGTCTCAGCCGCCTGGCCCAGGCAGGCAAAGAGCTGCTTAAGCTCATTTGTTTTTTTACGGCAGGCCCGCAGGAAACACGGGCCTGGCTTATCCCTCAAGGGACGATAGCCCTCAAGGCCGCCGGAAAAATTCACACGGACATTGAACGCGGGTTTATCCGCGCTGAAATTTATAAATTTGATGACCTAAAAAGGCTGGGTTCCTATAAAGCCGTGCAGGTGAAAAATCTGGTCAGCCTCGAGGGGAAAGAGTATATTATGCAGGATGGGGACTGCGCGTATTTCAGGTTTAGTGTATAAGTGACATAAAAAACTGGATTCCCGCTTTCGCGGGAATGACAGTGCTTCGCCGAAGAATGACGAATGGCTATGAATGACCAACGGAACAAACAATTCGATGAACTCGCCAACAGGCTGGCCGGCCTAAGGGGGTATCTTTGACTTGGGCCAAAAAGAGAAATCCATCGCCCAGATACAAGCACGGATGTCCCAGGAAGGATTTTGGGACCATCAAGAACAGGCCAATAAGGTGATGCAGGAGCTTAAGGGTTTAAAGAATATCGTTGAGCCTTTCGCGGAATGTGTCAAGCGTGTTAATGACGCCAAAGAGTTTTTGGCCTTGAACGAAGATGATGAAGGTCTCAATACGCAGTTATCTGACGAGGCCGTCCTTTTAAAGACCCAAATCGATGCTTTGGAATTACAAGCGCACTTAAGCGGCCCCTATGATGGCGCCAATGCTCTTTTAAGCATCAATGCCGGTGCCGGGGGTACCGAGTCCTGCGATTGGGCGTCCATGCTCATGCGCATGTATGTCCGTCACGCGGATTTGAAGGGATATAAATGCGAGACCATTGATATTTTAAATGGTGATGAGGCGGGGATCAAGAATGTGACCCTGCGCATCGAGGGGGACAGGGCTTACGGGTTTTTAAAATCTGAAAAAGGCGTGCATCGGCTGGTGCGTATTTCTCCCTTTGATTCCAATAAGCGCCGGCATACGTCTTTCGCCTCCGTTGAAGTCATCCCCGAGGTGGAGGATGATACGGATGTAGAGATCAACCCCGCCCAATTGCGCATTGACGTATACCGCGCTTCAGGCCCCGGAGGACAGGGGGTCAATACCACGGATTCCGCGGTGCGCATCACCCATTTACCGACGGGGATTGTGGCCCAATCACAGAAAGAGCGTTCGCAATTGCAGAACAAGGCCCAGGCCATGAAAGTCCTGCGGGCAAGGCTCTCTGCGTTAAAAAGCCGGCAGCAGATCGAGGTGATGAACAAAGAAGCCGGGGACAAACAAAAAATTGAATGGGGTTCGCAGATCCGTTCCTATGTCCTGCATCCGTACCTGATGGTCAAAGACCATCGCACAGGGGTGGAGACCGGCAATGCCCAGAAAGTTTTAGACGGAGAAATTGATATGTTTATTGAAGGATTTCTAAAAACGAAGCCGGAAGATAGAGACAGACGTACCGCAAAACAAAGCAATAGTGATATATAGACCGGGATAAGCGTCTTAAAGAATAGCTATTCGTCATTCCCGCGAAAGCGGGAATCCAGCTACGCGTGACTGGACCCCCGATAAAAACATTCGGGGGTGACAAATATGGTGACAATGGAGCTTATATGTTTGACTTTCTTGTACGTAATGGCATTGTACAAAGCGCCCAAAGGTTTAAAAGGCCCTATTTCTTTGATGTCGTAAAGTGGAGACTATATGTTTGATTTTCTCGTTCGTAGTGGCATGGTGCAAAGTGCCCAGAAATTCATCGATCGGTTGAGACCGCCAGTACAGATCCATATTCATCCGGAGGCGCCCCTGCCTTCGATTGGTTTAGTCAAGAGACTGTCCGTCAGGGCCTCGGAAATCTGCGCGCTGGAAGAAAAAATCAAAGCGTTATCCGACGATGCGCTCAAAGCCAAGACCGCGGAATTTAAAGCGCGTATCCATCAGGCGATCAGTGTTAAAAAAAGTGAATACGAGCAATTTCAGGATAATTATCGTAAAGCCTCTTCAGGCCAGGAGCGCGAAGACCTGACTGTTGAGATCAAACGCCTGGAAAAAGAATTATTTGAATCGAGACAAGGCGTTCTGGATGAAATTCTCAATGAAGCCTTCGCCCTCGTGCGAGAGACTGGCCAGCGGGTTTTAAACATGCGCCACTTTGATGTGCAGTTGGTCGGCGGCATGGTGCTGCAT
>Ga0105164_10002985_pt1 | contig 10340 bp, 10 predicted proteins | sample VDWuncwatermetaG_FD_89674 | JGI IMG/M metagenome (GOLD analysis project Ga0105164, IMG submission 89674) | Wastewater microbial communities from Netherlands to study Microbial Dark Matter (Phase II) - VDW unchlorinated drinking water | ecosystem: Environmental > Aquatic > Freshwater > Drinking... | reverse complement strand
CATATTTTAAAAGACTTTAAAAGTAAAATAAAAATCTATTGTAGTAATGCAAACTTTAATAGTGAAAAAATAAACATTGATTATAACTATTTGCCTAAAAACTGTACCTTATGTGGAGATTGTGGCTGTTGTAAAATCGAGCTTATAGAGAAGTATCCCACTGATAGATTCTATAGAGTGATTATAGGAGACAGCTTAACTGATTTTCCACCTTCTAAAGTCTCTGATATAGTTTTTGCCAGAGGAGATTTGATAAAATATTTAGACGAAGAGAATGAGGTCAGGGGTCAGAGGTCAGAGAACAGAGAACAGAGAACAGAGGAAAAAGAAAAGAAAATCAGATACATACAATTTGAAACATTTTATGATATAAAAAATGGCTTAGAGAAAATAATCGGAGAAGAAAAATTAGTACTAAATTAGACAATAAAGAATTAAAAATTGCAAATGCAAAAAGTGAGCTTATAAAAGTTAGCAGATATTTTTACTCAAAAGGCTGGATGATGGGTACTTCGGGAAATCTTTCAATTTTGATTAGCGACCCATGTCATTCCCGACTTGATCGGGAATCTACTAATGAACCCCAAGTTCTGGATTCCCATTTACATGGGAATGACAATCAGAAATTTGAATTTTTAATTACAGCTAGCGGAAAAGACAAAGGTGAACTTACAGAAGATGATTTTTTATTGGTGAACGAATCAGGAAATTCAGTCCTCAGTCCTCAATCCTCAATCCTCCAGCCTTCTGCTGAAACCCTTCTGCACAGTACTATTTACAAACACACTGATGCAAAAGCCATTTATCACGTACACACCACAAATGTAACTTTATTATCTATGTTAAATACAGAGCAAAATTTTATTCAATTTTCAAATCTTGAAATGTTAAAAGGCTTAGGCTTTAAAACTCATGATGTCACAGTAAATATTCCTATTATTGAAAACTCGCAAGACATGGAATATATTGCCAGCATTGCACATGATTACATAGATGAAAGTGTGCCGGGGCTTATTCTTCGTGGACATGGTATTTACGCATGGGGAAAAACACCTGAAGAAGCTAAAAGGCATGTAGAGATATTTGAATTTTTATTTGAGTATAGAATTAAAGAGTTATCTGTAAAATCTAATTAAGTTCAGGCAGCCCCTTGTAACCAGCTTGTTTAAGGTCATCTATAAAGCATTTAATATAATCTTTGGATATTGTAGCTAATGCAAATTTTAATATTTCCCCTGATGCAATTGCGCTTTCTTCATCAATAGGAGATTGAAGATTTGAACCCATAAATGCTCTATTAACATCTTCAATAAGCTGATTAATAACTAAACTTTTCAATTCAATTCGTACACTAGGAGGTAAATTACCAAAATTATTCATCTTTAGAATATTTACATCAAAGGTTGGAAAAACTAGGTCAGGTTTTTTGATAATAGTTCCATTTTCCAAGAGTGTAGAATTGCCTCCTATAAGCCAGTCTCTATCAGCCTTTCCACCATCTAGCTCAACATTTAAGATAGTAATTTCATTTCTTTTACAAATACCTTTTAATAACTCGAAGGTCTCAACAGCAGCATTAATAGTCCATGATCTTGCAAGCCCATCATTAATTCTTAGAACCTTGTTTTCAGTGAGATCTATTTCTAAATCTTGTCCTTCAGATGTTACGACTTCAGCGGCTAAATCAATAATGCTTAGATAGTCTCTTCTCATTACAGGTGTAAGTTTAGCTGCTGGAATACAAGAGGGTCCTATTTCAGAAGCATATCTATGGTTCATTAAAACCCCAGTAAGAAATGGCAGCGAAGAAGCATGATCAAGCGGAATTCTACCTTCATAACTCCTTTGTAAAAGTAATCCTCTTAATACAACATCAGATAGAACATCTAATTGCTCAGAATGTCTCCCATCACCTAAATAAGAAGAAAATTGGATTTGACCTACCCGATGTCTTAGTCCTAGATAAAATCTATCTACTGCACCATCTAAACTTACTGTTACCATATTGTTAGCCCTCCACTGTAATTACTGGTCTCTCATAAATAGCTTCCCATTTAGGATTGTCTTTAAAAACTCTAATGCATTTAATAGTCTTCTCTTCTGTAAGGTCAAACCAGTGCATAGTATTTGCTGGCACTACGAGTAAATCACCAGGCTGAACATAGATTTCAAAGGTAGGATCAGTAATTGGATCAATTCCAAAAATACCTTCTCCTAAAATAGTGAATCTAACCTCATCATCTGTATGATGGTGAACACTAACAAACTTTTTTAAAATCCCATCAAGATTAGGAGTATTAGGATTTAATTCCACAACATCAGCTGACTTATATCCAAACTTTTCTTTTAATTTTTCAATTTGATTTTCATATCTAATAAGTGGATCTGTAATACTCATATCAGCACTTTCAGGCTGCCAAAAATCTGCATAAAGGCCATATTTTTCTATAAAGGATTTGGCTTCAGAGTTATCAATGATTGTCTTTGATTTAGTTACGATTTTCATGATGAAATTATAGCATCAGCTGGTAGACATAAATTGTCTTGAGATTCTATCTTTTTTTTCTTTTCTTGCATTTCTATCTTTTCTTTGACTATCAAACCTACTAAGTGATCTATAAAAATCATTACTGGTATTCTGCCATACGGTAAGTCCATCAGCCCCCACTTTATCTAGAATTACATTTAACCTGCCTGCTCTTATATGTCTTGGTAAATCAAAAGGAGCATTTCTAAAAAGTTTATTTACATCAGAATCTTTACTTTCTGTTATTCTAGATTTCAATAATTCTTCATTTCTTAAATGAGTAAATAGCTCTGTTTCATCTCCAAAGAAAACTGGAGGGATTCCATTTTTTACATCCTCATCTAAAGGTTGAGCTTCTAAAGTATGTTGTTTTGCTCTGCTATCATTTTTCAGCATTTCTATTAGTTTTTCAGAACTTGGAATTCTAATTATTTGAATAGAACCATTTCTTCCTATAATTAGTGCATGACTAACATAAGATCTGGTAAAAAACATTTTTTCATTATTAACACCAATTAATGAATCTAGTGGGTTTATCAATGGTCCACTAAAACCAAACCCTGGTATGTTATTAGAATTATTGTCAAAATCTGTAGACAATTTATCTACAATTTCCAAGTCAGACATTTGACCAAAATTTATTTGCCTAAACTTCTCAGCAGCAGAAGTCATTATTCTTTGATGAGCTCCACTATTATAGACAAATTTCAAAGTGGTTTTTACTTGCTCCTCACCCTCACTTAAATTAGAAGCAGGTGGCAGGTCTTTTAATAGCTCAATAATAATTTTTATTAATGCAGTTTTTGTATTTGGTCCATTAGGTGATCCCATTAAAGGAGGGATTCCTCTAATATTTAAAATATCTATCGTGGGAAAAGGTTCAAAATTCTGCCTTATAGAAGGTACTCTCTGGCCCCATTGAATATTTGATCTTTCAGCCAACTTTTCTACAGTTAGAAGTGAAGAATGTCTTTGAGTATATTTTTCTCTAACTGAACGTACGTCCATGTTTTTATCTTAAATTTATATACTTGTCTTAATCAAATTTAGAAGATAAAATTTCTTTAATATATAGAACTTTTGTACCTACGAGCCTACGTTCTTATGAGCCTAAGAAGAACAGGTTTTTTGTTCTTTTCATAGGTACATAGGCAGGTAGGAACGTAGGCTCAGTCATTCAGCATGCATATTAATATTCCTAGTCATTCTTTCATAGTTATTAAAGAGATTTTCACCAAAACTAGTAGTAATTAGCTGTATAGCATGGTTTGTTGTTTGTCCTTTTAAATGTTTCTTTTCAAGTTTTGGTGCCACTTCCATCATTTCAAACCCAGCAAGTTTTCCTTTTAATCTAAGTTTGTTTACAGCACGAGCAATTACTAAACCTTCTCTAAGAGTTAATTGATCATCACCACTAGTACCTGTTCCTGTAACATTCATGGCATCTATATCCCAGGCTATATAAATCTTTTTTACTCTTTTTTCAAGATAAGAAAATGCTTCATCTACTACTTTTTTTATTCCAACATTATCAATACCTTCCATTGAGTACCATTTAGTCCCAGGATTTAACTTGCTTTTTTCACCTATACCAATCTGAACAAAGTTTTCTTTTTTTACTTTAGGTAGTTTTTTAGACTCCCCGATGTTTAATAGTTTTTGAAAATCTGGATGTGTATCAAACTTTTTATCTGCAATAGCAACTGCTGCTGGCATTCCATGAGCTCTCCATGAAGGCGTATTTTTAGGTGAATGTACATCTAAGTGCCTATCTATCCAGATCACGCCAAGATCACTTAAAGCATCTCTAGTCCCAGCTATAGTTCCTATGGCTAAGCTATGATCTCCACCAATAGTAAGAGGTATTCTGCCTTTTTTTATTTCTTCACTAACGACAGATGCTAGCCATTGATTTATCTTCATTATGAGAGCGATGTTTTTTATGCTCTTAGTTGAGACTTGCCTAGGCAAGTCTTTACGGTGCATTGCTTTTTTGGTTTCTAGCAAAAGTGCTTTGGGAGGACTGATTACACTTACATCAAAGCCTATACCTATAAGATCTTCTTTTAATCCAGCTTTCAATAAAGCATTAGGACCATCGCTGGCTGCTGAGTTTGGACCGCCAGCAGAAAAAGGGGCACAGATTATAGAAATCCGCTTCACGTCATTGCGAGGAGCGGAGCGACGAAGCAATCTCGACTCCGGAAGTAGATTGCCACGTCGCCCTGACAGGGCTCCTCGCAATGACGTTTTACGATATTTTTTCATCTCTTTATAAAGCTCCACTCCACTTTTCTTAAATAGAATTTCCACCTTGGCTCTGTATGAGCAGTAAGTGCTCTAACTAAAACAGATTTAAAACCATACATATGAGCCAACCAAACATCTGTAAGCGGTCTATCTCCAATTACTGCTATTTTTTCATGAGGCTCATTTAAGATTTCCATAGCCTTTTTTATACCTACAGGCCATGGTTTTTCAGCTGAACCTAGGACTGGAAAATCAAGTACTTCTTGAACTTTATCAATATAGTGCTTTTTTCTATTGTTACTTAAAACAATTAGCTTAAAGTGTTTTTTCATTTCAATAAGCCATTCTTCTATGTGCGGGTCTAATTTCGCTGCTTTAGGAGCCATAATAGTGTTATCAAGATCAAGAATTAAGGCATTTACATTTAAAGATTTCAAGTCTTGTACAGTAATTACAGTCACATCATCTTTTTCATAAATAATATCTGGTTTCAGAAATGGAATCATATACCTATTTTATAGCATAATAGTAATTGATATATGTCAAATAGAAAGTTGTTTAAAATTGCTGGGCTCGTTGGAGTAATTACGATCGTAAGTAAAGTATTTGGACTTGTTCGTGATCTTGTCATAGCCAGAGCATTTGGAACTACCATAACTGCTGATGCTTATAACTTTGCTTATTTATTAACGGGTAATGCACTTATATTGTTAGGTGGATTAGGTGGACCATTTCACTCTGCCACCATAGCTACTCTTACTAAACTAAAAAATGATCCTAAAGAAGCAGGGAGTTTTTTAATAAAGATTTTTTCTTTTACTTTTTTAATTCTTAGTATCATTATGATATTTGTTCTTTACTACAAAACTCAAATTGTTCAATTCATAGCCCCAGCTAGTGGACATGACATGGCTTATAGAGAAAAGCTTTGGCAGTTAACTGAAATGCAACTTCAAATCATGTCACCACTCATAGTTATTTCAGGATTGTTGGGTATTTTATGTGGGGTTGGAAATATTTTTGGGGGTTATTTTTGGCCTTCATTTAGTCCTGTTTTTCCTAGCATTGCTATTATTATTTGCGTTTTGTTTTTTGATCCCAATAAAGGAGCACCCTTACAAGCAGGAATAGCTTTAGGAATAGGTACTTTAATCGGTGCATTTTTTCAGCTCTTATTTCAATTACCTGATTTATTTAATGCCACTAAAAAGAAATATCTTGAATTGGCTGTAGTAAAAAATAAAGAAACCATAAGTAATTTTACTTATTTCCTTGGACCAGCACTACTTAGCACTACTATCGGGCAAATGACTGTTTATATAGATAGTTTTTTCTGCTCAGGACTTGATGAAGGCAGCTGGACAGCCACCATTTTAGCAAATAGATTAATTCAATTACCTCTGGGAGTTTTGCTTACTTCATTTTTAGTTCCATTTTTTCCTAGGTTTTCAGAATTAGCACATGAGAAAAACTTTGAAAAGTTGAAAGAGTCTTCCATAATGGTTATAAGATCACTTTGGTTTTTAACACTGCCAGTAGCAGTTTATTTATATCTTTTTGCAAGACCCATTGTAGAGTTGGTATTTGAAAGAGGAGCATTTAATGCCAGATCTTCAGAGCTCACTAGTAGTATTCTTATAGCTCTTCTTCTTTCAATGATTGCATATGTAGCCAGAGATACATTAACAAGGGTTTTTTATTCTCTGGGTAATTCAAGACTTCCGCTTATTGTAGCCATTTGTTCAATAATGTTAAAAATAATTTTAAACTCTATCTTAGTAAAAGAATTTAAAGCTCCAGGAATAGCATTTGCTACATCCATAGTTACTGTTTTTAACTTTTTATTTCTTTGGTTTATGCTTAAAAAAGATATTGGTTCAATGGGCTGGTCTAAAAACCTAGGCAGTATAATCAAGATGTTAATAGCCACAGCCATTATGTACATTTTCGGTTATTTATTTATAGAGTATTTCCCTGACAGCATAGAAAGACATGACACTATATCAAAACTTATCTTCATCCTGGGAAGTTCAATGATATGTTTCCTAATTTACTTTAGTCTTTCACTGAGTCTAAAGATAGAAGAAGCTGAGAAAGTTTTTATTGAGATAAAGAAAAAAATTAAGCCTCTGCACCACCAGAAGTAGCACCTAGACCTTTTTTATCATCATCTTTATATTCTTCAAGCTTGTCTTCTGATTTAGCATAAGATGCTACTGTAGTTTCTTTAGGCATTAATAAGTCTTTAAATCCATTAAATACTTGATTTCCTAAATTTTTAGCCTTCCCTGTGGTTTTAGCTAGTGCTTCTTTGACCTCATTTGCTGTTTTATCTATTTTATCTTTTCTTGCTCTTGCAGCCAATTTATCTCCTAACTCTTTCTTTTCTCTCTCTTTAGCCTCTTCAATTTTCTCTTTCTCTTTTGCTTCTGCTTTTGCTTTTTCTGCTTTTGCTTCGGCCTCCGCTTTTTCTTTTTTCTCTAATTCTTCAGCCTTTTTTTCTTTTGCAGCTTCTTCAGCCTTTTCTTCTTTTTCTAATTCTTCTGCTTTTGCAGCTTCAGCTTTTGCTTCAGCTTTTTTTGTTTCTTTTTCTTCCGTCTTTGTTTCTACTAAACTTTCTTTTTTGGCTTCAAGTTCTTTTGCTTTTTCATTTAATTTTTTTTGTGTGTCTAGAAATGTTTTTCTACCTTCAGGACTATCATCGATTTTTGGGGCCGTTTCAGGGGTTACTTTAGCAGTAACATTTCCTACAGTTGAATCTAATATAAACATTGTTTTACTCCTTAAATCAATTTAAAAGAACTTTGAGCTTTAATATAAATAACCTAAACTGGTTAAAAGAAGGTTAAATTCTGTAAAAATTCAGGGGTTGACTTGGATTATTTCTTTTAAATCTTGTTAAATAGAATATTAAACGGCTTCTGCCTTTATCTCTTTTAAAGCTCGATCAAAATTAGCCATGGTGATTTTATCTTGCCCACATTCAAAAGCACATAAAGCTGCTCTATGTACGAGGTTTTCTATATCTGCACCACTTAATCCATCTATTTGAGTAGCTATAGAATTTATATCCACATCATCTGATAATACATCCAGCTTCTTATCAGTATATTTTTTTAAAACATCTAACCTAGCTTCAACAGTTTGAGGGGCTTGAATATTTATCTTCATATCAAATCTCCCTGCTCTTACTAAAGCAGAATCTAAAAACTCAGGGACATTAGTAGAGGCTAAAACCATGACATTTGCATTTTTATCAAATCCATCCATCTCGATTAAAAGCTGAGTTAAAACTTTATTTAACTCTCTGCTAACAGAATCCGTACCGTTGGACCTTTGAGCACCCAGAGACTCAAGTTCATCCAAATAAATTATCGAGGGTGCATGTTCCCTTGCTGCTTTAAATATTCTTTGTATGTTTTTAGGACTAGACCCTAAAAATGCATTTATAATATCAGAAGCAGATATGTTAAAGAAACTTGATTTAGATTCACCAGCCACGATTCTGGCTAACAAGGTCTTTCCATTTCCTGGCGGACCTACTAATAGAATTCCTCTAGGTAAAACTGCTCCTACTTTATTTTTATCTCTATCTGTTATGTGCTTTACTAGCTTTTTTATTCTTTCTAATACTTCTTGATTTCCTCGAAAATCATCAAAAGTTGCATCTGATTTAACAGGTTTAAATTTACGATTCATCTGCCTATTAATCACAAAGGCTATGCCACCCATAGCAGTGCCTACGGTTAACAACATAAAAACTAAACCTCCAAGGAGTTCAGGGCTCTCATTGTTTAGCTTTTCTAAAATTGATAACTTGTAAACTTCTATAGGGTTATTTGGTATATTTCTCAACCCACTAATAAGTTGTTCATTCTTTCCTTCTCTAGGCATATGAAGATATAAAATAAAATCATTTTTTAGTGTAATTTGATACAAGTATGCTCTTTCATCATAAGCAACGTTCTTAACATTTCCCTTTTCAGCTTGCTCTAAGACTTCATAAACATCTGCAAAAAACATTCCATGTTTTAATATTGAAGGATTTTGCTGTACAACAGATTGTTTAATTTCAGTGCCAGGAACAGCATCTTCTGCAAGTACGTTGCTTGAAGAAAATTGGCTTGATATTAAAGCACCAGCGAAAGCTGCTCTTTGTGCAAGTTTTGTTATTGGATAAAAACAGCCTCTTAAAGCTGCTCCCTGAATAGTAGTCATAAATTAAAGTAATTATAACCCAGTAAACTCTTATTGCATAAAGATATTAAGAAAGTTAACTAACTTCTTTTAAACCACTCAAATAAGGCTGTAAAACAGCAGGTACTAAAACTGTACCTTTTTCTGTTTGATAATTTTCTAAAATTGCTGCTAGTGTTCTTCCTATAGCTAATCCTGAACCATTTACAGTATGTGCAAAAATAGCTTTATCTTTTGGATTTGCTTTGTATTTTATATTCATTCTTCTTGCCTGGAATGATCCAAAATTAGAACAACTACTAATTTCACGATATGTATCCTGAGATGGAAACCAAACTTCTAAGTCATAGCATTTCATAGCAGAAAAACCCATATCTCCACTACATAATAAAATTTTTCTATATGGAAGTTCTAACTTTTTCAATATTTCTTCAGCATCATTAGTAAGCGCTTCATGTTCAAGAGCACTGTTTTCAGAAGTAGTAATTTTCACTAATTCTACTTTATTAAACTGGTGCTGCCTAATAATTCCTCTAGTATCTTTTCCAGCTGATCCTGCTTCTCTTCTAAAACATGGTGTATAAGCACAGTATTTAATAGGCAATTGTTCTAGATTTAAGACTTCATCTCTATGAAGATTAGTTATAGGAACTTCAGCAGTAGGAGCTAAATATAAATCTTCTCCTTCACACTTATAAAAATCTCCATCAAACTTAGGTAATTGACCAGTTCCAATCATAGATGTTTTATTTATTAAGATAGGAGGAAATGTTTCTCTATAGCCACGCTCACCAGCATGATCTAACATAAAGTTCATAATGGCACGTTCTAGCTTTGCCCCGACTCCTGTTAAAACAGTAAACCTAGACTGAGCTATTTTTACTCCGCGCTCAAAATCAAAAATATTTAAGTTTACTCCTGTTTCATCATGAGGCTTTATCCATTTTTCAGTTTTTGGATTTCCCCATTTTAAAATCTCTTTATTTTCTGTTTCATCTTTGCCGAGAGGAACATCATCAGCGGGAGTATTCGGTAACCACATTAATTTAGTATTGGTTTCTTCTGTAAAGCTTCCCTCTTCTATTTCTATATTAGATAACTGCTTACCTACTTCAATACTTTCTTTTTTTAATTCTTCGATTTTTGAAGAATCATCTTTAGAACGTGGAATTAACCCAGCAATTTCATTTTTTCTTTTTCTTAATTCATCAGCTTTTGTCTGTGCTTGTCTTTTTTTTTCGTCAATAGCTAATAGCTCATCCACTAAAATAGCAAGGCCTTTATCCCTTTTAACTAACTTTTCTTTATAAAGATCAGGATTTGTTCGTATTTCTTTTAAATCATGCATAGGTTTAGTTTATAATAT
>Ga0105164_10002984_pt1 | contig 10340 bp, 9 predicted proteins | sample VDWuncwatermetaG_FD_89674 | JGI IMG/M metagenome (GOLD analysis project Ga0105164, IMG submission 89674) | Wastewater microbial communities from Netherlands to study Microbial Dark Matter (Phase II) - VDW unchlorinated drinking water | ecosystem: Environmental > Aquatic > Freshwater > Drinking... | reverse complement strand
GGCCAGCCTGCTCATCACCGTGTCCGGCATCGGTGCTGATGTGAACGCGACGGCAGCGGCGGCCCGCGCCAAAGGCAACAGCGAGGCAAGGGCGGCCCGGGCATTCCCAGGTGCCATTGCAGTTCGCCCCTCTGTCGTTTTTGGTCCTGATGATCGCTTCTTCAACAAGATGGCCGGGCTCGCCCGTTTCGCCCCGGTGCTTCCCGTGATCGGCGGGACGACCAAAATCCAGCCGGTGTTTGTGGGTGATGTGGCAGAAGCAATCGCCGTATTGATTCACCGGGGTGCAGCTGCAGGAATGACCTATGAGCTGGGCGGCCCAACTGTCGCTACGCTGCGGGACCTGATGCAATTCACCCTCGACACAACACAACGCAAGCGACTGTTGTTGCCGCTGTCTTGGGGCATTGCGAAGTTTGCAGGCGCTATCGCGGGCTGGCTGCCGGGAGCACCGATCACCATGGATCAGGTGGAGATGCTCAAGACTGACAATGTGGTCAGTGCCACTGCTAAATCAGATGGCCGCGACCTTTCGGGTCTTGGCATCACGCCGCGCAGTTTCGCCACGATTGTGCCGACATACCTCTATCGTTTCCGCAAGGAAGGTCAGTTCACCGTCCCGAGCTGAATACCGGACCAGATCAGGCCCAGTAGCGCACCACCGAGAACGACACGGTAGATCACGAAGGGCAGAAAGCTCATGGTGCGCAGCAGCCGCATCAGGAATGCAATGGTCAGAAGCGCCACGAAAAAAGTGAGTACACCGGTCATGATGACAGCGCCGGTAAGTGTTTCACCACTGGACAAGGCATCGCCGATAATCAGCGCCGAGGCAGCGCCATTTGCCGGTATCGACAGCAGAAACGAAAAGCGGGCCGCTTCCGGTCGGAGATAGCCAAGAGCACGGCCAGCAGTCATGGTGATGCCAGAGCGGCTGGTACCAGGCGAAAGCGACAGGGCCTGGGCGCAACCGATCAACAAGGCGGATTTCCAACTCATCTCGCGGATCGTGCGGCTCAGAACGCCAAAAGCATCCGCCGCATAAAGGAGCAATCCGAAGACAATGGCGTTCACCGCCACCAATGTGGTGCTGCGGATATGATCATCAAGGTGGGTGGCTTTCATGATTAGGCCGACAAGTACAATCGGGACTGTGCCAACAACAACATTGCGAACAAGATTGGCGTTGCTAGACCAGCGCCGCACCAAAAGATCAATTACCCCTCTCGACATCGCCACCACATCGCGCCAAAAATAGATGATCACGGCTAGTAGTGAACCGACGTTGGTGACCATGTCGGTCAAAATGCCTTGGTCTGGCCAGCCAGTAAGGGCCGGAACAAGTATGAGATGCCCGGACGATGAGATCGGCAGGAATTCGGTGATGCCCTGAATCAGGGCCAGGACGATGATTTGTTCCAGAAACATGATCTCTTGCCGCCCCCCGCTGACCAAGCGGGAGTCGCCGAATCGCTTGCTCCCCTGTTGGCAAACGTCATAAATGGAGCCAAATGCGGGGGCAATGGCTGTGCGGACAGCGCAGACCCGTTTGCTTTGCCCGGATATTCCAATGCCAAGACTCCTGCACTTCATCCTCGACCCGCAAGGACGCCGCATCCGGCTCGCACTCGCCGAGTATGGCGTTGCGGTGACGCTGGCCGAAGAGCGCCCGTGGCAGCCTTCGCAGCAGGTTCTGGAGCTCAATCCGGCAGGTCTCACGCCGATCTATCTTGAAGACAGCGGAATTGCCATCTCTGGCGCAGAGGCGGTGACTGACTATCTCGAAGAAACAGTGGGGACTGAGCGCTCGCTCATTCCCGGCAATGCCATCGCACGCGCCGAAGTGCGGAGATTGATGGCGTGGTTTGACGTGAAATTCTATGCCGAGGTGACTGAGCCAGTGCTGACGGAAAAAGTCATTCGCCGCTTTGTCGTTTCACTTTCCGGTCGCGGTTCGCCTGACATGCAACGCATGCGCAGCGGATTGCAACTGCTGAAACCCCACCTCGACTACATCGGTGCATTGGCAGAGGAACGGTCTTGGCTGGCGGGAGATCATCTGTCGCTCGCCGATCTTGCGGCAGCCGCGCATATTTCAGCCATTGACTACCTGGGCGAGATCAACTGGGCCGAGCACCCTGTGGCGCAGACGTGGTACAGCCGCATCAAATCGCGACCATCTTTCCGGGCGCTCCTTGCCGATACCATCCCCGGTGTTGCACCCTCGGCACATTATGCCGAACTCGACTTCTGACATTCTGCATCAATTGCGCGACCGCGCCCTCGGGGAAGGTCTGGAATTCTTGCGCGTCACCGCTCCCCGTGTGCCCGCAGAATCTGCGCAACACCTCACAGCATTTCTGGACGCGGGTCACCATGGTGACATGGTCTGGATGTCCGACACGGCCTTGAGACGCACCTCACCCGATGTTCTTTGGCCGGAAGCGAGATCAGCAATACTCCTTGCACTCCCCTACACCCCCGACATTGATCCGATGCAGCGTCTCCAGAAAACGTCGACGGGCGTGATCTCGGTCTATGCACTCAACCGCGACTACCACGACATTTTCAAAGGCAAGCTCAAGCGCTTGGCCCAATGGTTTGTGAAAGCCAGTGGCTCCGAGGTGAAAGTCTTTGTTGATACCGCGCCCCTCATGGAAAAGCCCCTGGCCCAGCAAGCCGGATTGGGTTGGCAGGGCAAACACACCAATCTTGTGTCGCGCCAGGCAGGTTCGTGGTTCTTCATCGGCAGTGTTCTCACAACGTTTGAACTGCCCCTGGACGAGCCGGAAGCGGATCATTGCGGTAGCTGCAGCGCGTGTCTCGACATCTGCCCGACTGAGGCATTTCCAGCGCCTTACCAAATTGATGCGCGGCGCTGCATTTCCTATCTGACAATTGAGCACAAGGGCAACATCGGACGCGAGTTCCGCACCGCCATGGGCAATCGCATCTTTGGTTGCGATGATTGCCTCGCGGTTTGTCCGTGGAACAAGTTTGCGATGGCGGCACGCGAGATCAAACTGAAAGCGCGGGATGACTTGCTCGCGCCACAGCTTGCTGAGCTTCTCAGACTCGACGAGGCACGCTTTCGCGCTTTTTTTTCAGGCTCACCCGTCAAGCGCCTTGGCCGTGACCGTTTTATTCGCAATTGCCTGATAGCGGCGGGTAACAGTGGAGATCACATGCTTCGGCCAACTATCGAAAGCCTGCTGCGTGACGCGTCGCCACTGGTGCGGGCCATGGCCGTTTGGGCGCTTGTGCAGCTGACAGCACCGAACATTCCGGAATTGCGCGCGACCCACATGCAGAATGAAACCGATCCTGATGTACTGACGGAGTGGCATGCGGCATGAACCATATGCTGTTTCTGGGCTTTGGTTTTTCGGCGCAAGCGCTTGCCTGGCGGCTTGACCCTGGGCAGTGGCGCATTACGGGCACCAGCCGCACGCCTGAAGGCGCAAAATCAATTGCAGCCTTGGGCCATGAAGGAGTTGTTTTTGCAGAGCTCGAGAGCATTCCCGCCAGCGTGACCCACATCATTTCGTCTGTGCCGCCCGATGATGATGGCGACCCCGTGATGCGGCGGTTTGGCGATCAGTTGAAATCATCTAAAGTCACATGGGTCGCCTATCTCTCCACAACAGGGGTCTATGGTGACCACGGCGGCGCCTGGGTAGATGAAGACACACCACTTGCACCCAACACCGAACGGGGCCAGCGCCGCCTTGTCGCTGAAAAAGCCTGGGCCCCCATCAATTCACACATTTTCCGGCTGGCGAGCATTTATGGTCGGGGACGCAACCAGTTGCTGTCCGTCATGGGCGGGACAGCGAAGCGTGTGGTCAAGCCGGGCCAGGTCTTCAGCCGCATTCATGTCGACGACATTGCGGGTATTCTCCTTGCCTCCATGGCGCAGCCCCAACCCGGCCGAGCCTACAATGTGGCTGACGATGAGCCGTGCCCGCCACAGGATGTGGTGGCGTTTGCGGCGGCGCTGCTCGGCAAGCCAGTGCCGCCAGATATTCCCTTCTGCGAAGCACAACTTTCATCCATGGCGCGGAGTTTCTATGCCGACAGCAAACGGGTTTCAAACGCACGCGTGAAAACGGAGTTGGACTACAAGTTCACTTATCCAAATTATCGCGTAGGATTGACGGCGTTGCGCGAAGGTCTCATCGTCTGATCCCGTCTGCACGCTCCGCCATTTGTAGGACGGTCTCCTGAATGATCCGCAGCTGCACCGCCGTGGAGAGACGGTGGTCGCCACCTTTGAGAAAGGTGAGAGTGACATCATTGCCGTCCAGCGCTTCAAATGTCTTGACGGCATGGGACGGCGGCACGTCTGCATCGGCGCTGCCCTGCAGGATGCGCACCGGACAGGGAAGCCGCAATCCTTCATCGAGCAGCAGGTGATGCTCGCCATCCTCAATCAATTTCATGGTGATGGCATAGGGCTCACCGTAGTCAGAAGGTCGGAGATAAACGCCCCGGTCGATCAGTTCGTCCTTGGCCTCTCGACTGAACTGCTCCCACATCAGATCCTTGGTCATGTCGGTAGCGGGTGCGATCAACACCAGCCCGACAATGCGGCGCGCTGCCAGCGGGTCTTCCTGCATCAGGCGTTTCAACATCAGCAACGCCAGCCAGCCCCCCATACTGGAACCCACCACAATTCGGGAATTTTGAGTGTGGCGCAGGAACATGTGCGTCGCCTGTTCCAACCAGAGCGAAATGATGCCATCGACAAAAAGGCCATCGGATTGGCCATGGCCGGAATAGTCAAAGCGCACTAGATTGCGGCGTGTTGAGCGGGCCAGATCAGCCAAATTTTCGGCCTTGGTGCCCGCCATGTCAGATCGGAAACCGCCCAACCAGAAGAACCCGCAGGGCGAAATATCATCGGACGCCCCGTCCTTCTGGTAGGCCAGCCTGAAGCCCTTCAAGTCCTCGTCAAATGCGATCCGTTCCATGATCCTCACCCGGCCTTCGAAAGCCCTTCATTTTGCAGGTTTTCCTTGCTAACGAGATTGCGCCGGATTCGCAAAACTTCATTCACAGCGTCTGGCGGACCACAACAGGAGAAATTGACCACTTGAGCCTTCCCCCCCGCAAACCGTCGTTCAACCGCAATGCCCCCGTTCCCCAGAGGGAAGACGAACACAGAATCAATGGCCGCATCGAATCCCGCGATGTGCGCCTCATCGGTGCTGATGGCGCCAATGTCGGGGTGGTACCGACACGGCAAGCACTGATCATGGCCGAAGAGGCTGGCCTCGACCTCGTAGAAATTTCGCCGGATGCCCAGCCGCCCGTGGCCAAGATTCTCGACTACGGCAAGTTCCGCTTCCAGGAACAGAAAAAGGCAGCCGAAGCGCGCAAGAAGCAGAAGGTCATCGAGATCAAGGAAATCAAACTCCGCCCCATGATCGATGATCATGACTATGAGGTGAAGATGCGTGCAGCAAAGCGCTTCTTCGAAGAAGGCGACAAGGTAAAAGTAACGCTCCGCTTCCGTGGCCGCGAAATGGACCATCAGGACTTGGGCTACAAACTCCTGATCCGCGTCAAGGCCGACATGGCCGAGATCGCCAAGGTGGAATTGGAGCCACGTTCCGAAGGCCGTCAGATCATCATGATCTTATCACCCAAGGGCAAAAGCTGAACTCTCCACCGCCGCAACCCAAAAAGGCCCCAATGGGGCCTTTTCTTTTGCCCCCCTCTGCACTGCGGAAAATTTGTTGCGAAAGTATTGTTGTCTGGAAGTCTACCACTTGCCATAGTCCATGCTGAACCGGACAAAAGTTCCGGGCCTATCAACCTGAGGAGACAACATGAGCACCAAACTTGATCGCCGTAATTTTTTCAAACGCACCGGTGTTGCTGCAGCGGGAGCCACGGTGGCACTGGCTACGCCAGCAATTGCCCAATCCATGCCTGAAATAAAATGGCGCATGACGTCGAGCTTCCCCAAGGCGCTGGATACGATATATGGCGCGGCAGAGACATTCTCGAAATATGTGTCGGAAGCCACTGATGGAAAATTCCAGATCCAGGTGTTCCCGGCGGGTGAAATCGCACCCGGTCTTGAAGCGGCCAATGAGGTGGGCAAGGGCTCCATCGAAATGTGCCATACGGCGTCTTACTATTATTGGGGCAAGGATCCGACCTTTGCCTTTGGCACTGCGGTTCCCTTCGGCCTCAATGCCCGCCAGCAGAATGCCTTCATGTATTATGGCGGCGGCATCGACCTGATGAACGAATTCTATGCCGGGCACAATCTGGTGGCCTTCCCCTGTGGCAACACCGGCGCGCAAATGGGCGGCTGGTTCTCCAAAGAGATCAATTCGGTTGCCGACATGTCAGGGGTGAAAATGCGCATCGGCGGCTTTGGCGGCAAGGTTATCTCCAAGATCGGTGTCGTGCCCCAACAGATCGCCGGTGGTGACATCTATCCCTCGCTCGAAAAAGGCACGATCGATGCGGCGGAGTGGGTTGGACCCTATGACGATGAGAAACTTGGCTTCTACAAGGTGGCGAAGTTCTACTACTATCCCGGCTGGTGGGAAGGTGGTGCCATGCTGCACGCCATGGTCAACACCGCCAAGTGGGCTGAACTGCCGCCTGCCTATCAGTCCATTCTGAAAACGGCCGCACAAGCGGCAAACTCCGACATGATGGCAAAATATGACGCGCGGAATCCGGAGGCCCTGAAAAAGCTTGTGGGAGCCGGTGCTGTCCTTCGGCCCTATCCGCAGGATGTAATGGAGGCCTGTTTCAATGCCGCAAAGGAAACCTACGCGGAAATCAATGGAGGAAATGCGGCCTTCAAGAAAATCCATGACGCCATCATGGCCTATCGGGCTGACGCCTACCTCTGGCAGCAGGTGTCGGAAAACACCTTCGACAGTTTCATGATGAACCAGCAGCGCAAGAAGATGCTGTAGTCTGCTTCACCACTGCGAAAGGCCCCGGGAACGGGGCCTTTTTTATTGTTCAATCACTGGCGGCTGGGACAGATCCGGCGCGCTAGGTATCACAAGTTCGCCACCGAGCTCACCGCCAAGCCCGGGAATTTCAATTTCAATGTTCCTGGTATCAATCTCGGAGGCTTTCTTCGGAATGACGAGGTGCGGGAAGGCGAGGACGGTGGCAATCATGATCGCTTGCAGGAAGATAAAGTTGACAGCGCCCTTGTAGATCTGGGTCGTTGGCACGCCGGCAATGGTCTCGCCTGTCACTTTGTCCACATAGTCTTTCACGGGCGCGATCGAGCGCATGTAGAAAAGCGCGAAACCAAAAGGCGGTGTGAGGAAACTGGTTTGCAGGTTGACGGCAATAATGACACCGAACCAAACGAGATCGATGCCAAGCGTTTCCGCAACGGGAGCAAGCAGCGGAATGACGATGAAGGCTATTTCAAAGAAGTCGATGAAGCAGCCAAGGATGAAGACAAGTATGTTGACGGCAACAAGAAAACCCCATTCGCCACCGGGCAGATTGAGGAAAAGGTGTTCAACCCACTTGTGGCCCTCGATGCCATAGAAGGTAAGCGAGAAGACACGGCTGCCAATGAGGATGAACATTACGAAACAGGCGAGTTTCGTAGTGGCATCGAGAGCATCACTGAGAGTTGCATAATTCAATCGGCGCTTGAGGAAGGAAAGGACGAGTGCCCCCGATGCGCCCATGGCACCGCCCTCCGTTGGTGTGGCAAGGCCCAGGAAGATCGTGCCGAGCACAAGGAAAATGAGAGCGAGTGGTGGCATCAGCACAAACACGACCTGCTGGGCGAGGCGCTTCAGCCTGTGCGTGCCAATCAGAATGTCGAGATGGGCACCGCAATAGACCGCCGCGACGGCCATGCTTGCGGCCCAGATGCCGGCGCCGCGCACCACAACATCTTGCAGCAGCCACCAGCTCACAAAGGCGATGACAAGGCCGGTAAGCGCCAGGTAGAAAACCTGCATGGCACCTGAACCAAGCGTACGGGCTTCTGCCGGAAGGGCGGGGGCTGATGCGGGACGCAGAATGGTAACAGCGAAAACATAGGCGCAGTAGAGCAACGTCAACATCAGGCCAGGCAGCAATGCGCCAGCATACATGTCACCGACAGAGCGACCGAGCTGGTCGGCGAGCACGATGAGCACAAGTGAGGGTGGAATGATCTGCGCCAGTGTGCCAGAGGCCGTGATGACGCCGGTTGCGAGCGAGCGTTCGTAGCCATAGCGCAACATGATCGGTAGCGAAATCAGTCCCATGGCGATGACTGAGGCCGCAACAACGCCAGTGGTGGCGGCCAGCAATGCACCGACGAGTATGACCGCATAGGCAAGACCACCCCTGACGCTGCCGAACAATTGCCCCACCGTGTCCAGCAGGTCTTCAGCCATGCGCGATCGCTCAAGGATGATTCCCATGAAGGTAAAGAAGGGAATGGCGAGCAGTTGTTCGTTGCGCATCACGTCCAGCACGCGTCCGGGAAGTGTCTGCAGAAGCGGCCAATCCAGCGTGATGGTGTCAGAATAGGGCGAGAGGGTTACCGCGAGAACGAAAAACATGAGACCATTGGAAGCCAGTGAGAACGCCACCGGGTAGCCCAACAGCAAAAACAGGATGAGCGACAGGAACATAATGGGAGCGAGGTTCTGGGCGAAAAGCTCGAGCATCACACTGCCTCCGGCTTATCGGGGGCTGCAGCGTGAGTGGCGGCCAGGTCATCTTCACGCAACTGGCCCGTCAGCGCGGCAACGCGTTTGATCACCTCGGAAATCATCTGTGCGAAGAGCAGAATGAAACCAGTCAGCACAAAGAGTTTGGAGGGCCAGACCGGCAGGCCACCGGCATTGCTGGAAATTTCGTTGGTGCTGAAGGACTCCCAGAAAAAAGGAACAGATAACCAGAAGAGAACGATACAGAGCGGGGCCAGCATGAAGAAATGGCCAAAGAGATCAATCCAGTCGCGCGTCCGTTTCCGCAAGCGGCTTGACATCACGTCAATGCGAACATGACCATTTTTCTGCAGGACGTAAGCAGCAGCCAACATAAACACCGCACCGAACAGAAGCCATTGCAATTCCAACCAGGCATTTGAGCTGGAATCAAAGGTCTTGCGGATGATGGCGTTTAGGGCACTTACAATTACCGTCACCAGAATAAGCCAGCGCACATGATAGCCCACAATACGCGTCACTGCGTCTATGACTCTGCTTAGACCCAGCAGCTGGACAACAACCCCCGTCATCACGCCTTCTCCCTGTCATTCGCGGCCGTTGCCCGGCCTGCAATTGTCAGGGATGTGACGCGAAAACAGGTGCTCACGCAACAGGGAAGTGGTTTATTCCGCCGCGATTCTCATGGCATCAGAAACACCGACAATGTCCCTGACAAAGCGCTTGGCGTTGTCCGCAAACATGGCAACCAGTTTCTGCGCTGCCACATCATAGGCGTTGCCATCGGACCAGCCCTTGCGGGGGTTGAGCATTTCGTCTGGGACGCCTGCGACTCGCGCTGGAATGGCAAGACCGAAATACGGCTCGACGTGGGTTTCAGTCTGTTCCAACGCGCCCGACAGGGCGGCCCGAACCAGCTTGCGGGTGATCGCTAGGGGAAAGCGTTTTCCCGCCCCATAGGCACCTCCGGTCCAGCCCGTATTGACGAGATAAACACGGACCTTGTGGCGGGCGATCAGACCTTTCAGCATGTCGCCATAGACTTGCGGATGGCGAGTGAGGAATGGTGCCCCGAAGCAGGCGGAAAACGTGGCCTGCGGTTGCTTGACGCCACGTTCGGTGCCTGCAAGTTTTGCCGTGTAGCCCGCCATGAAATGTTCCATCGCTTGCACAGGCGAAAGCTTTGCAATGGGTGGCAACACGCCAAAGGCATCGGCCGTCAGCATGATGATGGTTTTTGGAACAGTGCCCCGGCCATCGCGCCTGGCACCAGGAATGGCCGCAAGGTCATAGGCCACGCGGGTGTTTTCAGTCACGCTGCCGTCTTCGAAGTGCGGCGAGTGTTCCTCATCCAGCACAACATTTTCCAGCACGGAACCGAAACGATGGGCAGCTGCAAAAATCTGTGGCTCGGCTACTTCCGTGAGGTTGATGGCCTTGGCGTAGCAGCCGCCTTCAATGTTGAAGACGCCGGTGTCAGACCAACCATGCTCGTCGTCACCAATCAATGCACGGTCAGGGTCTGTTGAAAGCGTTGTCTTGCCGGTGCCGGAGAGACCGAAGAACACCGCCGTGTCGCCTAATGCTCCAATATTGGCAGAACAGTGCATGGGCAATACGTTGCGATCCGGCAGGATGTGGTTCATCACCGAGAACACTGACTTCTTG
>Ga0105164_10002983_pt1 | contig 10340 bp, 10 predicted proteins | sample VDWuncwatermetaG_FD_89674 | JGI IMG/M metagenome (GOLD analysis project Ga0105164, IMG submission 89674) | Wastewater microbial communities from Netherlands to study Microbial Dark Matter (Phase II) - VDW unchlorinated drinking water | ecosystem: Environmental > Aquatic > Freshwater > Drinking... | reverse complement strand
TGGCTGGGGTTATGAAGTCAGCCTGGCGAGAAGCCCAGCGTCATTTGGCCGGAGGCGTCTCGAGCCCCGTTCGGGCCTTCCAAGCCGTAGGCGGAGAGCCTATTTTCATGCGGCGGGGACTAGGGCCTTATTTATGGGATAATCATGGCCGCCGCTACATTGATTATTGTATGTCCTGGGGCGCCATTTTGCTGGGTCACGCGGATCCGGGGGTAGTACGGGCCATACAAAAACAAGCGGCCAAAGGCACCAGCTTTGGAACTTGCACAGAGTACGAAACAAGGCTCGCCCAGGAAATAAAAAAAGCCTTCCCAAAAATGGAAAAAATCCGTTTCACAAGCTCCGGCACTGAAGCGGCGATGAGCGCCATCCGCGTCGCCAGGGGATTTACTAAAAAAAATCGTATCATTAAATTTGAAGGCTGTTATCACGGGCACGCCGACAGTCTGCTTGTAAAAGCGGGCAGCGGCCTGGCAACTTTTGGCATGCCGAATTCAGAGGGGGTTCCGAAAAGTTTGGCCGAATTAACAACCGTTTTGCCTTACAACGATCCTGAAGCCGTGAGGCGGGTTTTCAAAAAATACCCTGACATTGCCTGCGTGATCGTGGAACCTGTAGCCGCAAATATGGGGTTGGTTCCAGCCGGGAAAGAATTTTTACAAACCTTAAGAACCGAGACATCCCGAAACGGCGCGGTCTTGATATGGGATGAGGTAATCACTGGTTTTAGAATCGTCTACGGCGGCGCGCAGCATGTTTACGGCATCCTGCCTGATCTCACCGTGCTTGGAAAAATCATCGGAGGCGGCCTTCCGATCGGGGCTTTCGGCGGCCAATCAAAAATCATGGAAAAACTGTCCCCCTCCGGAAAAGTGTATCAGGCCGGCACCCTGTCCGGCAACCCGCTTTCGATGGCCGCGGGCGTTAGTGTTTTATCGCGTCTTTCGCAAAATTTTTATAACAATTTCAACCAAAAATGCAGCGCGTTCTTCGACGAAGCAAAAATAATTTTACAAAAAAAAGAACGGAGCATGAGCCTGCAAAACCTCGGCTCCATGTTCACGATTTTCTTCATGGCAAAAAAACCCTCCGATTACCGGGAAGCGGCAAAATCAGACTCCCGGGCTTTCAGGGCCTATTTCCACGGGTTGCTCTCGAAAGGGATCTACACGCCGCCATCGGCTTTCGAAACCAGTTTTATTTCAAGCGCGCACACGTCCAAAGAATTGGATCAAACGCTCGAGGCGCTGAAAAAATGCTAAGTGGAGAACCACCAAAGAAAAGTGGGAACCCCTGGCTTCGGATATGATACAATCCGCTATGGATATTAATTCACTATGCCCGCCGTCAAATCCACTTTAAAAGAAATATACGCCCCGATAGAAGCGGAGCTTCGCCGATTTTCCGAAAGCCTTGAGAGGGAACTCGCTTCCGACGACATCCTGATTCAGGAAATTCACCGGCATCTGCTCAAGATGACAGGCAAGTTTCTGCGGCCGGCGCTGGCCATTTTCTCATCGAAGGCGGACAAAAAAAATGATTTCGACATCACAAGACTCGCGGTTGCCATTGAGCTTATCCATACCGCGACGCTCGTGCACGACGACATCATCGATGACTCAGACTTAAGACGCAACCAGCCGGCCGTGCATTCCAAATGGGGCAAAGAAATATCCATCGTCACCGGGGACTACCTCTATGCCAAGGCCTTCAGGCTCTTCGCGAGTTTCCAGGATGTCTGGATCAGTCGAGCCTTTGCGGCGTGTGCCCATGAAATGTGCGAAGGGGAGATGAAGCAGATTGAAAAAAGAAAAAATTTTCTGATGTCCGAGGGTGATTATCTAAAGATCGTCCACCAGAAAACAGCGGTGCTTTTCCAAGCCGCCTGCGTCGGCGGCGCCCATCTTTCGGGTGCGGATTCGGGTTCTGTGGAAAGGCTGGGACACTATGGTTTTGGCCTAGGCATGGCGTTTCAAATCGTGGACGATTGCTTGGACCTTACCGGCGAAGCCGAAAACCTCGGAAAAACCACGGGGCTCGACATCAGCAAATACGATGTGACACTCCCGATCCTTTATCTTTTTCATGAGCTCGACGACAGCGAAAGGGCGCATCTGTTGTCGGACGCCGAGAACGGGAATGGCCACCGCTTCGACCGAATACGCCAATGGGCGCTTGAGAAAAAATGCGTGGAAAAAGCACTGGGCAAAGCCAAAGAGTATGTCGAAAACGCCATCGAAAATGTGGAGACTTTGAAAGGAAGTATTTACAAAGATTGTTTGATTCAGTTGGCTTACTACTCCCTGGATAGAATACGGTAACGCCGAATTGACACTGCTCAAAAAAGAGGTTACTCTGTTACGTTAATTTAAACGGCAAGGAGGGCCTATGTTTGGAATTGGATTTCCCGAGCTTCTGATAATTTTACTGGTGTGTCTTTTGCTCTTTGGGGCCAACCGCCTCCCGGAAATCGGAAAAAGCCTTGGCGAAGGTATCCGTGAATTCAAAAAAGCCATGAAAGATGGGGCGGAAAAGTAGAGTCGTCGTTGCCATGTCCGGCGGGGTGGACAGCTCCGTGGGCGCGTATCTCTTAAAGAAAAAAGGGTACGACGTGATCGGCATCACGATAAAAACGTGGGCCAGCGACGAATGCCGCGACGAAAAATCCAAGGGCTGCTGTTCCATTCGTGACATTGACGACGCACGGGCCGTCGCAAGAAAAATCGGCATTCCTTATTACGTGATGGATTTGTCCTCCGATTTTAAGGAAAAGGTAATCGACCATTTCATCGACGAGTACCTGGCCGGCCGTACGCCAAACCCCTGCATTGAATGCAACCGTCATATCAAATTCGGCATTCTCCTCGAAAAAGCCAAAGAGCTTGAGGCTGATTTTATAGCCACCGGCCATTACGCCCGGAAAGGTTTCGACGAAAAAGAGAATAAATTTTTCGTATATGAAGCTGTGGATGCGGACAAAGATCAAAGCTATGTGCTGTTCGGGCTCACACAGGGGCAACTCTCCAAAACCCTTCTTCCGATAGGAGAATTGCGGAAAAAAGAGGTGCGGGCGATCGCGGAGGAACTGGGACTGCGTGTTTTCGACAAGCCGGACAGCCAAGAGATCTGCTTCGTGAAATCCAATTATGGAGATTTCGTGAAAGGCACCGCTCCCGATAGACTTCCCGGCTCGGGCCACTTCGTGAACGCGCTAGGAGAAATTGTCGGAACTCACGAAGGCAGCCACCTTTTTACAGTGGGCCAGAGAAAACGTATCAAAATTACCCATGAAAAACCTTATTACGTCATTGCTGTAGACGCCGCAAAAAATGAAGTGCGGGTCGGCTTCGAAGAAGAGCTCTTAAAAGAAACGATGACCGTTAACCGGATCAACTGGCTTTTAAATCCGCGCCTTGGGCCCATCGCGGTCAAGATCAGATCCCGTCATTCGAAGGCTGACGCGGAAATCACGGAAATAAATTCGGAGCGCGCCCACATAAAATTTCTCGTCCCCCAAAAAGCCATCACCCCCGGCCAAGCCGCCGTCTTCTACGACGGCAACAGAGTGATAGGTGGCGGTTGGATTGACGACTCGTCTCCACTTTAGGGGGATATGGTTCCCAAGGAAAAGGGGGATATTCACTCCCCCTTTTCCTTCCTAAGAGGATTTTTTCCTCTAAGGAGGGGGTGACAGCGCTTAGTGGCCGAGTGGTAGATTTTCGCACGATCTCCGCGAAGCCACATGCGCGCCATTAGGGGGAACCACGTTCCCCCTATGGGAAAATTTTGCGAAGCAAAATTTTGGCGGTGTAGCTCAGCCTGGTCAGAGCAGCGGTATCATAAATCGCTGGCCGTTGGTTCAAATCCAACCACCGCCATGTAAGTCTTGGGTTCACCCCGCCATGCGGCGGGGTGCCACGTCGAATGACGTGGCAAATCCTGTCACCGCCATATATTTCTGGGTTCACCTCTTGTAATATTCTCTAACTTTGTTATAATAAGGGGCTTATGAAAAAATTCTTGGCGCGTGTGTTCATCAGCCTGGCTTTTATCGGGCTGCTTGTTTATTTAATGAAGGATGATATCCCGCAGATTCTTTTAACGCTGAAAAACGTTAACCGAAAACTCTTTGGGCTTGCGGTCCTGGTGTTCTTTTCCACCGTTTTTATTCTGGCTAGACGTCTTCAGCTTATCTTCGCCGCAGAAGATGTCCCGATCAAGTTCATCGAATCTTTCAATCTCACTTTTGTCGGTTATTTTTTCAACAATTTTCTACCCACTTCCGTCGGAGGGGATATCGTGAAGGCGATGAGCGCCTCTAGAATCACCGGCGAGCCGGTTAAATCGGTCACCTCCGTGCTGATGGACCGTCTGTTCGGGCTCTTCACCTTCATTCTGATTCCCAGTATCAGCCTCTTATTCTATCTAAAACACGTGGACAATCCCGCGGTGCCGTTGCTGATCTATTCTTTCCTGGGAGTGTCTGTCCTCGTATTTTTTCTTCTTTTCAACCGGAACGTGGCCCGCCGCTTCTCGTTTATCGAAAGCCTCTTGAACGCCTTTCGTATGGGCGAGAAGGCGAGAAAGATTTACGACGGTTTGCACAACTTCAAAAACCACAAAGGCGTGGTGGTTCAGGCGATGCTTTTGTCGGTACTCGGTCAGAGCGTCAGCATCTTTGTGCTGTATCTTATGGCCCTGGCGCTCGGGACGAGGGCTTCCATCATCTATTTTTATCTCTTGGTTCCGGTGGTGCACTTAATCAGCATGCTTCCGTCGCTCAACGGGCTCGGGATCCGTGAGGGGGCCTACATCTATTTTTTAACGCCTTATATCGGCAAAGGAAACGCGGCGGCTCTGGGGATCCTGTGGCTTGCGCTTTTATTTCTGCTGAGCCTGGTGGGCGGCATCATTTATCTTATCCGCCACGATTATCACATCCAAATGAAATCGGCCCATGCCTCCTAGGAGCCAATGGATGAAAAAAATACTGGTGATTCACGGTCCAAACCTCAACCTTTTAGGAAAACGCGAGCCCGAGGTTTATGGGCACGTGACCCTAGGAAAGATAAATGCCCTTTTAAAAAAATTGGCCGAGGCCCATAAGGTTTCCATTGAGATTTATCAATCCAACCATGAAGGTGAAATCGTCTCAAAAATCGGCGACGCCAAAAGATCCGCCGACGCCCTCATCATAAACCCCGCCGCCTACACGCATACGAGCGTCGCGATCCGCGACGCGATTGCCGCTGTCCGCGTGCCCACGGTGGAGGTGCATCTTTCAAATATCTACGCCCGGGAGGAATTTAGACACCGGTCACTCGTGGCACCCGTCGCCCAAGGCCAAGTATCGGGCTTCGGAGCCAAAAGTTATGAGTTGGGTTTCCTGGCGGCCCTGGACCTTTGCCGTGAGAAGAAGAAGCGATGACGCCAAACAATCGGCTCAAAAAATTATTTCAAAATTTCGAATCCGGTAAAATAGACGCCTTGCTGGTCAACTCCTGGCCTAACGTCAGCTATCTAAGCGGTTTTAAAGGCGCCGAATCCTGGATACTGGTAGGCCCCCAGGGGCTCTATTTCATCACCGATTCCCGCTACGGCGAACAAGCCCAGAAAGAGACTAAAGGTTTTCAAATTATTCTAAGGGACAAGAAAAACGTTTTTGAAATCACCCGGGATCTCGTGCGGAAGCTCGGCATAAAAAAACTGGGTTTCGAGACAAATATCGTCACGCATTCATTTTATCTGAATCTTGAGCGCTCTGTCGGAAAAGAAAAGCTGACGGCAACCTCCGATCGGGTGGAGTCGTTAAGAGAAATCAAAGACAGCTTTGAGATCGGCCAGATTAAAAAATCCGTGACTATTGCGGTGAAAGGCTACCATTATGTGCGTCAAACCGTAAGGCCCGGCATGAAGGAAAGAGAGGTACAGGGAAGACTTGAGCATTACACTAAATCCTTAGGATCCGAAAGGCCTGCCTTCGACATTATCATAGCTGCAGGTGCCCGGTCCTCGATGCCTCATTCTCAGACGAACGAAACCATCATCCAAGACAATACGCTGGTGCTGGTGGACATGGGGGTAGTTTTTGAAGGCTATCATTCGGATTTGACCCGCCCACTCTTTTTAGGTAAAATGAGCGCTTTGCAAAAAAAAATCTACTCTGTGGTTTGGGACGCCCAACGCGCCGGTATCGCCAAGGTGGCTCCTGGCGTAGCGGCCAAAGACGTGGACGCGGCCTGCCGTACCTTCATTCAGAAAAAAGGGTATGGCGAATATTTTGGCCATGGCACCGGTCACGGCGTAGGGCTTGAAATCCACGAGGCACCCACGGTCTCCTCGCGCAGCCAAACTATCTTAAAGCCCGGCATGGTCATTACCGTGGAGCCGGGAATTTATCTGCCGGGAAAATTTGGCGTCCGCATCGAAGATATGGTGCTTGTGACGCAAAACGGACATGAGGTATTGACGCGTGATCTCGACCAACCAGTTTAAATCAGGTGTTATCATTAAATACAACGACGACCTGTGTGAAATTCTGGACTTTCAACTTGTCAAAATGCAGCAACGCCAGCCCATCGTCCGCACCAAACTCCGGAACATCAAAACCGGCAACGTGCTGGAACAGGCGTTCCGCTCCGGCGACAAATTCGAAGAGATTTATCTCGAAGACAAACCCATTCAATACCTGTACCATGAAGGTGAGAAATACCACTTCATGGATTCCGAATCTTATCATGAAATTGTCGTAAGCAAAACGCTTTTGGGAGATAAGGTCAATTTTCTCCAAGAAAATTCAGAAGCCGTGGGGAGATTTTCGGACGAGGGGCTTATCTCGGTGGAATTGCCGGCCTCCGTAGTTTTGCAGATCACCGAAACAGAACCCGGCGTCCGGGGCGACACCGCCAAGAGCGGCACAAAACCCGCCACGCTGGAAACCGGGGCGGTCATTAAAGTACCGCTTTTCGTGGGTACCGGTGACAAGGTCCGCGTGGATACGCGCACCGGCCAATACGTCGAGAGGGCTTAGGATGAACCTCAAAGAAATCAAAGAAATGATTCAACTCATGAACGAGAACGGCCTGACGGAACTTGAGCTCGAGAAAGACGGCCTGAAAATACGCCTTAAGAAAAGCGCGGGCGGCGCCTTCGAGCAAACCGTGATCCAAGAAACAAGACCTGTTTCCGGCACGCCCTCGGCCCGGGAAAGCGCCCACGCCAAAGAATCTCCGAAAGCCCTTGGCGCCGATTCTAAAACAACCATCAAATCACCGATGGTAGGCACTTTTTATACCTCACCCGCGCCTGACGCGCCACCTTTCGTGCAGGTTGGCTCCCCCGTGGCAGTCGGCCAGGTCATATGCGTTATCGAAGCGATGAAACTGATGAATGAAATCAAGGCCGAGGTCCGCGGTAAAGTCGCCGAGATTCTGGTCAACAACGGCGATCCTGTGGAGTTCGGACAGCCTCTGTTTTACTTGGAGTAACTTGTTTTCAAAAATTCTTGTCGCCAACCGAGGCGAAATCGCCTTACGAGTCATCCGCGCCTGTAAAGAAATGGGCGTTCGCACCGTCGCCGTTTATTCGGCGCCGGAGGAAAGTTCTCCCCATGTGCACTTGGCGGATGAAGCCGTCTGCATCGGAGCCGCGCCCTCTTCGCAGAGTTACCTGAACATCCCGGCGATCATCAGCGCCGCCGAGATTACGGACGTCGACGCCATACATCCCGGCTACGGCTTTTTGGCCGAAAATGCCCACTTCGCCGAAATTTGCGAGTCCTGCCATATCAAATTTATTGGCCCCAGCCCCCAGGCGATCCGGTTGATGGGAGACAAAATGGCGGCCCGCGGAACAGCCCGGAAAGCCGGGATTCCCATAGTACCGGGGACCGAAGAAGCTGTCAAAGACAAGGACGAGGCGCTTCGGATCGCCAAAAGGTTTAAATACCCCATCATCATCAAGGCCGCGGCGGGGGGCGGGGGGCGCGGCATGCGGGTATGCCACAACGAGGTAAGGCTCGTGAGCGCCCTCTTGACCGCCCAGCATGAGGCCGAGGCCGCATTCGGAAACTCAGCGGTTTACATCGAGAAATACATCGAAAAGCCCAAACACATTGAATTCCAAATTCTCTCGGACAATCACGGACATACCGTGCACCTTTATGAGAGAGACTGCACCATACAACGGCGTCATCAAAAACTTCTGGAAGAAGCTCCATCGCCATCCGTGGATTGGAAACTCAGAAAAAAAATGGGCGATGTCGCCGTCAAAGCCGCGCGAGCGGTGAATTATGTCAATGCCGGCACCGTCGAATTTCTACTCGACCCCGACGGTCGGTTTTATTTTCTAGAGATGAACACGCGTATCCAGGTGGAGCACGGCATCACCGAGCTTATCACAGGCATCGACATCGTCAAAGAGCAGATCCGCATCGCGGCCGGTGAAAAACTTTCAATTAAAAAGCAGGACAAAATCCCTTTGAGAGGACACGCGATCGAATGCCGCATAAACGCCGAAGATCCTGAAAAAAATTTTGTCCCCTGTCCCGGTAAAATCGAAAGGTACTATGCCCCCGGCGGACCCGGCGTGCGGCTCGACAGCCATGCGTATGCGGGCTACACCGTTTTACCCTATTACGATTCGATGATCGGGAAACTCATGACACACGGCCGGAACCGCGGGGAAGCGATCAGCATCATGCAGAGGGCGCTGGAAGAACTCATTATAGAACCCATCAAAACAACCGTCGGGATCCATAAAGAAATTTTAAAGAGCCCTATCTTCCGTCGAGGACAAATGTACACGGATTTTATTCCCAGACTCATCGGGGAATGGGGCGACAAGGATGCGGACGAAAGCACGCTCCCGGTATCTGTAGAAAAGGAGAAATAACATGAAGGTAGGCATTTTAACCGGCGGCGGAGACTGCCCTGGTTTAAACCCGGTGATACGCGCGGCTGTCCGAACGGCTTTTTTAGAAAAATTTGAAGTGTTCGGGATTCACAATGGCTGGAAAGGTTTAGTGGAAGGGGAGATCAAGCCTCTGGATCTGAGAGCGGTTTCAGGAATCCTGCATCGGGGAGGCACTATTTTGGGCACCAGCCGCACCAACCCATACAAGGACAAGACCGATCTGGAAAAACTGAAAAGCAATTTCAAAAAATTCGGTTTAGAGGCACTCATCGCGATCGGCGGAGAAGACACGCTCGGTGTCGCGGTGAAGCTCCACAAAGACGGTTTCAAGGTTGTCGGCGTCCCCAAAACCATCGACAACGATCTATCGGGCACAGATTTCACGTTCGGATTCGACACCGCCGTGAACATCGCCATGGAGGCGATCGACCGGCTGCACACCACAGCGGAAAGTCACCGCCGCATCATGGTGGTTGAGGTGATGGGGAGACACGCCGGCTGGATTGCCATTCACTCAGGCATCGCCGGAGGAGCGGACCTCATTTTGATCCCCGAAGTGCCGATCAAAATGAAAGAAGTGAGTGACGTCATCAAAAAAAGAAATGAACGCGGGAAAAATTTCAGCATCATCGTAGTCGCCGAAGGGGCCAAGTTTGACGGGTCGGAAGTGACGCTTGAAACCAAACTCGACGATTTCGGGCATGTGCGATTGGGCGGTATCGGCGAGCTCTTGGCCGGAAAAATCGAGGAGATGACGGGTTTTGAGACGCGCGTGACGGTTCTCGGGCATATTCAGCGTGGGGGAAGCGCCACCGCGTTTGACCGCATGCTCGGCACGCGTTTCGGCGCCAAGGCCGTCGAGCTTGTGAAAAACGGGAAGTTTGGACACATGGTGGCGCTCAGGGGAAATGACATCGTTTCCATACCCATTGAAGAAGCGGTGGGCAAACTAAAAACCGTGGACCCTGCCTTTTACGAGATGGCTAAAACTTTTTTTGGATAATGCCCTCCATGCGGGATAAAATCACAAACGACATCCGGGATTCGATCGAGACCAAAGAAGCTGTCTTAAAACAGCTGGTTCCCGCCATTGAAAAAGCGGCGAACAGGATTTTCGACTGCATTAAAAACGGAAACAAAGTGCTGTTCTTCGGCAACGGCGGCTCGGCCAGTGACAGCCAGCATCTGGCGGCGGAATTCGTCGGCCGCTATGAGAAAGAAAGGCCGGGTCTGGCGTCCCTGGCGCTTACGACCGACACTTCCATTCTAACCGCCGTCGGCAATGATTACGGTTTTGATAGAATTTTTGAGCGTCAGATTGAGGCGTTGGGAAGAAAAGGGGATGTAGCCGTCGGAATTTCGACAAGCGGAAACTCAAAAAACGTGATCCTGGGCGTCAAGAAAGCGAAAAGTCTTGGGCTCTTTAC
>Ga0105164_10002981_pt1 | contig 10344 bp, 14 predicted proteins | sample VDWuncwatermetaG_FD_89674 | JGI IMG/M metagenome (GOLD analysis project Ga0105164, IMG submission 89674) | Wastewater microbial communities from Netherlands to study Microbial Dark Matter (Phase II) - VDW unchlorinated drinking water | ecosystem: Environmental > Aquatic > Freshwater > Drinking... | reverse complement strand
ATCGGGGCGCAGATCGAAGATGTAGTTGCGGATATCCTTGATGACGTCGTTGAGATCGTCCACCGCCCGCTCGATCTTCCGAGTCACCTCGCCCGGGGCCTCCCGCACCACCTCGGCGCACCCCTCCAGGTTCAAGCCGACGGCGTAGAGGGATTGAATCACCCCGTCGTGCAGATCCATGGCAATGCGCTCGCGTTCCTGGAGCATGGTCAGGTGTTGGACCTGCGCGTAAAGCCGGGCGTTCTCGATGGCCACGGCGGACTGGGCGGCGAGGGTCTCGAGCGCATCCTGGTCGCCCGGCGTGAAGTCCTCGCCCCCGACCTTGTCCGTCAAGTAGAGGGCGCCGATGAGCTTCCCCTTGGAGCGGATGGGGACGCCCAGCAGGGTCTTCATCGGTGGATGGTGCGGGGGGAAACCCCCGGCGCGCGGGTCCAGGGCCATATCGCTCACGCGCAGCGGCTTGCCGCTCCGAAGCAGGGTTCTCAGGATCCCGTCCCCCACGGGCAGCGGGCCGATGCGCTCGCGCGCTTCGGCGCCGAGGCCCGAGGTGAGGAAGCGGTCGATCCGCCCGTCCGGGTGGAGCAGGGGGAGGGCGCCGAAGTTGGCCCCGACCAACTCCCGGCTGAGATCGACCACTTTCTGAAGGACCGCGTGGAGGGAGTGCTCCGCGGTCAGGCTGATCCCGGCCTCGTTCAGGATCCGCAGCCGCTCGCTTTGCCTGCGGGCCTCTGCGAACAGCCGGGCGTTCTCGATGGCCATGCCGATCTGACTGCCCGTGGCCATGAGGAGGTCCACGTCCGACGGGCTGAAGATTCGCCTCCGGTGGCTGGCCATGCCCAGCAGGCCCTGCACCACCCCCTTGGACTTCAACGGCATGCAGACGAGGGACTGAAGCCCCGCCTGCTTGGCGACGTCCATGACCCGAGGGTCTTCCATCAGGTTGTCGACCACCGCCGGCTTCCCGGACCGCACGACTTCGCCTTCCAGGAGGGCGTCGGCCAGTTTGATCCTCTTCACGTGCTGGTGCAGCTCCGGAGGGATGCCCCGGTTGACAGCGGCCACCAGCTCCTGCTTTTCGACGTCCAGCAGGGCGATGATCCCCACCTCGACCTGCATCACCTCCAGGACCTGATCGAGGGCGACCTGCAGGATATCATCGAGCTCCAGGGACCGGGAGACGGCCGTCAGGATCTGGTTCATCGCAGCGAGGTGCCGATTGTGCCGGATGACCTCTTGCTCCATGCGGCTGATGATGGTGAAGATCACATGCGAGAACACGTAGACCGCGGGGATCATCACGGCGACGGCGACAAGGTGGCTCGTCTTGGAGGGGAGCAAGGGTTCGAGGTAGAGGTAGCGGATGAGCTCGAGCGCGGCCAGGAACGCCAAAGGGGCGATGATGGCCAGCCACTTCAGGCGGCGCAGATCCACCCGGGGCTCCTCCAGCCTTCGGCTGATTGTACCGCTCCCGGAATCTGGCGGACCTACCTACTCCGGAACCCTTTCGTACGACGGCTTCATACCATACTCCTTCAGCTTCCGCCACAAAGTGTTGCGGCCGATCCGCAAGAGGGTCGGGCCGCGGCATGCACGGCAGGCGGCGGATGGATCGCGCGATCGAACAGGACGGGTGAGGGCAGCGCCGTGGTCCGAATCGCGCCGAGCGCCTCCGGCGGGACCCCCGGGGGACCGCAGGGACGTTGCTCCCCGGTTCCACAGGGGTCCTTCGGCGCGGAAGATCCGTTTTGTGACTCCCGCGCGTCGCCGCAGGCGAGAGGGGGGAGCGGTGCTTGCGGTTATCTGAGGCTGAGGCCCGGGCCCGAGGCCGGGTCGCCCCAGGGGGCGCCGCCTGGTCCGGATGTCGGCTCCCCGGTGAAGGGGTGGCGCCCCGCGCCCGAGTTGGGCCCGTTCGGGTCCACAACGGTGGGCGAGCCGCCGGCCACGACCGCCGCGGCCAGCAAGATGGCCAGCAGACCCGCCATGCCTTGTTCGAGGATCCTGGCTTTCATGGCATCGTCCTCCTTCATTTTCCCGGCTCTCGTCGAAGAGCCGATGCCCTGCGCTATCGCAAGGAAAGTGCCAGGGGCGCGCGGCACTCCTTGGGCCCCGGCAAGGATCGCGTTCATGGGCGGTTACGCGGCGGCGGGCCCGGTCGGAGAGGGAAGCCTTCGGGGGCCGCTGTTCCATTCAACAACGTGTCTGATTCATCTTGGAACTCCGAGGGAGGGAGTTGGGCAGACGCGCGGGTGGGCGAAGGGTCGAGAAGGCCGCGCGCGTGCGGCGACCGGATCGGTGCGGATGGAGGGGGGGCCTACTCCGAGGCGGCCTCGTCCGAGGGCTTCACGTCGTATTCCTTCAGCTTCCGCCAGAGGGTGTTGCGCCCGATCCCGAGGAGGTCCGCGGCCTTGGCCTGATTGCCGTGACACTCCCGCAGGGTCGCGAGGATGTGCTCCCGCTCCACATCGCGGGGCGTCAGGGCGGGATGGCCGGGGGCCGCGGCGCCGTCCTTCTGCAGTGCGGTGTCTGTGCAACGTCTTCCACGAGAATTGACGGCACCGTGCCCCCGTGATATCTGGGACGCATGTTCCACCGGCCTGCCGGACCGTCAGACCAGGAGCTCATGCCCCGCCTGCAGGCGGGAGATCACGAGGCGCTCCGGTTGCTCTACGAACGGCACGCCCGATCCATCTACAACTTTGCCCGCCGCCTGCTGATCGATCCTTCCGGGGCGGAGGACGTCCTCCAAGAGACGTTTCTCCGGACCTACCGCGATCGAGCCGCCTTCCGGCCGACGGCCCTCTTCACGACCTGGGCGTTCACCATCGCCCGCAACCTGTGCGTGGACATCCTGCGCTCGGCGCGCCGAAGGTCCGAGGTCGCCGCCGACCCGCTCCCCGAAACTGGCGACCCGCGCCCCATCCCGCTTGAGCACCTCGAACGCCTGGAGCAGGAAACCTCTCTGCGGCGCGCCCTTGCGGCACTGCCCACAGAGGACCGAGAGGTCCTGTTGCTCAGCCGCTACCATGGCCTCAAGTATCGCGACATTGCAGCCATCGTGGGTGCCTCCGAGGATGCCGTGAAGATGCGGGTCCACCGGGCCCTTGCCCGCCTGCGCAAGCTGCTGGCCCCCTAAGAAGAACCGCCGAATGACCGAACGGCCTGCCGAAGGGTCCCCCTGTTACCTTTTCGGTCCCCGCCCGTTTAACAGTTTAGGAGGCCCGAAATGGAGTGCGACGAGGCCCGGCCCCTGATGGCAGCTCATCTGGCGCGCCAGGATACCCCCGAGGAGTGGGAGGCCCTGGGGCACCACCTCCGGTCCTGCCAGGCCTGCGGGGAAGAGGCCGAGGGGCTCAGCCAAACCTGGCAGGCCTTGGGCGACCTCCCCGACGCGGACCCCCCGGCCGCCGCCTGGGACCGGATCCAGGCACGCCTCCCGGCCCCGCAGCCGGTGCGGCAGGCACGTTGGGCCGCCAGCGTCGGCACCGCCATGCTGGGCTTGCTCGCCTCCATCGTCGCATCCTGGCTTTTGCCGTACGAACGCGCTGCCAGCCTGTGCGGGGAGGCTCTACGCCGCATCCCTTTGCTTACCGCCCTCCCCGATCCGGCCGTCTTTTTCGCCGTGGGACTCGTCTACGGCCTGCTGCCCCTCGGCTTGGCCGCCCTGGCGACCGCCCGCCGGCTCTCCGACACTGGCAGACACCCGGGCCTCCTCGCAGGCCTGGTTTTCGGGGTGCTCGCCCTGCCCTACGTCGTCATCGCTTGTAGCGGCCTCCCAGCCGCCTTCACCGCAGCCCTGGCGGCGGGAATCCTGGCAGGGGCCTTGGCCGCGGGCCCGGCCGGCATCTGGGCCGGCGGGAGATTCCTACTCCCCGCACGAGCCTAGACATTCGCGGAGGACAGAGAGGACATGTGGGGGACTCTGGACGATCGCGAGCGCGAGGCGCGGGAGGCCCTGCTGAGCCTCATCGCCGCGGGGAGGGTGGTGGATGCGGAGTCCTTGGGGCAGGCCCTCGGTTGCTCCCCCGCCGCTTCGAGCCAACTCCTCGATGCCCTCGCGGCCAAAGGGTTCGTGGTTCGGGACGGGGCGCATGGCGGAATCGCCGCCGCCTACCCGCTCTCGACGCGGCCCACCCGCCATCGGGTGACGCTGGCGGACGGCCGGACGGCATACGCCCTCTGCGCCGTGGACGCCCTGGGGGTCTCCCCGCTCCTCCGGGCCAGCGCGGCCATCGAGACTCGCTGCCCACATTGCGAGCAGCCGATCGGCCTTGAGGTCCACGAAGGTGAGGTGCGGAGGCGAGAACCTCCCACTGCCGTCCTTTGGTACAGCATGGCGGACTTGCTGGAAAAACGTGTGGAGGGGTTGAACCTCTCGGCGGAGCACTGACCCACGACCAACTTCTTCTGTACGGAAGAAGCCGCGAAGGCCTGGGCGCAGGCCCACGGACAACTGGATGGTGTGATCCTGCCGTGGGACAGGGCAATGGAGCGCGCGCGCATGGTCTTCGGAAGCCTCTGAGTTTGCGTTGGCGACCAGGGGAAGGGGACGTGCAAGAGAAAAGCGGAGATCGACTGGTGAAATGCGGCATCGTGGGTACGATCCTGGCCTGCGTTGCCTGTTTCACTCCGGCGGCCGTGGCACTGCTCGGGGTGCTCGGGCTGGCCCGTTGGGCGGGCTACCTGGACTACGTGCTCTTCCCGCTGCTGGGGGTGTTTTTGATCATCCTCGGGTACGGCTACTGGCGGTGGCGAGCGGAGCGGGCGGGAAGCTCGCAATGAACTCGGAGCCCGAAAGCAGGAGCCGGGCCGTGATGGACGCGCGGGCGAGGGTTCCGCCCCCACGCACCCTTCGGGGATACCTGATGCTGGGCCTGGCCTTCGTCACGTGCCCCTGCCATTTGCCCATCCTCGCGGTCCTTCTGGCCGGCACGGCCGCCGGCGCGTATCTGAAGAACAACCTGACGCTGACCGGTATCGCCTTGACGGCGGCATTCGTCACCTCGCTCTTGCTGGGGTTGCGATGGATTGGTCTGGAAGACAAGAGCCCCAAGAAATGACCTTTGGTCGGGCCGGCCTCTTGGGGGCGCTCCCCCTGGTCGGTCCTCTGGGGTCTGGGGGGGCCTCTCTTCTGGCCATGGGGTGTTGCCTGGCCCCATCCGCTCTGGTGACGGCCCTCACGGCCGCCGGCCTGGGCGGGCTGCTGCGCGTTGACATGGGGGTCACGGTTCCCGTCCTCTATGCGATGGTCGGGCTGGCGCTGGGCGGGATCGCCTGGGCCTGCCGGCGGGCCCGCCAGTGGTTTCCGCTGGCCCTGGGGCTGCCGGGGGGCGCGGTCCTGTTGATACCCTTTCACGAGGCGCTGGAGGTATGGCCGTTCCACCTACTGGCCGTGGGAGGGCAGGTAAGCCTCATGGCCGCCGCGGGGCTCGCGGCGTGGAGGGGACGGCGCTGTCGCCAGCCCGCGCCGATCGGGGGTGCCCCATCATGATCGCCAGCGTCCGGTGTCTGCTGCAGGCCTCCTTCGGCGCCGAACCCCCCCTTCGATTCCTGCGGCGGCGCGAGGTAATGGAGCGCCTGTTCCTTTTGACTTTGACCGCAGAGATGGCGGGTCTGATCACGGCACCTCCCCGCGTCGCCCTCGGTATCCTCCCCTTCCTCGTGCCGCAGATCCTCACATGGAAGCGCTCGCCGGACGGCATCGAAGCTCAGGTGCCGCGCACCTGCTGAGCCCCGTAGGAGGAGCGCCATGTTGGATCGATTGATCGCAAGTCTCCGCCTCGCAGGCGCGGTGGTCTCTTACGGCCTCGTCTGGTGGCGGGCGGGAATGTGCTGAGGCAGCGGCGGGGCGGCGGGCCCGCTCCGAGTGACCGTGACCGACCAGCGTGAAAGGCTGCAGCAAGCCTGGTCATCCTTCCGCAAATCCAGGGCTCAGGCCGGTAAAGCCCAGCGGACCTGAACGATTCAAGTTTCAAGGGAGACAAGGCATGGCGAAACAGGTGATCGTGTACAGCCAACCCGGGTGAGGGAGCTGCCACCAAGAGAAAGAGTTTCTTTCTCAGAAGGGCGTCCCGTTCACAGACAAGAACATCCGGGAGGACACAGCAGCCCTCGAGGAACTCCAGAAGATGGGCTACCGAGCGACGCCCGTGACCGTGATCGACGGGGAGGTGGTGGTGGGGTTCGACCGCGGGAAGCTCGAACGACTGCTGGGCTTGTCGTGACGCCCGATAAGGATGGCGCCGATGCCGAAGGTGCACTGCGGCGGGTGAGGGCAGGAGATCGAGATCCCGGGCGGGATCGAGAGCGGCCAGATCTTCGACTGTCCGAACTGAGCGGGCCTCTCGCTCCGGGCGAGCGAGGAGGACGGGCGGTGGTCGGTGCGTGAGGTCAAGAAGGCGAGCTGCGCCGTGGGCGATGAGACAGTGATCCTTCCGGGCAATGTGCAGCCGGGTGACGTCATCGAATGTCACGGTGTGCGGCAGCGGGTTACCTATGAATACGGTGCCTACGCGCTGGTGAGGGAAGACTAATGGGGTGGCTTCGAGGAGTGCCGGGCGGAATCATCGGCGCGGGCGGGGCGGTTGTGTCCTCTCTCTGCTGTGTCTTGCCACTGGCCATCGTCCTCTTGGGTCTGGGCAGTGGCGCGTTCATGGCGACCACCATGAAGTACACGCGTATTTTTGTGCCCATCGGGGTCGTGAGCGTCAGCGCCGGATTCTACTGGCACTTCCGCGAGCGAGGGCGGTGCGCGCGGGAGAGATGTCCTATGGTCGGCAAGACGGTGAATCTGGCCGTCCTCACGCTCTCGGCGCTGGTGGTCGCCACGGCCCTCTTCTTCACCGTTTTCCCCGGCCTCTCCGCCGACCTCCTGCTGTGGGCCACGGCCCGTGACGGACACGCTGGGCGCCAAACTATGGACATGCCCATGGGTTCAACCCGATGAGAGGAGGGAAGTCCCCGATGAACCGGCGGACCTTTTTGCGAGCGGTTCCGGCCACCTGGCTCGTCATGGGATCGAGAGTCGGCGGGACGACGGAGCTGGCCGTCGCCCACCTGCGGATCGACGGCATGACATGCGGCAGTTGACCGATCCTGGTCAAGCGGGCCCTGGAGGGGCTCAAGGGGGTACGCAGCGCCGACGTGAGTTTCGAGCGCAGCGAGGCCACTGTCACCTACGAGAAAGGGGCCGTGACGATCGAGCAGATGACCCAGGCCGTGGCTCGCTACGGCTTCACGGCCGCGCTAAGAAGGCCCGGCACCCGATAGGCGGGTGTCGCCGCGACGCTGATCGTGGTTCTGGCCAGCTCCACGATGCAGCTCTGGCCCCTTCGCCTGAAGACCTTCGAGACCCTGGACGCACAGGCTGCAGCCGTCGCGCCCAGGACGTGACCCGGCAGGCGTCCTCGAGGCCTGGGAGGCACTGCTCAATCCCGTCGCGCTGCTAGCGCCGGCGGGCACGGCGCGGAGACCACGCTCCCGCCGTTGCGCGGCCAGCGTGTGACGTCATCCGGGCCCAACGGTATGGAAGACTGGACGAAGTTCATCCCGCGCGGCGCGCTCCCTCTCCTCCGGGAGCACCCCCCATCCGGCGCCCCCGGGAAGCGCCGGCGCGAGGTCGCAGTGCTTTTTCTTGACATCGAGGGCTGCACGAGGCTCTGCGAGGACTTGCCGCCGGCCGAGATGAACGAGGTCTTCGAGCTGTTCTTTTCCGAATTCCTCGACGAGATTCGTGCACGCAGCGGCGACGTAACGGAGGTCCTGGGTGATGGGCTCCTGGCGCTCTTCGAGGCCGGCGATGTGAAGGAGAGTGTGACGTCTGCCTGGCAGGCGGCTCTCGCGATCCAGGCGCGAACGGGTGAACTCAATCAGCGACCGGACCGCCACCATGACCCTATCACCGTGAACATGGGCCTGAATGCCGGGCCCGCCTTGGTGGGGTTCACGCGCCTGCGGGGGCGGTCGGGTGAGCGGTGGGCCTATGCCGCAACCGGCCCCGTGACGAACGTGGCAGCCCGCCTGTGCGCCCTTGCCACCCAGGGCCAGACCCTCACAACCAAGGCCACAGCCGACTTGCTGTCGGGGCTCTGCCGGTGCCGCAGCCTCGGGACGAAGCTTCTGAAGAACGTGGCCGGCCCGGTGCATGTGGTCGAAATCCTCCCAGGGGAGGCGGGATCCAAAAGCCAAGGAACACCATAGCCAGAGGAGATTGGAGCCATGGCGGAGCGGCTTCAGATAACCTTGGACGTGCAGGGCATGACATGCGACGGGTGCGCGCGCCACGTTACGAGCGCTCTGGGGGCGCTCGAGGGCGTCCAGGATGTGAAGGTCCCCACCTGGCAGAGCGGGCGAGCCACCTTGGTCGTGTCGCCGGGGGTCACCGATGAGGTCCTGATACGCGCCGTGGAACAGGCTGGCTACCGAGGAGCCGTCAGGGGACGACGCCTCCTGACCGGCGAGCGGCGGTTCCCCCCGGAGCCGGGAGCCGAGTACGACCTCATGGTAATCGGAGGGGGCTCAGCCGGCTTCGCCGCGGCCATCAAGGGGGCGGAGCTGGGGGCCAAGGTGGCCCTGGTGGAGGCGGGCACCATCGGGGGCACGTGCGTGAACATCGGTTGCGTCCCCTCCAAGACGATGATCCGGGCGGCCGAACTGTGCTACAAGGCCGCCTATCCTCGGTTCGAGGGACTGACCGCCTGCCCTCCCCCATCCGATTGGCAGCGGGTGGTCCAGCAGAAAGACGAGCTGGTGGCCGCCCTCCGCCAGGGGAAATACCTGGACGTCCTGAAGGTGTATCCAAGCATCACGCTGATCCGCGGACGCGCGAATCTTACTGGGGGTCGGGGCGTCACCGTAAATGGCAGATCTTACCATCCTAGCAAGATCGTCCTGGCCACTGGGTCTCACGCATGGGCGCCTCCGATCCCGGGCCTCCGCGAGGCCGGCTTCCTCGATAGCACCGATGCCCTCAGTCTCTCTGTCCTCCCCCAATCGCTCATCGTGCTGGGGGCGGGGGCCATAGGCCTGGAATTGGGACAGCTCTTCGCCCGCTTCGGCGTGCGCGTGATGATCCTCGAGGGCGGCCCCCACGTCGCAGGAGCGGAAGAGCCCGAAGTCGGCCAGGCCCTCACCCGCTACCTGGCCGAGGAAAGGGTGCGCCTCTGCACGGGCATCCGGATCCACAAAGTGGAGCGATCCGGAGGGCAAGTGCGCGTGCACGCCGAGATCGACGGGAAAGACGAGGTGTGTACCGCAGAGCAGATCATGGTCGCCACGGGAAGGCGGCCGACCACCGATGGGCTAGGTCTGCCGGATGCCGGCGTGGAGGTCGGCAAGCGGGGCGAGGTGGTCGTGGACGAGCACCTCCGGACCACGAATCCCGTGATCTACGCCGCCGGCGACGTGACGGGCGATCCGATGTACGTATACGTGGCGGCCTACGGCGGAGGGGTGGCCGCCGAGAACGCCCTGACGGGCGCCGGGCGGCTCTACGATCTGACCGCCCTCCCCCACGTGATCTTTACGGATCCCCAGGCGGCCAGCGTCGGCCTCACTGAGGCGGCCGCGCGCAAGAAGGGACTGCGGGTGCAGACCGCGGTCCTGGAGTTGAAGCATGTCCCCAGGGCGTTAGCGGCGCGGGACACCCGGGGCCTCTTCAAGCTGGTGGCCGAGGCAGCCACGGGGAAGCTGCTCGGCGTCCACATCCTTGCCGCGGAGGCGGGCGAGGTGATCCAGGCGGCCACCCTCGCCCTCCGCTTCGGCCTGCGGGTCGAGGACCTCGTGGAGACGTTCTGCCCGTACCTCACGATGGCCGAGGGCCTGAAGCTGGCCGCCCTCACCTTCAAGAAGGACGTGGCCCGGCTCTCCTGCTGCGCGTCCTAGCGACGGCTGCGCGCCGATGCGAGAAAACGAAGGAAAAATGGACGGACCGGGGGAAGCGCGCCGCGGCCCGGAGTCAGCGCTCCAGGCATGCCTCGTGGAGCGGGGGAACCTCGAGGCCATCCTGGACAGCGTGGCCGACGGGATCCTCACGGTGGACGCCGACCTCAGGATCACGCACTTCAACCGGGCGGCCGAGGCCATCACTGGGTATCCGGCCAAGGAGGGAGTGGGCCGAGCCTGCCTCGAGATATTCCGCCAGATCCTCGCGAGCGAGCGGTGCGCCGTCTGCGCAGCCTGGGAGGACAAGGAATACCTGCGCGAGGTCGAACGGATCCTCCTCCGCAAGGATGGGAGCCGGCGTTGCGTGAAGGTGACCGTGACCCCGCTCATGACCGGGGACCGGCGCGAGGGGATCGTCGTCACGCTCCACGACCTCCAACCCCTCCGGGATCTCAAAGAGCAGGT
>Ga0105164_10002980_pt1 | contig 10346 bp, 11 predicted proteins | sample VDWuncwatermetaG_FD_89674 | JGI IMG/M metagenome (GOLD analysis project Ga0105164, IMG submission 89674) | Wastewater microbial communities from Netherlands to study Microbial Dark Matter (Phase II) - VDW unchlorinated drinking water | ecosystem: Environmental > Aquatic > Freshwater > Drinking... | reverse complement strand
TTAAGGGCTATCGTACAGAGCCCGATTACCGTCATCTTGAAGGAGATGGAATTATTTATCCGGAAGCGAAAGTTGATGAAGGAGACGTTATTATTGGAAAGACTAGTCCACCGCGTTTCCTTAGTGGTTTAGATGAATACAATCTCTCTGCTGCCACACGTCGTGAAAGTTCCGTTATCTTAAAGCATGGTGAACGCGGTGTCGCTGATCTCGTTCTTATTACTGAAAACGAAGAAGGAAATCGTCTGGTTCAAGTGCGCTTGCGGGAAGAACGCATTCCTGAGATTGGTGATAAATTCACGTCACGCCACGGTCAGAAAGGGGTTACTGGTATTTTAGTTCCTCCCCAGGATGTGCCTTTTTCTGCGACGGGAATTGTACCTGATTTAATTTTCACGCCGCACGGTATCTCGTCAAGGATGACCATTTCCCATCTGATTGAGTTGATCGGCGCCAAAGTAGGAGCGATGAGTGGTCGCTTTGTTGATGGAACTTTATTTGAAGCAGAACTGGAAGAAGATTTACGGAGTGAATTACTCGGTCTAGGCTTCCGTGATGATGGTACGGAAACTTTCTTCGATGGAAGAACCGGTAAACAAATGCTTGCCCGTATTTACGTCGGAAATATGTATTATCTCCGTCTTCGTCACATGGTTGGCAACAAGATGCAGTCGCGGGCACGTGGTCCAATCCAATTATTAACACGTCAACCAACAGAGGGGAAAGCAAAAGAAGGTGGTCTGCGTTTAGGGGAGATGGAGAAAGATACGCTGATTGCTCATGGAGCTTCGCTTCTCTTAAAAGAACGTTTTGACTCTGATAAGGTGGTCGTACCGGTTTGTGAAAAATCCGGTTTGCTGGGCTTCTTCGATGCCCGATCTAATAAGCTGATGTCTCCGATCTATGGAGAAGACTCGCAGTTATCGCACGTCGAGATTAGCTACGCATTTAAATTATTACTTGATGAATTGCTCTCCCTCGGGATCTATCCGAAGATTGAGCTGATGAATAAATATTAATGAGTAAATGTTAGTGAACAACCATAATTATTTAAAAAATAACAGGTCGTAACCATGAGAACACCAATCGTTTCCAAAAAAATAAAAGCAATCCGCTTTGGAATTTTGCCACCGAACACTATTAGAGATATGGCTACGGCAAAGATTGTCACACCCGAACTCTATGATAAAGAAGGCTATCCCGTTGATGGTGGATTAATGGATACGCGATTAGGGGTTATTGATCCTGGCTTAGTCTGTAAGACTGACGGGTTGAAATTAAAAGATACGTTGGGACATTTTGGCTACATTGATCTTGCGCGCCCCGTCATTCATATTAAGTTTGTTAGGCAAATTCTTGATCTGTTAAAGTCAACTTGTCGTGGCTGTAGTCGGATTTTAATTCCCGACGTGAATGTCAAACGATACGTGAGTATGTTGACTCAAGTAGGAGATGAAGAAGGGTTCGAGGCGCGTCGCCACCGCATCAAAGAAATTGTCGCTCGCTATAAAGTAAAAGATAAATGCCCTCATTGTGATGCCAAGCAAGAAAAAATAAAAATTGAAAAACCGTATAATTTCTATGAAGGAGAAACACGCCTCAGCTCGATTGAAATCCGTGCTCGGCTGGAAAAAATTCCTTCCGATGATCTCTTTGTGTTTGGTTTTGTTGCTGGATTCCGTCCGGAATGGTTGGTATTAACCGTCTTATCTATTCCTCCGGTAACAATGCGTCCAAGTATTACGTTGGAATCAGGTGAACGTAGTGAAGATGATCTCACTCATAAGTTAGGAGACATTGTACGGATTAATCAGCGTCTGTTCGAAAATATTAACGCGGGAGCTCCCGAAGTAATTATTGAAGATCTTTGGGATTTGCTCCAATATCATGTTGCAACCTACTTTGACAATGAAATCCCACAGCTTCCTCCGGCTCGTCATCGTGGTGGACAAGTCTTGAAAACATTGGCTAATAGAATCAGCAGTAAAGAAGGACGTATCCGTCATAATTTAGCAGGAAAACGTACAGACTTTTCAGCGCGTACTGTTATTAGTCCTGATCCACTCATTGAGTTGAACGAAGTTGGTGTTCCTCAGAGTATGGCGATGATCCTTACCATTCCAGAACGAGTTACGGAATGGAACAAAGAATATTTACGTAAGTTCGTTGAAAATGGATCAAAGACTTATCCTGGTGCTAATTATGTTATCAAACAAGATGGCAAGAGAAAAACGATTACCTCCGAGACAAAAGAAGAAATTTTACAAGAATTGGAAGTAGGATACATTGTTGAGCGTCATTTGGTTGACGGTGATGTGGCGTTGTTTAATCGACAACCCTCATTGCACAGAATGAGTATGATGTGTCACCTTGTAAAAGTCTTACCTGGTAAAACGTTTCGTTTAAATCCAGCAGTGTGTAATCCTTACAACGCCGACTTTGATGGGGATGAGATGAACTTGCATATTCCGCAGACTGAGGAAGCTCGTTCTGAAGCGAAAATCTTAATGTTGGTTGAAACACAAATTATCAGTCCGCGTTATGGTTTAAGTGTTGTCGGTTGTATCCATGATGCGATTACCGGTAATTATCTCTTAACAAAAGAATTAGTCTTGAGTTATCATGAAGCTGTTGATCTGTTATACACTTCTGGTGTGACTGATTTATCCTCTTTGCCACACAAAGATAGAATTGATGGAAAAGAAGTATTTTCTGTGCTTCTTCCTCGTGATTTTAACTTTATTGGTAAAGATAAAGGGGGCAACGAAGTTCGTATTATCAATGGGATTCTTAAAACGGGATTCATGGACAAAGCCAACCTTGGTCAGGAAAGTGGTCTGATGTTGAGAAATATCTTTGAGAAATATGGTCCTGCCTATACTGCTGACGTATTGGGAAAAATCTCCAAACTAGGAATCACGGTCTTAGCACGACGCGGCTTTTCCATCGGTGTGGGAGATATGGATCTTGCTAAAGAGACAAAAGAGGAAATCAGTAATGTTATCTCCAAAGCGGAAGAAGATGCATTGAAATTAATTGATCAATTTACTAGGGGAGAATTAGAGCCGCTTCCGGGAAGAACGGTTGCAGAAACATTGGAAGTACGAATCTTGGAAGTATTAAACCGAGCGCGTAACAAGAGTGGGGATATTGCGATGAAGCAAGTTCGTGATAGTGCTGCTTTAGTAATGGCGCGTAGTGGTGCACGAGGAAATCCACTGCAGATTGCACAGATGACGGCAATCGTTGGTCAGCAAGCTCTGCGTGGAAAACGTATCGAGACGGGGTATCGTCTTAGAACTCTTCCTTATTTCAAACAAAATGATGTTTCACCTAAAGCACGTGGTTTTATTAAAAGCAATTTCAAAGGAGGATTGCGACCGCATGAATTCTTCTTTGGGGCGATGACGGGAAGAGATGCTCTGATGGATACTGCTTTGCGTACGCCTAAGTCGGGTTATCTTTATCGACGTCTTTCCAACGCTATGCAAGATTTGAAAGTCGAATACGATGGTTCCGTACGTGATGCTAGTGGCAAAGTTGTGCAATTTTCCTATGGTGAAGATGGTCTAGATGTTTCTAAGACGAAGGGCGGGGTCGTTGATGTCAAGAAGATTGTGCAACACGTCGTGGAGGGAGTAGAATGAGCAAGCAACATGAAGATTTGGTAAAACAGTACGAACAAAAACTGCCTTTGTCTGTTGTTAACGAAGTAATGGAGACAATTCCTGCTGCTCTTACTAAAGATAAATTAATCAAGATCTTTGATGAAGTTGTTGCTGCTTATGAACGAGCACGTGTTAATCCCGGAGAATGTGTTGGTCTGGTAAGCGCAGAGAGTATTGGTGAACCAGGTACTCAGATGACACTGAACACGTTCCACCTGGCAGGAGTTGCGGAGATGAACGTTACGACTGGTTTACCAAGGATCATTGAAATTTTTGATGCACGGAAAGAAATCAAGACACCAATGATGGAAGTTTATTTGAAGTCTCCTCATAATCAGTTAGAGCATATTAAAAAGTTTGCCGCTAAAATTAAAGAGACACAATTTGGAGATCTGGTGTCGGAGTATGCTCTGGATATTTTCAATCAATCATTAACCATAACATTAAATAAAGTATTATTGTCCGATTACGCTCTTTCGAGCAACGATCTAGTTAAATTGATCAAAACTAAGTTGAAAGGATTTGCTGTTGAAAATACCGCGGATACGATTGTTATTGTCCACAAAGGAAAATCTGAAGAATTAAAAGTGTTATATAATATTAAAGAGAAACTGCGAGTTGTTAAAGTTCGTGGTTTGAAAGGAATCAAACAAGTTCTTCCTGTTAAACGTGATGAAGAATATATTGTTTTGACCTCTGGAATAAATCTCCAAGACGTTCTAGATATGCCTGAAGTTGACGGTTCGCGTACATTTTGTAATGATGTTCATGAAGTGTTCGAGGTGCTTGGTGTCGAAGCTGCTCGTCAACTGATTATTAACGAAGTTTTCAAGGTTATTGAAGAGCAAGGACTTAATATTGATATTCGCCATATTATGCTGGTAGCAGATATCATGTGCGTCAGCGGGACGATGAAGGGAATCACGCGTTATGGTGTGGTCAGTGAGAAGGCAAGTGTCTTAGCGCGGGCATCATTCGAAACACCAATAAAACATATAATCAATGCCGCTCTCGAGGGAGAGATTGATAATCTCACTTCGGTTGTCGAAAATGTCATGATTAACCAGCCGGTCCCACTGGGAACTGGTCTTCCTGGTTTAATTACAAAGATACGCTAAAGGAGGAAGTTCAATGATAAAAGAATCTAAAGAAGCAAGTAAACGTGATCTTGATGCGGAATTACGCGATTTAAAACTGAAAGTACAAGACGAGAAAATTATTGTCGGTGGGGAACGCGTCTTAAAACTGTTGCAGGAAAAAGATTTTGAGAAAGTTTACCTCGCTAAAAATTGTCCGGCTAAATTACGTAGTGATGTCATGCAGTATGCACACTTAACACAAACTCCAGTCGTAGAGTTAGAACAGACTAATGAAGAATTAGGAATCTTCTGTAAGAAGAACTTTTTTGTTTCAGTGTTGGGTACGCGAAAAGCATGATTGGGGGGGCTTAAAATTGGGAAAAGTTATCCTCGATCAAGAAACATTAGGTTTGTCTTTGCTCTTTGAGAGGTTGACGAGAGCAAAAGTTGTTGATTGTTTTCAAGATGCAGAGGTCATTTGTTTTGTTGTCGCGCAGGGTGAGATGGGTAAAGCGTTGGGCAAGAATGCCACTAACTTGCATCGTCTTCAGCAGGAGTTTGGCAAGCATGTGAAGTTAATGGAACATAGTAGTGATTTAATTGAGTTTGTCCAGAATGTGATTTATCCATTAAAAGTTGAAGAGATTATTCCTGGTGAAGGAACTATCACTTTGAAAGATAGTAATAAAAAAACAAAAGGTTTATTAATAGGTAGGGACGGCAAGAACCTACTACTGACGAAGAGGGCGGTAAAACGCTTTTTTAACGTCGATGTGGTCATTGGCTAAGTTTCAGAGGAATCACATAAATGGGAAAAAAATCACATGGATTGGGAGCGGCGAAGAAGTTGAAGAAACGGCGCCAACAGTTTAAGTTAGTTTCACGTTCAAAAATGCGTTACAAAGTTGATCCTTTAGAAGGGTCATCGCAGGCAAAAGCGATTGTTCTCGAGAAAATTCAAGTTGAGGCAAAACAACCTTGTTCTGGAATGCGAAAATGTGCACGTGTGCAATTGATCAAGAATGGAAAACAAGTTACGGCGTTTATGCCTGGTGACGGTGCACAAAAGTTAATTAACGAGCACGATGAAGTTGTCATCGAGCAGATTGGCGGAAAAATGGGTCGCTCAAAAGGTGATTTACCGTGTATTCGCTGGCAAGTCACAAAAGTGAATGATCAAAGTCTTGATGCCTTATTACGGGGTAAATTGGAGAAAGCACGCAGATAGAGTTGATACTTATGGATACCATCAAATTTTTCAATCGTTGGGGAATGGAAGGAGTTACCGTAGAAGATGTTGGCTTACAACGCTATCTTTCAGTAGACCCCAAAATTGTTCCTAAAACCGGTGCGCGTTATGCGGGAAACAGATTTCATAAATCGAATACGTTTATCGTTGAGAGATTTGCCACCAAGTTAATGGGTTCAGGACATAAAGGGAAGAAACACTTTTTAAGTTCTGGTCACAATGCCGGTAAGAAAGTAAGAGTATTGCATATTGTCGAAAATGCTTTATTGAAAGCAGAACAACGTTTAAAAATAAATCCATTAATTATTTTAACACGGGCGGTGGAAAATGCTGCTCCGCGTGAGGAAGTTATTGCAATTGAATATGGTGGCGCGCGCTATCCTAAAGCAGTTGATATTGCTCCACAACGACGTATTGATCTGGCTCTGCGTAACATGACCCAAGGGGCGTATGTAAAATCGTTTAATAAGAAACAGAAAATTGAAGATGCTCTTGCTGAAGAATTAATTGCAGCGTATCAGGTTAGCGCAAAGAGTAATGCTATTGCCAAGAAACGAGATCTGGAAAGACAGTCGGCGAGTAGTAAGTAGAGTTTTTGTTAATACTTATTATTATTATTATCGATCTTTACTTTTTGGTTAGGTTTGTTTTAGTGTGGTTTCTGATGGGTGTGAATAGCGGAGCGCACAATCATGAACGAATCTGTATTTGAAAATATTGGCCAGGGAGTTTATACGCGTCAACGAACGTTTTCTGCTCAAGAACAAGGGAGGAATGGTCGGGGGGGAACGCTTACTGAAGTAGCATTATTTGATCGTTTAGTTCTTCCAACGGTTGAGAGTGTTTTGAGTTGTCTTCAAGATGCTGCAGTGCAGGTACGAGATTATTCTTCAGATACAGGAAATGCGTATTCAAACTTAGGACTGGCTTTGAAAGAAGTTGATCTTCCAGAAATTACGGATCGTTTGGCGAGAGGAGACCAGAAAATATATGAGGCTCTGAGACCGTTTGTTCCGGCGTTACCTCAAGGGAGAGGGTATACTCATTTTATTCGTGGCCAAACAGGTTATCTTCTCGGAGAACAAGACTTTGCCAGCAGTGGCGGTGATGCCCTGGCTTTACATAATCTCCGTCTGGTCAGATCTTCTATGGTACACCCACAGAATATAGCGGCAGGTTTTGGAATCTCTGGAAGAATTGAAATTGGTGTTAATGATTATTGGTCGATTCTTGATTTTGATGTATTAAGAACGTTGATGAGAGATAATGTGCGCAAATCAAATACTCTTAGTGTTTTTGGAAGAGTCGATGAAAAGCTTTTAATTGATCTTAATTCTGAGGTCATTTATCGTGGATTTTATGGCCAGCTTCGTTGGCTTCCTGACTCTTCAAATACTATTTGTGAAAGTTTAGCTAGTCAAACTGTAGGTGCTTACATTATACAGCAGAAAGAAGCAGAGGTCGCTCTTTTGGCGGGTCTAGGAGCAATAAGTCAAATGATTGCGGATCGGGGAATCCCTCGTGATCATTCAGTGGATCCTGAAGTTGTTAATTGAAAATGAAATCGTGTTAAAATTTAAGCGAGGTACACAAAATGAATCAAAACCATGGATATACACATCAACGAGAGCAAGTTTATACAAGAGTTATAGCAATAGGAGAGACTCCTTCCGGGGAAAAAGTGAGCGCACAAGAAGTATTAATTCTTTCACGCTATGCACTGCCAACGGAAGATGCTGTTGTTGATTATCTTGTTGAAAAAGCAGCTTCTATTTCGACAAAAGCGTCGCTCCTTATACCTGGACAAGAAAAAGAATTAGATCTTACTCCATTAGAGAGAGCGTTGTTAGCGTTAGTTCCTCCAATTCGTAATGATTTAGCACAAAAAGCACCAAATTGCATTCAGTTTGTTCGAGAGAATACTCCTGCGAGAAATCGAGGTGTTGATGAACCTACTCTTTATTTTTTACAAGGAGAAATGGGCTATATTCCGGAAGATTTTGCATTTAATGAAGATGACGATGTGCGAAAAGTGGCTTCTACTGTTCTGCGAAATCGGGGGTTGTTAGAACAAGGAATTGGATTAAAAGGATTTTTTACTGTTGTTCTTGGTTCTGATAGTTATTTACTTCCAGATGCTGGGGAGATGGATGTTTTGCTCAAGCATCGTGTTCAGGATTCTGCAACATTAGCTGTCAAAGGGGCATTATCTGTTGATTCGTTAGATGCGGCAATGGGATTGATTTATTCTCTCCCCAATGGTACTGGGAGTTTCTCCTCATTTCCGGATGAATCTCAGAACGTACTAGAAGAATATTGTACTCCGGCGGTTGCTGGGTTGCTAAAATTGAGTGAGCAGGTGAAAGCGCAACAACAACGCCCTGTAGTTGATCCACGTTCTGTGAGTTTGGGATTAGATCTCATTAAGAGATAATGGTTTGAAGAATTATTTTTCTTTTTTTCTCAAAAACACTTTTTTATCTTTTAATCGTTGCCGCAGGGTTGACAATGATCCGGTGGTAAAATCCCGAGACTTCAAATGGGAGATCGCTCTGCTGTAATGAGCGCGTCATGAGAAAGTATTGGTCGGGGTAGTTGCCAAATAATTCTTGAGCGTAATTTTGTACTGTAATAATCCCCGGCATATCTTCTATAAAGAGAAAATCACATGCGTAACGGTATATCAGATTGACGTTTCTATCACCACACATTACAACTGCGCCTGAAAGATGATCGTCTTGGAATAATTTGTCGCGGCAACGACGACCAAAAGTGGACTTTCCGGCATTAGGATAACCATGGAGAGAAATAATGTAAGGCTTTACTGAAGCCGTTCTTATCCTTTCAATTGTCCATTCTAATCCTTCTTCAAAGGTGAGGATTGGTACTGGGCCGAAGGTGATTAGTGCTTCCATCGTTGGAGAAATTCCTCTTTGAACTGCTTAAATTCTTTTCTCTTAATTGCTTCTCGGGCGTTCTCCATCAATTTCTGAATGAAGAAGAGATTATGGATTGATTTCAATCTCTTGACGATCGGCTCCTGAACTTTACAGAGATGATAGATGTATGCTTTGGTATAATTTTGACAAGTGTGACAGGCACACTTTTCATCGATCGGCGTAAAGTCGTGGGCGTATTCTTGACGATCAATGCTGATTTTTCCGTTTTCGGTGAAGAGAGTATGGTGTCGGGCAACTTGTGTGGGATAAACAGAATCGAAGCAATCGATGCCTCGACTAATTAATTCTAATAATTCTTCTGGACTGCCCACACCCATGACGTAGCGTGGTTTGTCTTTTGTGATATGGGGAAGAGCTGCATCGACAGCACGGTACATATCTTCTTTTGGTTCGCCGATGGCAACGCCGCCGATGGCAATGCCGTCAAAATCAAGACTGTTGATGAATTTGGCGCTCTGTTCACGGAGATCGGGATAGAAATTTCCTTGGACAATGCCGAAGAGAAGTTGTTTTTCATGTCGATGATTTTGTTTAAGTTGGCGATGATATTTTAGGCTTTCTTCTCCCCAGCGGTGGGTGTTTTCTAAGGCGATGATGGCTTCTTCTCTGGTTGCACCATAACCTGACATATCATCGAGCATCATCGCGACATCGCTGCCGATGGTTAATTCTATCTCCATAATTTTTTTTGGGGTGAGAACGACTTTGCTGTTGTCATAAGGGTTGCGAAAGTGGATGCCTTTTTTACTCTTCGTGTCGAAAATACTGCGTGACATCTGGAATCCGCCGCAGTCGGTGAAGATAACGCCAGGAAAATTCATGAAGTGATGAATCCCATCTGCTTTTTCGATGGTTTGAATGCCGGGTTGTAAGCTTAGAATAAGGGCGTTGGAAATGAGTGCTTTTGTCGTTGTATCTGTTCCCAGGTTTTTGTAATCATCTGTGGTGATGATTTTTCCCGTGGCTTTGGTTGCTGCGGGCATGAAGAACGGTGTTTCGATGATGCCGTGAGCTGTTTTAATGAGTCCGCAGCGGGCGTTGCCGTCTTGATGGGTGAGGGTGAAAGTGGTCATTTTAGTCTTGAATAACACCTGTTTTAAAAACTATCCTCTTATTTTTTAAATGCGAATGTATTTCTTCTATTAATGGATATCTCTTTTTATATCTCCAACAATCTTCTTCACATCAAAGTAATTCCGAGCTCTGGCAGAACAGAATTAAAAGAAGAGAATGATCGATTGAAATTGTATTTGAAGGCGCCGCCAGATAAAAATAAAGCGAATTTAGAATTAATTAAATTCTTCAAAAAAGAATGGGGGCTGGTTGTTGTGATTAAGTTCGGTGCGACAAGTCGAGAGAAAGTACTGAGGATTGTGCGATAGGTTTTAAT
>Ga0105164_10002979_pt1 | contig 10347 bp, 8 predicted proteins | sample VDWuncwatermetaG_FD_89674 | JGI IMG/M metagenome (GOLD analysis project Ga0105164, IMG submission 89674) | Wastewater microbial communities from Netherlands to study Microbial Dark Matter (Phase II) - VDW unchlorinated drinking water | ecosystem: Environmental > Aquatic > Freshwater > Drinking... | reverse complement strand
TATCTAATTTTTTGGCAAAAAAAACGAAAAGGCGTCCTATTTTTATTTCTTGGGGTTATCTGCGGCTTTGCCCTATGGTTTGTGCTGACTTTTTTGATCACACTGGCGTTTATTATATTAGGATGGTTTATTTTTGACAGACATTTTTATCGGAAAAGGAGTTTTTATATATTTTTATTTGGGGTATTTTTGGGGTATCTACCTGCCTTTTACTACTGGATACGCTATGGGCAAAACCCTTGGGATATCAATGGCAGCAACTTATTCTTTGATGTATTGTCTTCTAATATAAAGCATGCTTCCTACAAATTTATTTTCTTGGTTATCGAAGACTTTCCGCGCTCATTCTTTTTCAAGGATATAGTTTTTAGATCTTTAGGGTTATGGCTTTCCTGGGCTTACTATATTTTATTTGCTGCAGCATCTTTCCTGCTTCTCTGGATTAACCGTGTTGCTGTATGGAGGATAATAAAAAGTGTCGCCTATCCGCTTACGCCTGTTGACCGTAAGGTTTCACCGACCGAACTCTCGAAAGAATCATTATTGTTATTTTATCCGGTCTTATTTTTTATCGGGTATTCCTTTAGCGGAGCAAGTCGGCCGCCTATTTGTTGCAAAGATGATTATATAACTTATCGTTACATAATTCCACTTCTTCCGTTTATTCCGGTAATGCTCGCAATTTGTTTTGTAAGGGTTAAAAAATATAAATTATTAGTATGGATTATGGGTTCGATTTTGGCAATATTAGGGTTATTCGGCAATACCAGTCTTATTGATATGCGTAATTTTGGCAGATATTTTTCAGATAAAGGTTATTCTTACACGGCTTTGGGAGACAAAATTGGTTTACGCCTCAGCACAGACCTTAAAAAACATTTACAAAAATTCTCTTTTCTTAAACCCGAGGAGCAGAAACAATTATACGAAGGAATAGGGATGGGAATATCTTGGAGAATGAGGCGTGAGGGAGCGGATAAAATTATCAATTTTTTTGCAAACGAAATTGAACCGACTTTTTTGCCTGCACTTTATCAGGGTTGGGGTTCGCTTTCAACTCTTATAAGCGAAGGCGAATTTAAAAAAGTGCTTGAAACCGCAGAATCAGTTCCGCAGGAGTTTCGCTTCGATTTTTATGAAGGTGTAGGCAAAGAAGCAGATTTCGGAGACTTCGATAATTTTTTATTAAAAATAAAAGATATATCACAAGAATACCTCAATCATCTTTACCGTGGAGTCGGTTACGGTATCGGTTTTAAATTTTCACACGAGCCGGTAATTCTGCAAAAGTTAGTGAAAAAAATGGAAAAAAAATACTATAAAGATATCGCCGAGGGCATAAATGAAGGGATGCGTCAGCGATAAAATATTTGGGGGCCTGAAGGATGATTGTTGACTTAATCCACAATCGCCAGTTGTTGCTTGCTTTCCTTGAAAGAGGTTTTAAAACTAAATATAAAAATTCATATCTGGGAATTTTCTGGTCGCTTTTAAACCCGTTGGCAAACGTCCTTATTTTTACCTTAGTATTTACGGTATTTATCAAGATTAATATAAAAGAGTACCCGCTTTTTTTGTTATGCACTATACTGCCTTGGACTTTTTTTCACGCCGCGCTTACAAACGGCCTGGTTTCCATAGTTGAAGACGCGCATTTTGTGAAAAATGCCGCTTTCCCCACGGCAGTTATTCCATTTGCAGTTGTGGGGGTTAATCTGGTAAATTTTCTGCTCGAACTTTTAATGCTTATGCCGGTGCTTATTGTTTGGGGCAATGGCATCTCAACAGCATGGATTTTTCTTCCGTTACTTATTTTTCTCCAAACACTCCTTGTTGCAGGATTAACGCTTCTGGCTGCCGCGCTCTTTGTATTTTTGCGCGACCTTAATTTTATTATGCATCTTGGGCTACGGCTTTTCTTTTACATCGTGCCGGCAGTCTATACCATTGATTTTGTGCCGAAACACCTGCGCTTCTTTTATTTCTTAAACCCTCTTGCAGTATTAATTGATGGATATAGCAGTATTCTTATGCATGGCCATGCACCTTCACTGTCTTGGCTTTCTTTTACTACAGTAGAAATAGTGCTTATTACTTATGGTTGTGCACTTTTATTCAAAAAAATGCGTTTTAGTATTGCAGAACGGATTTAGATATGCCATACGAACCGGCAATTAGAGTAGAAGAACTGAGTAAAGAATTTACGGTAATACTGGAACCGCCCCTTACTTTGCAAAAGGGGCTCTACAATTTTGTATACGGAAAAAATAATTCTCTCCGGCTCTGGGCATTACGCGAAGTAAACTTTTTGGTATCCAAAGGGGAGGCTCTTGGAATTATAGGTGCGAATGCCTCTGGTAAAACTACGCTTTTACGTATTATCGCCGGTATTTATCAACCAACGCGGGGGAAAATTTTTTCTTCCGGAAAAATCGCAGTTTCCTTAGAGTTAGGCGCAGGATTCATCCTTGAGTTTACCGGAAGAGAAAACCTATATTTATATGGCGCGATTTTTGGACTGACACGCCGGGATACAGCTTTAAAGATTCCGCAAATTCAGGAATTTTCTGAATTAGGCGACTTTCTAGATGCGCCGCTTCGGCAATATTCCGTAGGGATGCGGATGCGTTTGGCCTTTTCCTTCGCAGTAAATTTTGCAGCCGATATCCTTTTGGTTGACGAGATGCTCGCGGTCGGAGATACGGCATTCCGGCGCAAATGCCTGGATAAACTTAAAGAAGTAAAAAAACAAGGTACGACCTTACTTTTAGTCTCACACCGTCCAGAAGAGGTCGCCGAGGTCTGTACCCGGGCGATTATGCTCCATAAAGGCAGTATTCATCTTCAGGGTAATGTAAGTGAAGTACTTAGCGCCTACGAATCTATGCAGGGCGCCGTTAAATAAAAACCCATATGCGTATTGGCATTGATATCCGCTCGTTGCAGAATGAAAGCAGAGACCGCGGCATCGGCACATATACACGCTGTCTGGTAGAACATCTGCTGGCTATAGATAAATACAATGAATACATATTTTTTGCATTCCGTAATCAAGACCTGCCGCAAATTTGCAATATATATCCGCGTATAAAAGAGAATACAGTTGGCATTACCTGGCGCCATAAGCATTTTATGTGGATTTCTGGACAGTGCCTCTTTCCCTACGCGGCAAAGCGCTATAAATTGGATATCTTTTATTCGCCTGAATATATAGTGCCTGTTGGCGCGCGGGCAAAAAAGGTTATTACGGTGCATGATTTTATCACCCGCGACTATCCGGTATATAGGTCGCGCTCCACTCCGATACATAAAGGGTATTTTTTCCTCAGAGATTCGACGCTGCATTTTGCCGATTGCGTTATCGCGGTCTCCAGATATACAAAACAAAAAACCATAGAACTTACCGGAGTAAACCCGGATAAAATACGTGTTATTTATGAAGGCGCGGCACCGGTATTTATTCCTCTGTCGGATAAAGAGAGTATTCGCAAGCGCATCCGCCAGCGTTATGGCATTGGAGAGGATTTTTTCCTTTATATAGGCGCCATCGACTATCATAAAAACATAGACGGACTTTTAAAGTCATTTGCACAGTTGAAAAGAAAGGACGTTGCTTTAGTAATCGTAGGTAGGCCCGTTTACCGCCGATATACTACCCGTATTTATGCCCAAAGCAATGCATTAGTCAAGGATGGGCGAAAGGTCTATTTTCTTGGCTATCTCTGCCAACGCGAACTGGCTGATTTGTATAATGCGGCTGTTAGTTTCGTTTCTGTATCAGTTTATGAGGGCTTTGGCCTTCCGGCGCTTGAGGCAATGGCCTGCGGCACTCCTGTAATTGCCGCCGGCAATACGTCAATGCGAGAAATTGTAGATTCAAGCGGCATTTTAGTTGACCCGTATAATACTGAGGAAATTACCTCTGCTATGGAAAATTTGTTATCCGATGATGCCTTAAGAAATCGGCTTTCTCGCCAGGCGCTTATCCGCGCAAAAGAATTCAGCTGGGAAAAAGCGGCGAGGGAGACCCTTTCGGTATATGAGGAATTAGCAGGATAATTTAATGGATATAAGTATTATTATTCTAAATTGGAACGGGTTAGGATTCTTAAAGGAATGTGTCCCTTCGGTGATACGTGCCTGCCGAAACTACGGCGACAATTGCGAAATTATGGTTGTAGATAACGGCAGTCGCGACGGAAGCAGAGATTATCTTAAGTTGGAATTTCCGTTTGTACGGATTGCTGCCTTAGAGAGAAATTTTGGTTTTGCCAAGGCAATGAATATCGGGATTAAAGAAGCGGCACATTCGCTTGTGGTATGCTTGAACAATGATGTCGTTGTAGACAAGAATTTTATTCTTCCTTTGGCGAGGTATTTTAACGACGGTAGCGTCTTTGCGGTAGCCGCGAAGATGTTTCTCTGGGATAGAAAAACACTTTACTTTGGAAGAACCAATCTTAACTTTCGCTGGGGATTTATGCACAGGGTAATATGGGATTCTGCCGTTTCTGCTTATACCCTATACGCTTGCGCAGGAGGGTTTGCGGTGGATAAAAATAAATTCCTAAAAATAGGAGGCTTTGACGAAGATATGGATGTGTATTGGGAAGATCTTGATTTATGTTATCGCGCCTGGAAACAGGGGTACAAGACAATTTATGAACCACAAAGCATGATTTACCATAAATTCCACGGGACAAATTTACAGAAATACGGACGCCGCGGCATTGATAGGTTAAGCGGGAGGAATTATACATTATTTGTGCTAAAAAATATACACGATCGAAAACTTTTATCTTGCCATCTATTTTTTCTGCCGGTTTTAATGTTCGCATCGGCGCTGGCAGGCCGGAGTCGTTTTGCTGCAGGGATTTTATCGTCTTTTAAAATTTGGCCGATTTTTTTAAAGAAACGCGAGGCCGAAAGGAAAAAAGCAATTTTTTCTGACCGGGAAGTGTTAAATATGTCAAGCAAATAAATGAAAAATATCAAAGTCCTGCAAATCGGAAAATATTATCCATCTTATATAGGAGGAACGGAAAACCACCTATTTACTTTAGTTAATGAATTAAAAAAAGAGGTAACCGTTAAAGTTTTGGTCGCCAATACAAAATTTAAAACATCCGTTGAAAACGATAACGGTATTACCGTCTTTCGCCTCGCCTCTCTGGGAAGTTTTTTTTCGCTTCCTTTAATTTTGAGTCTGCCCTTTTGGCTCAAAAAACAAAAGGCGGATATTTTACATTTCCATCTGCCTAATCCTTTGAGTATCTTTTCATATTTTATAAGCCGGCCAAAGGGAAGAATCATTGTTTCTTATCATAGTGATATCGTGCGTCAGAGGATATTTAATCCTCTATTTAATCCTTTTCTGAACAGATTTTTGAAAAAAGCGGACAGTATTATCGTTACGTCGGCGAATCTTATCAAAAATTCCGCCGTCCTTCAAAAATTCAAGAATAAATGCAGCATTATCCCTTACGGTATCGATATCAATCGTTTCAGGCCGGATGCGGAAGTCTTTAAAAAAAGCGGGGAAATTAAGCAAAAATACGGCAGCCCCCTGATTCTTTTCGTCGGAAGGCTTGTTTATTATAAAGGATTGAAATATCTACTTGGCGCAATGAAAAATATAAATGCCAGTCTTCTGGTTGTCGGAGACGGCCCGCTAAAAAAGCGATTAAAAAATTTCGCAAAGAATTTGGGAGTTTCCGATAAGGTTATCTGGGCGGGCGAGATTAAAAATGAAGAAGTTGCGCCTTATTATCATGCTTGCGATATCTTTATCTTGCCCTCAAATGTAAAGGCAGAAAGTTTTGGTATCGTACAATTAGAGGCATCTGCTTGCGGAAAAGCCGTAGTAAGCACAAATTTGCCCACAGGCGTTCCTTTTGCGAATTTGGACGGCAAAACCGGTGTGATTGTTCCGCCGGCTGACTCTTGCGCCTTGGCATCGGCGGTTAACCACCTTTTGGCTTCACCTCAGTTACGCCAGGCCTATGGACAAAATGGCAAGGCAAGGGTAGAGGAAGATTTTACCAAAGAAAAAATGGCAGATGATATTTTAAAGGTATATGGTATAATACGGAAAAGTCAAAAATATGTATAAAGAATACTGGAAGTTAAGCGAGATGCCTTTTGAGAATACCCCTGACCCGCGCTTTCTCTATCATTCTAAACAGCACGAAGAGGCGCTGGCGCGGATGCTTTATCTAATCCAGAACCGCAAGGGCGCGGGGATGATCACCGGGGTATTTGGCTGCGGTAAAACCCTTTTAGTTCAGGCGCTCTTTGACGAGTTAAGCCAGGATAAATACAAGGCCGCAATTATCAATAATCCCCAAATAGAATACGTGGAATTCTTAAGGGCGATTGTACGCAATCTAAAAGCAGTCGAATTACCCCAGAAAAAAACCGAGCTTTCCGCGGATTATCTCCTGGAAGTCCTGGAAAAAATTTTGGAGAATAATCTCCGAGACGCAAAAGATACGGTGGTGGTTATCGACGAAGCGCACGTTATTCAGGATGAGCGCATTTTTGAAGAACTGCGCCTGCTTTTGAATTTTCAGCACCGCGACCGTTTCCTGCTTACCCTTATTATTTTAGGCCAGCCGGAGCTGAAACAGAAAATCGAAGATAACAAACAGCTGGAGCAGCGTATCGCGGTTAAATACCACTTGGATGCCCTGGATTTGAAAGATACAAAAGGGTATATCAGCCATCGCCTAGAAGTGGCAGGCCAGGCGCGCGAAATTTTTACCGAAGAAGCAATTAAATTAATTTACGAATATTCCGGAGGAATCCCCCGCAGGATTAATCAGCTTTGCGATATCTGCCTTTTAAGCGGATTCAGCAAAGAAGCGCAACTCGTTGACGCGCAAATAGTAAGGCAGGAAATAAAATAATAATTGTAATCCTGAAAATTATTGTTTATAATGATTTTGATATAACAGCATAGAAATAGAGGAGGTAAGGGTGCCGCAATATGAATTAAACTTAAGGGATTACTGGCAGATTATTCAGAAGAGGCGGCTGGTTTTAGTAGTTATCTTTTTTGTGGTTTTGATTCCGGCCATTATCTTTACTAATTTGCAGCAGCCGTTTTATCGGGCAAGCGTATCCGTGCAATGGGTTGAACGCAGGACCGTGGGGGCGCTTCTAACTGAATTAGTTACGGTAACCGCAGGCGACCCTTTGCTTACTCAAGCAAGGATAATCAAAAGCCAGCCGATATTCGAGAAAGTAGTAGAAACAATAGGCGTAGAATTAGGCATAATTAGCAAAGATGCGCCCAGGCAGAGTATTACTAAAGCGGCGCACTCCCTCTTTAGTTTAGTAGCGACAGAAGTCATTAGAGATACAAGTATAATCAAAATTGATGTGATTTATCCAAAGCCGGATTCTGCCGCTAGAATTGCCAACTCTGTTGCCGAAGTTTATATTGAAGAAAATACGCGGGAGCGCAATAAACAAAACCGGCTGGTGCGTGAATTTATCGAGAAACAATTAGAGGAACTTAATGTCAAACTTAAAAATTCAGAAGAGGAGTTGGCGCGGTTTAAAGAAACCGAAGTGCCGGCAGGCTTAGCCGCGCCTTTCGAAAAAAGGCTGGCAGACTTGCAGTCAAAGCGCCAAAATCTTTTGGGTATCTATACGCAAATCCACCCCGATATAAAGAACATAGAAGAGGAAATAGCCAAGGTAAGCGGACAGCTTAAGACTTTGCCGCAAAAGGAATTAGATTATGGCCGGCTTGAGCGCGCTGTAGAGATAGATACCAAGTTGTACCGGGAACTAAAAGAAAAGTTCGAAGCGGCAAGGATCACCGAAGCAGAAAAAATTGAAGATGTAATTCTTGTGGATCACGCTATTGCGCCTTTAGCGCCGGTCAGCCCTAATAAGCCGTTAAACTACTTTTTTGGAGTAGTAATAGGCCTGATGCTGGGTTTGGCGACGGCCTTTACGACTGAACAATTGGATACCTCTATCGGCACGATTGAAGATGTTGAAAACTATTTACAGCTTCCTGCGTTAGGCATAATTCCTTATTTAAAGGTAGAAGGAAAAATAAAAAAAGGGTTTGTGCAAAGGCTATGGCCCAGAGAATTAAAAGGCGAAGAAAAAATAGCCAATATGAGAAAACAGCTGCTCGTGCATTATTCCAGCTCTTCTCCCATTTTCGAGGCATATAGGATACTCAGGACAAACATTCAGACAGAAGTATTTAAAGAGAAAATACAAAAAAATATACTGCTCTTAACCAGCTCGGGGCCAGAAGAGGGTAAATCGATTACGATTTCTAATTTAGCCGTTGTTATGGCGCAAGGGAAACTGCGCACACTTTTGATTGACGCGGATATGCGGCGTTCCACTATTCATAAGGTATTTGGTTTTAAGAATAGAGGACCGGGCCTCTGCGATGTCTTAAGAGGCACAGTACAGCCCGAAGCGGCAATTCGAACAATCACTGATATTCTAATGGGGGATTTGGGGTTTGATGAAGCATTAAAGGTACCGGGTCTGGATAATCTGAATATTCTCACGGCCGGATCTTTACCAACGACACCGGCTGAATTGCTTGCCAGCAGGGAAATGGCTGATTTATTGGAAAATTTAAGAACCAAATATGATTTGATTTTGATTGATACGCCTCCGGTTTTAGCCGTAGCAGATGCGGTTATCCTGGCCCCTTTAAGTGACGCCGTGGCATTAGTTTATCGCGTAGGTAAAACTGCCCGTGCAGTAGTAGCGCGCGCTAAACAACAGCTTGTAGAAACCGGATCGAAAGTAAAGGGAGTAATCCTGAATAATATTTCACAGGAAATAGAAATGCGCTACAGTTATTACTATCATTACAAATATTACGGTAAATATTACGGTGATAAAAAGGAGGGGGCATAACTCACCTGTTTCATAAAATAAGATTTATTATTCTGAAGCGGAAAATAAAGAAAAATCATTATCTTGGCCGGCAGGATGCCGACGGAACCTATATTTATAAAGAGGGCGGCTACAGCGTAAGGTATCAGATAACCAGCGGAACACAAGGAATACCTTCTATTGAATGGATTTCTGCAAAAAGGCGCCGGACTGCTTCTGAAGAAAAGACAAGAAAAATTGAAAAAAAAATTCTTAAATTCTGGCATTATCAAGGCTGGCTCCTGCTGTTACGCCCACCGGTTGTCTTTTTCATGATTATTGGATTTCTTGCCTTTTATTTTGGCCTGCTGGAAACGCATAAATCGAGGATAGATGCATTTAAATGGGTTGTTGCTTCTGTTGCGGGCATAGACCCCGGAAAGATACAATATATCGGAGGCGGATGGATAGAGATATCTACCGAAAGAAAGACTGCCGTAGACAAAATACATGAACCGGTAAAGTATACCTTTAATCCATTCAGCTGGTTATTTTCTCCGGAGATAATTTTTGTTAGTCGTTGGCGGGGGAAGCCATACGGCTATGCGACCCATCCGGTTGTCTATAATGAAAGGGGAGAAGTCTGGATAAATAAAGAAGGGGCTTGGCGATACGGAAAGGTTAGCGGCAAGGATATAAAATGGGATATCCCTCAGGGCACAGGCATTCGAGCGGGAAAAGTATCCGGACATGAGATACAAAGAAAACTTTATACCCCAGATAAATAATCTGTTCTGTTTCTTCCTGCTATTTTTTTTTATTTTTTTCCCGCCCGGCAGTAGCGTAGCAGACGGAAGCGCTGTACCTGATTCTTATCCGGGAATCATGCACATCCATTCTAATGTTACCGAAGGTGGAATTTATTCGCTGCGGGAGTTGGCGCATCTAGCCCGGGATAAGGGAATAAAGATTTTAGTCTTTTCGGATAGCTTCCTAAAACGCTGGGAATACGGCCTGCCAATATTCCCCAATATCTTCAAAGTTTCTATAGACAAAAATTCGGTAGCCAAGTACGGCATCAGGAATTACCGTAATGATTTAAAAAAAATAAGGGATGAATTTACGGATATGCTCATTTTGGAAGGCGTAGAGGTTGCGCCTTACTACTGGTGGTCAGGCAACTTTTTTAAAAAAAACCTTACATTAAACGATTGGGACCGGCATCTTTTAGTAGTCGGCCTGAAGGCAGCGCAGGATTACGCATATTTACCGGTAAAGGGCAATAGATATTTTTTGCCTAAATTAAAAGACATACCCCCTTTATTAATCGCGGCAGCATTAATTATAGCCGGGGTATTTGTTTTTAAGAAGAAACAAAGAAAATTATCAGGGCTAGCATTATATGTCCTGGCCGCCTTGCTTTTGTTTAACCTGTTCCCCCTTTCTGCCTGCCGGTACAATTCCTATTCTGGCTCAAGAGAATTC
>Ga0105164_10002978_pt1 | contig 10347 bp, 12 predicted proteins | sample VDWuncwatermetaG_FD_89674 | JGI IMG/M metagenome (GOLD analysis project Ga0105164, IMG submission 89674) | Wastewater microbial communities from Netherlands to study Microbial Dark Matter (Phase II) - VDW unchlorinated drinking water | ecosystem: Environmental > Aquatic > Freshwater > Drinking... | reverse complement strand
CGGCAAAGAGATCCGGGGGAATGCCCTGGAAGTGGACGGGAATCGACTGCGCGCCGTCCGTGATTTGAAACCGATAAGTAAGCTTCTTGAGGTCCTTTTGAAGGGACCCCTGGACGACCATGCCTCCCAAACGCAAAAACCTGTCTGAAGTTCCGGTTTGGGCCTTCAGCTCGGACGGGGTCACAAAGTAAACCACGGCGTCCTGCATGCCGGTATAGATGAGATAAGAAAGGGCGGCCAGAACAATCAAGCTGCCGATAATGTATCTTCGACTCCTTCCTTTCAAACCCGCTCCTCCGATGAATTCCGGTGCGCCTCTCTCTGATAGAGCGCCAGCTCCGTTTTGATTCTTCGATACTTTCTCCAGAGGCGGAGGACGTAAACGAGAATCGCCGACCAAACAAGTCCGTAAGTCAGAAAAACAAAGCCCCAGGCTCGCATCAGGTCACCCCGTAAAGTTTTGTTTTTTCCAGCTCGTCTTCCATCTCCGCGATCCGGACGCGCCGCGACAAAAGGTAAAAATAGAGGAGAAGGAAAGCGACCATGTTGGCGGAAAGGGCGAGCAGCATCGAAGGATGGACGTTTTCCCACGGCGCCTTATCGGGGCGAAGGACGGAGGGCGGTTGATGCAGCGTGCGCCACCAGTATACGGAAAGATGAATCAGGGGAATATCCAGAAAACCCAGAATTCCCAGGACGGCGCCGCATATCCCCGCTCGCATTTTGTCCTCGATCAGCGCGCGCAGCATCAGGTATCCGATAAAGATAAGAAACAGCATTGCCGTGAGAGTCAAGCGCGCGTCCCAGGTCCACCAGACTCCCCATGCGGATTTGCCCCAAATCGATCCTTCGATAATCGTCAGTCCTGTAAAGAGAACCCCGATCTCCGCCGCCGAGTGCGCGAGGATGTCGTCGCGCCTCTCCCTCTTCCAAAGAAAGAGGCAGCTGGCCACGAAGACAATGAGAAAAGAAAGGTAGGCCGTCAGGATGCTGGGCACATGAAGGTACATGATCCGCTGAAGCTCTCCCTGATAAGCGTCCGGAGGCGCCTGGACCAGACCCAAATAGAGTCCCGACGCTATCGATAGGAGGACCAGCCCTCCCAGGATTCCCCTTCTCTGAACGCCCGTCTTTGCCATCAGGCGGCCTCGAGGATCCATCCGAAGACGAGGAATCCCGCCGTAAGAAAAATCACATCAAATCCGATCAAGAGACGCAGCCAAAGAAGGAGATCTTGGGAAGAGGCGGCCAGGAAGAGGATTTCCATCCCGCGGATAGTTCCCAGAATGACGGGAATCAGAAGCGGGAGCAGAAGCAGGGGCAACAACAATTCTCGGGCCCTGGCCTGCAGGGTCAAGGCGGAGAAAACCGTTCCCATCGCGCAGAATCCCAGGGTGCCCAACAAGGAAACCGCCCATAGGGACGGCAGGAGACCCCAGAGATCCACGTTGAAGAGCACTCCGAAAAGCGGAAAGACCACGACTTCTATGAAAGCCATGAGAAAGAAATTGAAGCACACTTTAGACAAATAGAGGGCTCCCCGGTCCATGGGAGAGAGAAGAAGGGCCTCGAGGCAGCGGCTCTCCCGCTCCGGCTGGAAGAGATGATTCAAACCGAGGGTGCCGGAAAAAATAAAAGTGAGCCAGAGCAGGCCGGACGCCATCTCTCGGGCCCTCGCCGGAGACAACTCGAAAGCAAAATGAAAGATGAAGAGAAAGAGGACGCCCAAGAAAAGCATCGTGAGGAGGCTTTCTCGCCGCCTCGATTCGACGAGGGCGTCTTTCCGGAGAAGCCAGTACGTTTGTCTCAAGAGCTCCATGGAGATCCTTGAAATGGGGGTTCCCCGCAAACTTGATAGAGGCTCTTCCATGGCTCTTGCCGGGGTTCATCGAAGACCACTTTACCGGAGTCCAAGGCGATCGCCCGGGTAGAGAGGGCCACAGCGCGGGAAGGCTGGTGAGTGGCCATAACGACGGCGCCCCCGTTCCGCACAAGCTGGACCAGATAGGAATCGAGTAAATGGGCGCCGCTCTGGTCCAAAGCGGCGTAGGGTTCATCTAAAAGAAAAAGCTCGGGCTCCAGAAGCATCCACTTGGCAATGGAGAGCCGGCTTTTCATACCCGTGGAGAGGGAACTCGCCCGGTGGTCCCTCCGGGCCGAGAGGGCAACACGTTCCAAGCACTCTTCGATATCGTGGGGGCGCTTTTTCTTTCCATAAAGAGCGGTAAAAAAACAGAGATTTTCTTTCGCCGTGAGGTTGTCATACAGGTGTTCGGAAGGCGAGAAGAAACCGATGGCGGACCGGAACTCGGAAGAGCCCCGATGATTTTTTCTCCCGTTCCATCGCACCTCGCCGGAGGTGGGTTCGAGCAGGAGCGCGAGCACCTTGAGAAGGGTGGTTTTTCCGGCTCCGTTGGGCCCCACCAGAATCACAAACTCGCCGCCCGTGAGCGTGACGCTCACATCCTGAAGTGCCCACAGAAAGCCATAAGCCTTCGATACGCGCGCGGCCACGACCTGCAAAGCACCTCCTAGGGAACAAGGCGAAGTTGGGTACCGACGGAAGAAGGAAGGCTGACTATAGCCCTGCCGATCCGTGGATTCAAGCGAGTCTTTGAAAACCGCGGAGAGTGTTGACATGAGCCGGGAGAGTCCCCTATCTTTAGCAAGACGCGGTCAGAAACTCAATACGAGGAGGACCTTTCATGAGCATCGTCGCGACGGTGACAGGCGCTTGGAGCGCCTTTGCTACGAAGGTAGGGGCCTTTTTGCCGGATCTGTTTGCTGCGATCATTATTCTGTTTCTCGGTTGGATCGGCTCCAATCTCGCCAAAACCCTCAGCATTCGTCTTCTGAGGCTTTGCCAGGTGAATCATTTTGCCGAACGCGCCGGCATCACCCAGGTATTGCAGCGGGGAGAAGTCAAGCAAAGCCCGGCAGAGATTCTGGGCCTCTTCGTCTTTTGGTTTTTCTTTCTCATCGTGATCGTGGCGGCTCTGGATACCTTGGGGCTGCCCGGAGTCACGGACACGCTGAACGCTATTTTTCTCTACGTTCCGAAGATTCTTGCGGCGATCATCATCCTGATTCTCGGACTCTATCTGGCGAACTTTATCGAAACCGTCACTCGCGCTTCCTGCGCCAATGCCGGTCTCAGATATGCGGAATCTATCGGCCGCGTCACCTACTACGGCACCGCTATTTTTATCATTGCAGGCATCCTGGAGACTCTGGACATCGCCACGGAAATCGTCGTTTGGGCCTTCATCCTCATCTTCGGCTCCGTCTGTCTGGCCCTGGCCCTCGCTTTCGGCTTGGGAGGCCGAGATGTAGCGGCGCGCCACTTGGCCAAATGGCTCGCGGAAAAATCGGATCAAGAATAACCGCGGCCATTTTTCAAAGGCCTGTTGACTCTTGAGCCAAGTTCAGTTTAGATAACTCACTGCCTTCTTTATCCCCGTTTGGAGAAATTTATGTCATCGTATCAACACATCCAAGTTCCAGGTGATGGAACCAAGATCAGTTCGTTGGCGGGCAAGGGACTCGTGGTCCCCGACCGCCCGGTCATCCCTTTCATAGAAGGGGATGGGACCGGGCCCGACATTTGGCGCGCTTCGGTAAGAGTATTCGACGCGGCGGTGAAGAAAGCCTACGGCGGCAAGCGAAGCATCGCTTGGGTGGAAATCTACGCCGGGGAGAAGGCCAAAGAGGTCTATGGCCGGGAATGCCCTCCTAATTTTCTTCCCGAGGAAACCGTCGATGCCATCCGGGAATACCGAGTGGCCATTAAAGGGCCTCTAACCACCCCGATCGGAGAGGGGTTCCGGAGTCTCAACGTCTCCCTGCGCCAGTTGCTGGATCTCTATGTCTGTCTGCGACCCGTCAGGTACTTCAAGGGCGTGCCGTCGCCGGTAAAGCGTCCGGAACTCGTCGATACGGTGATTTTCCGGGAAAACACGGAAGACATCTACGCCGGCATCGAATGGGGAACCGGCACTCCCGAGGGCAAGAAGATCATCGCCTTTTTACTGAAGGAAATGGGAGTCAAATCCATTCGGTTTCCCGAGACCTCCGGCATCGGCGTGAAGCCAGTCTCCCGTGAGGGCTCGGAGCGCCTCATCCGGGCCGCGATCCGCTACGCCGTCGATCAGAAACGGCGCAGCATCACCCTGGTTCATAAGGGCAACATCATGAAGTACACCGAGGGGGCCTTCATGCGTTGGGGGTACGAGCTGGCCAAGCGAGAGTTCGGAAACCAGGTCGTCTCTTGGGCCGACTGCGACGGGAAACCTCCTGCCGGCAAGATCCTCATCAAGGACGCCATTACAGACGCTTTTTTGCAACAGATCTTGACGCGGCCCGATGAGTTTGACGTCGTTGCAACGATGAATCTCACGGGAGATCTCATCTCCGATGCGCTGGCGGCCCAGGTAGGCGGCATCGGCATCGCCCCGGGAGGCAACATCAATTATGACAGCGGACATGCCCTGTTTGAAGCAACTCACGGGACGGCACCGAAGTATGCGGGACAGGATAAGGTCAATCCGGGATCGGTCATCCTTTCCGGGGAAATGATGTTCCGCTATTTGGGTTGGAATGAGGCCGCGGACCTGATCGTGGCCGGACTCGAGCGCACCATCAGTGAAAAGACGGTTACCTACGACTTTGAGAGGCTGATGCCCGGCGCGAAGCTGCTTCGCTGTTCGGAATTCGGCGAGGCCATAGTCAAAAATATGTAATGGGGGAGAAGAGAGTGGCACGGAAAAAAATCGCCCTGATCGGGGCAGGCAATATCGGCGGCACGATGGCTCACCTTTGCGCTCTGAAAGGGCTCGGAGACGTGGTTCTCTATGATGTGATCGATGGCCTGCCCCAAGGCAAGGCCCTGGATCTTCTGCAGTCGGCGCCGGTCGAGAACTTCGATACGCGGATCACCGGCACCACGAAGTACGAGGATATCGTCGGAGCGGACGTCTGCATCGTGACCGCGGGCATCGCGCGCAAGCCGGGAATGAGCCGGGACGATCTTCTCGCAACCAACGCTAAAATCCTGCGTCAGGTAGCGGAAGGAATCAAAAAAAATGCGCCCAACTCTCTCGTGATCGTGATCACCAACCCCCTGGATGCCATGGTGGCCCTGATGAGGCGGGCAACCGGCTTTCCGAAAAACCGCGTGGTTGGGCAATCCGGCATCCTCGACTCCTCCCGTTACCGCACTTTCATCGCCGAGGAGCTTCGGGTGTCGGTCTCGAGCGTGTCCGCGATGGTTCTGGGGGGCCACGGAGATGACATGGTTCCGCTCCGCAGCCGCTGCACTGTGGGCGGAATTTCGGTTGAAAAATGGATTTCCAATCAGCGGCTGGACGAGATCGAAGCAAGGGTCAGAAACGCCGGCGGCGAGATCGTCGCCCTGCTCAAGACCGGATCGGCCTTCTACTCTCCCGCTTCCGCGGCCGTGCGCATGGCCCAAGCCTACCTTATGGACACGAAAGAGATTCTTCCCTGCGCGGCCTACCTGGAAGGGGAATATGGCGTTCACGGCTGCTACTTCGGGGTCCCCGTGATGATCGGCGCCGGCGGAGTGGAGAAAGTGATCGAGATGGAGCTGAGCCCGAAGGAAAGGAAAAAATTAGAAACGTCCTTGGCCCATGTCAAAGAGCTGGTCGAGGCCATGGACCGGGTACTCGCCAATCAGTGACAAGCGGCTCTCTATCCGCTTAGTTTCTTTCCGTTCATCTCATGAATATTCACGAATATCAGGCTAAAGCCCTTCTCAAGAGATTTGCCATTCCGATTCCTCGGGGACGGATGGCGGCCACGCCGGAAGAGGCCGCGGTCGTCGCCCGGGAATTGGGAGGAGTCTGCGTCGTCAAGGCTCAGATTCATGCCGGGGGGAGAGGAAAGGCCGGAGGAGTGAAGCTGGCCAAAACCCCCGGAGAAGCGGAGAAGATCGCTAAAGAACTCTTGGGAAAGAAGCTCGTCACGCATCAGACCGGACCCGAAGGCCGCGAGGTGAAGCGGGTTCTGGTGGAAGAGGGGCTTCAGATCGAGCGTGAGATTTACGTGGCTGTCGTTTTGGACCGCTCGCTTTCACGGCCCTGCGTCCTGGCGTCGGCCGAGGGGGGCGTGGAAATAGAAGAAGTAGCGGAAAAGAGTCCCGAGAAGATCCTCAAAGAGATCGTCGATCCCGCCGTCGGCTTGCTCTCCTTCCAGGGACGCCGGCTGGCGTATCGCTTGGGGCTTCGTCACGAGCAGGTTGGGCCCCTTGTTTCCCTGCTCTCCGGCTTGTTTCGTGTCTTTATGGATCTGGACTGTTCCTTAGTCGAGATCAATCCCCTGGTGATCACGGCTGACGGGAAGCTCATCCCGCTCGACGCGAAGATGAATTTCGACAACAACGGGCTCTTCCGCCAACCGGAGGTCGCGGCCCTTCAGGATCTCGACGAGGAAGACTCCAAAGAGATCGAGGCCTCCAGCCTGGGCCTTTCGTATATCGCTCTCGACGGGAATATCGGTTGCATGGTGAACGGAGCTGGTTTGGCGATGGCCACCATGGACATCATAAAGCTTTGTGGGGGAGAACCCGCCAATTTCCTCGACGTAGGCGGAGGCGCCACCAAAGACAGAGTCACACAAGCTTTCAAGATTCTTCTTTCGGACAAACGGGTTCAGGGCGTATTGGTCAACATATTCGGCGGGATCATGAAGTGCGACGTTATCGCCCAGGGAATCGTGGAGGCGGCGCGGGAAATCCAGGTAAAGGTGCCCCTCGTGGTTCGCTTGCAGGGCACGAATGGTGAGCTAGGCAGGAAAATTCTCACGGAATCCCGGCTGGCCATTATTCCGGCCGAAACCATGGCTGAGGCCGCGGAAAAAATAGTACAGGCGGTAGGCTGTAGGCCGTAGAAAGAAACAAACTTCAATGGTTCCTATAGCCTACTGCCTATCGCCTACTGCCTGTTTTTAACATGGCGATCTTGGTCAACAAAGAAACGCGCGTGCTGACCCAGGGGATCACGGGCGCTACCGGACAATTTCATACCCGCGCCTGCAAAGAATATGGAACGCTGATGGTTGCCGGGGTGACCCCGGGAAAAGGTGGGACTTCCTTCGAGGACATTCCTGTTTTTGACACGGTGTCGCAAGCCGTAGAGGCCACCCGACCCAACGCGAGTGTCGTCTATGTCCCGCCGCCTTTTGCCGCCGACGCGATCATGGAAGCCGTTGACGCAGGGATCGAGTTGGTGATCTGCATCACCGAAGGGGTACCGGTCAACGACATGGTTCGCGTCAAAAGATATACCGAGGGGAGAAAATCCCTCCTTTTGGGCCCCAATTGTCCTGGCGTCATCACGCCCGGGGGGTGTAAAATAGGGATCATGCCGGGACATATCCATAGGCCGGGCGCCATCGGAGTGGTCTCCCGCAGCGGGACACTGACCTATGAGGCCGTGGATCAGCTGAGCCGGTTGGGGCTCGGCCAATCCAGTTGCGTCGGAATTGGGGGAGACCCGGTTCACGGCATGGGATTTATTGAAGCCTTGAAGCTTTTCAATGAGGATCCGGCAACCGAGGCGGTTGTGATGATCGGCGAGATCGGGGGAAATGACGAAGAAGACGCCGCGGATTGGATCAGGAAATTCATGAAAAAGCCCGTGATTGGATTCATTGCCGGACAGACCGCGCCCCCGGGCAAGCGAATGGGCCACGCCGGGGCGATTATTTCAGGCGGTAAGGGAACGGCCCGTGAAAAGATCAACGCCATCAAAAAAGCGGGGATTCCAGTCGCGTCGTCGCCCGCTTTGATCGGGCAAACCATGAAAGAAGTGCTGGAAGGAAGACAGAGACAGTGACAGAGACAAAGACAACGAGGGGCAAACGGGGTGGTCTCTGTCTCTAGCTCTGTCTAGTTTAGATTTTATGGTCGAAACAACCCTATCCATCATCAAACCGGACGCGGTGGCTCGGGATCTCATCGGAGAAATTTTGAGATGTTTTGAGGCGGCCGGTCTCAAGATCGTAGCCGCGCGACTCACACGATTGAGCCTTGAGCAGGCGCAGCTCTTTTACGCAGTTCACCGGGAGCGTCCTTTTTATGGGAGCTTGACGCGGTATATGTCGTCGGGACCGATCTTTGTGTCGGTTTTGGAAGGGCAGGGCGCGATTGTGAAAAACCGTGAACTCATGGGCGCCACCGACCCGGCCCAAGCTGCCGCGGGGACTATCCGAAAGCAATGGGGGACCGACGTGGAAAAGAATGCGGTTCATGGCTCTGACGGGCCGGAAACCGCGGCGCGAGAAGTCGCCTTTTTTTTCAGATCTGAAGAAATTATGAGTTCGTCTCGATAGTGGAGGCGGCAAGGGAAGGCGGGAACTCGATGCCCAAGCGAGGCATTAAAGATTTAACCACCCAGGAACTGGAGGACTGGCTTGGCCAAAGACGGGAGCCTCCCTACCGGGCGCGGCAGATCCAGCAATGGCTCTTCCAAAAAAGGATCATCCTATTTTCAGAGATGACGAACCTGTCGGGAAACCTTCGCGAGGGGCTCGAGGCGGAGTTCGCGATCAGCCGGTTGAAAACCCTTCAGAGTCCGCGTTCTCTGGATGGAACGGTGAAGTTTTTATTTGGCCTGGACGACACATTGAGCATCGAGAGCGTCCTTATTCCTGAAGCCAAGCGGCTCACGCTGTGTGTTTCCACCCAGGTGGGTTGCGGCCTGGGCTGTACTTTTTGCGCTACGGCCACGATGGGACTTCGGAGAAGTCTCCGGGCAAGCGAGATCCTGGATCAGATTCTCGAAGTAACGCGAACGCTCGATCCCGGGAAGCGAATCACCCACGCGGTCTTCATGGGCATGGGGGAACCCCTGGCCAACTACTCCGAAACGGTGAAGGCGTTGGAAATCATGACGGACTCGACCCGGGGGTTAGGCCTGTCCCCCCGCAGGGTGACCCTTTCCACCGTCGGTTTAGTGCCTCAGATCAAAAAGTTGATGGAAGAGACTCATGTCAATCTCGCGATTTCTCTTCACGCGGCCAACGACGAGGTGCGCTCTCAACTGCTGCCCATCAATCGCAAATATCCGCTCTCGGAACTCATCGCCTGCTGTCGTTCCTTGCCCCTGCCCAAACGCAAACGCATCACCTTCGAGTATGTCCTTTTGCGCGGGGTGAATCATTCTCCGGAAGACGTGCGGCGGCTCGGCGAGCTTCTCAAGGGGATCCGCTGCAAGATCAACCTGATTCCGTTCAACCCGCATTCCGGCAGTCCTTACCAAAGGCCGAGCCGTGACGAAATCGTCAAGTTTCAAAACACCCTTGCAGCCCTGGGATACCAGGTCAATATCCGCGAGCCGAGAGGCGACGACATCCAGGCCGCCTGCGGCCAGCTCCAGACGGAATCGGGAGCGGCTCGACCGGCCCGGTTTGAAGCCGTAGGGCATGCCCCGCCGGATGCCGCGGCGCTTCATTCATGAAGGCGGCGGGCACAAAAATCATCGGAGTGATCGGGGGAAGCGGTCTCTATGAGATGGAAGGCCTCACGAGAATTCGCGAGACCCGGGTTGTCACACCGTTCGGCAAACCTTCCGATGTTTACGTGAGAGGATTCCTCGATGGAACGGAACTGATTTTTCTTCCGCGCCACGGCCGGGGACATCGCTGGCTTCCCTCAGAAGTGAATTTTCGGGCCAACATCTTCGGCATGAAAAAACTCGGCGTCGAATGGATCATCTCCGTAAGCGCGGTTGGCAGCTTGCGGCAAGAGATCGCCCCCGGCCACGTCGTGGTCCCGGACCAGTTTATCGACCGCACCACCCAGCGGCCGAGCACATTTTTCGGCAAGGGGATCGTAGCCCACGTCAGCTTTGCGGACCCGGTTTGCCCCGTTCTGTCTCGGGCCTTAATTGACGCCGGGAAGCAGGCGGGAGCGCAGGTTCACCCACAAGGAACGTATCTCTGTATGGAGGGACCCCAGTTCTCCAGCCGCGCCGAATCGCTGCTCTATCGAAGCTGGGGCGCCGATATCATTGGCATGACCAATCTGCCCGAAGCGAAGCTCGCGAGGGAGGCCGAAATCTGCTTTGCGACACTGGCTCTGTCTACGGACTACGACTGCTGGAATCAGAGCGCGGGAAACGTGGAGATCGAGCAGGTGCTCCAGGTTTTGAAGGAAAATGTCCGCTTGGCGCACCGCATGATCCGCGGCGCCATCACCCATTTACCCGAACAGCGATCCTGCCGGTGCGCCTTTTCCTTGAAAGACGCGATTATCACGGAAAAGAGCAGGATTCCTAAAAAAACGCGCGTGGCACTACGGCCGATCTTGGAAAAGTATCTGTAATGAAT
>Ga0105164_10002977_pt1 | contig 10348 bp, 7 predicted proteins | sample VDWuncwatermetaG_FD_89674 | JGI IMG/M metagenome (GOLD analysis project Ga0105164, IMG submission 89674) | Wastewater microbial communities from Netherlands to study Microbial Dark Matter (Phase II) - VDW unchlorinated drinking water | ecosystem: Environmental > Aquatic > Freshwater > Drinking... | reverse complement strand
TACTACAATCAAAACGATATTCATTTCTTTGTGAACAACGATCCGGGCAGTTTCGCCAAAAAGTTCGGCAAGCTGCATGGCCCATCGATCTCGGCCATGGGGTGGCGGGTAACGAACGCTAAAAAAGCATTTGAGCTCGCGGTCTCGCGCGGTGCAAAGCCTGCAGCAGAGGGTGACTACTATCTCAAGGATGGCGCCAAAGTGCCGACGATCTACGGGATTGGCGAAAGTTTGATTTATTTCATTGAGGCAGAGCCGCACCAGAACCAGTACCGTGCATACGGATTCACGCCAGTTGAGAAACCTGACACGATTAAACAAAAAGGATTTCTAGCCATCGATCATCTGACAAATAATGTGCATGCGGGAACAATGCAGACCTGGGCGGGTTTTTATAAAAACGTCTTTGAGTTTGAAGAAGTCCGGTATTTTGACATTCGTGGCGCCAAAACGGGTCTGACCTCCTATGCGCTACGTTCACCCTGCGGAAAATTCTGTATTCCGATCAATGAAGGTTCGGAAAAAAAATCACAGATCAATGAATACTTAGAAGAGTACCATGGACCAGGCATTCAGCATTTAGCGTTCCTGACTGACGACATTCTGCATTCGCTTGACATGCTCGAGGGCTCGGCTATCGACACTCTCGATATCGATGATGAGTATTACGCGGAGATCTTTAATAAAATCCCCAATGTCACCGAAGACCACGCGCGCATTCGTGCCAAGAATGTTTTGGTGGACGGCGATGACGAAGGCTACCTGCTGCAGATTTTTACCAAGAACCTGATCGGTCCGATTTTTATCGAGATCATTCAGCGCAAAAATCATCAATCGTTTGGCGAGGGCAATTTCGGCGCTCTGTTCCGTTCGATCGAGCGTGATCAAATGAAGCGCGGATATTTATCGTGAAGGCGGTAACATTTAGGCGATTTGAACCCCATGAGCACCAGACGTGGCAAACTTTGTTCAATCGCCAGAGTGAGTTGCGTGATCAGCAAATAGTGCCGATGTTCGCCCGCGGCTTGCGGGCGCTCAACATCGGCGCTGACGGCGTACCCGATTTGAACGCCGTTAACGCCAAACTTCGTGCTTTGACGGGCTGGGAAGGTGTACCTGTCGAGGGGCTAGAAGAGGGCGAAAGCTTTTACGCGATGCTCGCGGAAAAGAAGTTTCCGGTCGGTAACTTTATTCGTAATGAAAAAGATCTTTCGTATACACCGGCGCCTGATGTCTTTCATGATCTGTATGGGCACTTACCTTTTTATACCGATCGTGCGTATGCCGACTTCTGTGAAGAGTTCGGTAAACGTACGTGCAAGTATATAAAGGATGCCAAAATCCTGCGCGAGTTTGAAAGGTTTTTTTGGTTTACGGCCGAATTTGGACTGATCAAGACTTCGCAGGGTAAGCGGGTTTTCGGAGCAGGAATCGCCTCTTCGCACGGCGAGTGCGCCTTCGCATTATCAGACAAGCCAAAGGTTATTGCGTTCGATGTCGAGGTCGTTCGCCAGCATGAATTCCGCATCGATCTTTTTCAAGAGGATCTTTTTCTTCTTGAAAGTGAACAGCAGCTTTATTCATGTCTGGATGCTTTTGAAAAAATCTATGCAACCTAAAACTTCCAGCTCAGCTCAAAAAAGGTGAAGAGATATTTGAAAGATGAAAAAACGTACGATCATTGAGCCCTTTAAGATCAAAATGGTTGAGCCCCTGGTTTTTCTGACTCGCGAGGCGAGAGAGAGGGTAGTGGCTGAAGCAGGAAACAACCTCTTCCTAGTTAAGAGTGAAAACGTCACATTCGATTTTCTCACTGACTCTGGAACGACCGCGATGAGTGCGGCGCAGTGGAGTGCGATGATGGTGGCCGATGAGTCGTATGCCGGTTCACGGAGTTTTGAGAGGTTTCGTTCGACTGTTGAAAAGGTCATGGGATTTTCGCATGTGATTCCGACGCATCAGGGTCGAGCTGCGGAGCGTGCGTTTTTCGGTCAGCTAGTTAAGTCCGGACAGAAAGTACCGTCGAACAACCATTTCGATACCACGCGTGCCAATCTCGAGTACCTCGGTGCGGAGGCGGTAGATCTGGTAGTTGATGAAGGTAAAGACCCCTCAAATCCCGCTCCGTTTAAGGGAAATCTTGATCCCGTAAAACTAGAAAAATTCTGTGCTGAGCACTGCAGTAAAATTCCGATCGGAATGATCACAATCACTAACAACACCGGCGGTGGACAGCCGGTATCGATGGAGAATCTGCGCCAAGTCGCAAGCATTTATAAGAAATACGAAATACCGTTTATTATCGACGCTTGCCGTTTTGCCGAGAACAGCATGTTCATTAAGACTCGTGAAGCCGAGATGGGCAGTAGAACCGTGGCGTCGATTGCAAGAGAGACCTTTGATCTTGCCGACGGTTGTTTGATGAGCGCCAAGAAAGATGCCATGTCGAATATCGGTGGCTTTATCGCCCTTCGCGATGATTATTGGCTGGCGGATTTACGTAACCTCCTCATTCTCACCGAAGGGTTTCCTACCTACGGAGGTCTTGCCGCGCGTGATCTTGAAGCGATGGCGGTAGGTCTTACTGAGGTTCTTGATGAAAACTATCTAACCTATCGTCTCGCGGTCGGTAACTACTTTAGTGAGCAACTTAATCGCATTGGCATACCAACCATGCTTCCAGCAGGAGGGCATGCGGTCTACATTGATGCTAAGGCCTTTCTTCCTCATATTCCGCCGGAGCAGTTCCCCGGTCAGGCGTTCGCTGTCGAGCTTTATCTTGCCGAAGGGGTACGCAGCTGTGAGATTGGCTCAGCTATGTTCGGAAAGTTCTCGGGCGATGTATCGGGCAAAAAAAAGTTCACGCCGGCTGCAATGGAGTTGGTGCGCTTAGCATTCCCGCGTCGGGTGTACACGCAAAGCCAATTTGATTATATTATCGAAGGCTTTGAGGATATCGCAAAGAACAGGGAGCGAATCCGCGGTCTGAAGCTCATATATGATCCGCCTTATCTACGCCACTTCACGGCCCGCTTCGAGTGCCTTCCTGGCAAGTGAGGTTTATGCTTTATCTAGATGTTTGCGATAAGCAATGATAAGAGGGCAGACTTCACGGTGGAAGGTCAGGGCGCGCAGTGTATCCTCGGTGGATGGATCACGCCATATGAAGACCTTTATCCGTCGAAGTTCGGTGATCGAAAACAAGTCCTGTACCGCCCACTGCGAGTCTACGACACGAGTCCAACTCATTTTGCCTCATTCTTCCTGCGATCCATGAATATAGCTTCACGCCCATTAAGGTTGCGGTCAATGGAGCGGGACTGTTTCTCATTTTTGTTAAGCAATTGAGATGGCAATGAAAGTGAATCGAAAACGAGGTCTAGGAGTTTAAAGTGCCAATATCTGGCACTCGCGGCCTGACAAGGACTTTTGCGAAATTTAAACCAGCGATTTGTCTGAAACTTCTGAAGCGGAGATCGTCTAAACCTTCGACAGATCAATTTTTCATGGGAGTCAGAATGGTTACAGGCGAAAAAAAATACCGTTTCTGATAAAACCTACTCACTTGAAAGTGAGAGAAATCCTATGCGTACCTCGATTTTGATTCGCGCTTCTTCAATAGTAAAATTGGCGACTCTTGTACTTTCGGCGGCAAGTGCGTTCGCACAAGACGTGAAATTTGGTCCTGGAGAACTCGAATTCAGCGAGAGTTTGGCGAAAACCCTGAAAGCAGAAACGGACAATCGGCTGTACAATAAAGTTTATCGCAATTCTATCGAGATATGCGGTGGCAGTCGCTGGCAAAAACGTAATGCGGCGTTGGGAGGGAATTTTGGTCATGGCTTCGCGATTTTACATGGCGCTTGTCGCGTGTTGGACCCGGTTTCTGGTATTCAGCAGTTGAAAGTTTGCCCAGGGCAGACTCTCGGCATTAGTACCGATTCTAACTTCAAAAGTGTTCAATGGATAGCCGTACAGGGACGTGAGATGGCGCTCTACGGCGGATTAAGTCCAAGTTCGCCGCTTGATCCAGCGACCTATCAACGGATGTTAAGTAAAGCCGCTGCAGAGGGATTTTTGACTGGTGTAAAATTCCGTGCTGATTCAACTGAGGTCACCACCGAGCTGAACTCACAATTAGAGTACACCGCAGGAACTGAGTTCGCGATCGCTGTACCGCGCTTAGTGAATTGCACCAGACTTCCTCTGGTTGGCACAAAACCTGGCCGCGAAGATGGTCCACTCGAAGATGTGATCGCGTACTTTAACAAACTCAATCAAGATGCTTATCGGTCCTATGTCCAGCCCCGTGAGGCCGGCAAACCTGAGGGCGGATATGACTACGATGTCCAGGTAAACAACTGTACCCACACGCCATACAACTCGCTTGCTGCCGTAGGGTTTTGGCCAGCAAAAAACATTGAAGGCCACCCTGAGCAGGACATGAAGCAGCTCTTGTTTCGTTTAAAAGATGCGGCAGTACCATTTAACACGCTTCTTGAAGTTTACGATCGCGGTAATCTATTCACTCTGGCGGAGATCATTTCCTGGTTGGAAAAAAGCCCGGTGGCCCTGAAAACCCTTAAGGAAAATGGCTGGCTCGGTATGCAGGCCGGAATCATTATCGAGGAAATTCCGCCACACAACTTCAAGAACTCAGTCTTTGATCCGGAGGTTCATCTTGAGTTTTACTCAAGCCCGAAACTCTTTGCGTCATACTTCTGTGCGGAGCTGCCGATTCCCGGTTTCATGTGCCGTCCAGTAATGGAACTCTTAAGCCGCATTCAACCAAGTTTTCGCAAACGCGTCGGTTCGCCCGAGATGAAATTAGCACGAAACCTTGAAATTTGGCGCGCACGATATGAGTCATTTTTGCAAGACCCACGCCTACAGAGCCAAGACGCGATCGCTACAGCGCTAAGTGAACATTTCGGTTTCAAGCTGCGCGAGACGGTTGAGCTTTTGCAGCGATTACCGACCCTCGAACAAGAGGCAAAACGTAGCCCTGATTTTCAATTCGATCTTTAACGTCTAAGAATATCTCACAATGATAGTGGGTTTCTGGCGACCCCTCTCGTCGATTGGGCCGACGTAAAAGGGGCCAATTTTACCCATTCGGGTGTGATATTGATCAAGTTCTCAGTAGACAAGACTCCGAGGGAGGGGATTATATCAAGTGCTCGATGCTTGAAGCCCTTGCATTTAGGCCCACGGCTTCCTAAGCTCGAGGAATCACGCCTATAGGGATTGGTCAAACTAAACATGAACGATGTTGTTCGTAAAATCCGGTTTCTGTCCTATCTGAGCACAGGCGCGATGGCTTTTGCCGGCGTGGTGCTATTGGGTGGATATTGTCTTCGTTTGCATACGCAAGCTAAGAGCCGGCAAGTGGCTGAAGTAGAGCGAGTCTTGGTAGAGGTCGAGAATCAACTACGCGATGAATTAAGCGTTCATTTGCAGGTTCTTGATGGTCTACGTGGTTTGTATACGGTGTTTAATGGTCAACCTAGCGCGGATGCTCTCAGAATTTTTGTTGAATCGCGCGATCCAATTAGAGCACTTCCTGATGTCGTAGGCTCTGGGTTTGTGCGTCGGGTGAGCGCGAATGATCTAGCGGCATATGAAGAGGGAATGCGCGCCAAAGCTCCAGGATATTCGGTCAGCTCTTCTGAGCTGGGTAGTTCCTACGTGGCTGGCGAGCACTACGTCATTGAGTCGATGGAGTCTATGGCGTCGATGGCGTCCACGGCGTCTCAGGCAAATGCAAACATGAGGCATGTCGTTGGGCTGGATCTTGCCGCCGAGAAGTTGCGTACGCAGACAGTTGAGCAGGCGATGCTTACCGGTAAACCGGCAATGACACCTCAAATTCCGCTTTTTCTCGGACCCAATCGATCTGAACCTGGGTTTTTGATTTATTTGCCGGTGTACCGTACCGGAATTGCGCCGAGCACTATAGAGGAACGTAGAGCCGCTCTCGTGGGCTGGGTGTTTTCCTCGGTGATCGCGGCGCAAACTTACCAATCCTTAGTCGCTAGTCTCAACACTCGGTTCAGACTTTCAGTATCAGCGCCGGGAGTTGATGGCAAATTGACGAATTGGGCCGCAGGTTCTAGGCAGGGTGCTAGCAGTGCGATCTCGTCTGGCGCCGCCACGGGTGAAATTAAAAAAACCATCTCGCTTGTCGGCAGTGAGTTTGTGCTGGCGGTAGGAGTTCAGCCTAATAGGGATTTGTGGTTTGTGCAGAACGAGCCGATTGTGGTTTTCACGCTTGGTTCGTTGCTGATTATTCTGTCGCTGTTCGGACTCAGAGCAAATATTTTTTCCCGCCATTTTATGCAAGCCCGGGAAAAACAAATGGTCAGTTCGCTCTTTGAACGCTCAGATGATGGCATGCTGATTTTCGATGTGAAGAAAATGTGTTTCATTTCGTGTAATCCGGCGACACTCAAAATGCTGGGAATAAAAGACGTGAGCGAGGTCATTGGGCGTGGGCCACTCGAATTCTCGCCACAAGCGCTTACAGATGGGCGGTTGTCTAAGGACGAGTTCATGAGACTTTTTACTGAGTCCGGAGAAACAGGGCGTCGGCGTTTTGATTGGGAGCTTCGTCGATTGGATGGGTCGGTTTGTCCACTCACTATCAGCGTAACCCTCGTGTTCAATGAAGGCGAAAAGTTTTACTTGGTCGGCTGGCGCGATATTTCGGAGCTTCGGGCCACTGAGGTGGAACTAAAACAAGTCTCTGGAGCGCTCAAAAGGAGCGCCATCGTCTAGATAACCAATATCGATGGTGTGATTCTGGAAGTGAATGATAATTTTTGTACGGTGAGTGGATACAGTCGTGAGGAACTGATCGGTCAAAACCACCGACTTCTGAGTTCAAAGCAACATTCAAAAGAGTATTTTGCCGAATTTTGGCGAATTCTTCGCGCCGGCCAGGTTTGGTCGGGGCTGGTGCAAAATCGGGCTAAAAATGGCGAGTACTTTTGGCTGCAGACGGTGATTTCCCCTATCTTTAAACCCGGCACGCTTGAGATCGAACATTTTCTAGCTGTGCGTTTTGATGTCACGAAAAATATTTTGGAGCGCAAGGAGTTCGAAAAACAACTACTGCAGGCTAAGGAAGCAGCCGAGACCGGCGCACGAATCAAATCAGAGTTCTTGGCGAACATGAGTCATGAGATTCGCACGCCTATGAATGCGATTCTCGGTATGGCTGAGCTCCTTGGTGAGACCGATCTCACGACCACACAAAAAAAGTACCTGGGGATTTTCAAACGGGCCGGCCGAACACTGCTTGAGGTCATCAATGACGTATTGGATATCTCTAAGCTCGAATCTGGTGAAGTCGTTTTGGATCAAGAGCCTTTGTCCTTGCACGATCTGATTGAAGACGTGGTTGAGCTCATGAAGTTGAAGGCTTTTGCTAAAGGCCTGCGCTTTGAGGTTGATATCGCCGCAAACGTCGCTGACGGCGTGGTGGGTGATTCACTTCGAATTAAAGAAGTGCTCCTTAATCTCTGTGGTAACGCGGTAAAGTTCACTGACCGTGGTTCCGTTCAGGTGAAGGTTTCGGTGTTAGATGTCGAAGACAGTATCGTTAGTTTGGTTTTCACCGTTGCAGATACGGGGATTGGCATTGCTGATGGCGAAAAGGGTAAACTCTTTCGGCCTTTCATGCAGGCAAATAAAAATATCATTCGAAAATATCATGGCACGGGTCTTGGGCTTGCACTTTGCAAGAAGTATGTCGAGCTGATGGGGGGCGAAATCTGGTTGGAAAGTCAACTAGGTAAGGGTTCCCAGTTTTCATTTGCGATAAGTCTTCCGCTAGCGACCGTCGCGACCGTCGCGAGTATTGGGGCGCAGGGAGTGGAGAGCGCTGAGAGGGGATTTAACAACTCCACAGTTTCTCAGCCGCCGCTTTCGAGCGAGAGACCGTGCCGAAGGATCCTTTTAGCCGATGATTCAGAGGATAATCAGTTGTTGGTAAGAGCTTATTTGGATCATGCCAATTGCGAGGTTGAGGTGGCAAACAACGGTGGCGAAGCTTTTGAGAGGTTTAGAACTGGGAAATTTGATGTCGTGTTGATGGATATGCAGATGCCAGTTTTAGATGGATACCAAGCAACAGGGAAAATTCGTGAATGGGAAAAACTCATGGGACGAGAACGGACGCCAATCGTGGCCCTCACGGCCTCTGCAATGAAGGAAGAGGCTGGTAGGGCGCTCAAAGCTGGCTGTGATGTTCACGCGGCAAAGCCAATTTCAAAAAAGACGCTTATTGATCTGGTGGAGTCAGTTTGTTGAGCGCCACCTATGGGCGATTATCCATTTGAAAAAATAATAGCAAACATAGAAATGACTAACATCTCTTGGCCTTGACTCATAGCTAAGACACCACAGATGCTGGTGGGGCCTTAATCTATCCTTGGGAGGGGAGTCGAGATGAAGAGAGGGAATTTGCAGTCAATGAATGCAATGCGATCGTTAGCGATTGTAGCAGCTGGTTTGTCTTTTGGTTTTTCTTTTGGTTTTTCTTTTGGTCCTTGCACAGCGTTTGCTGGATCGGGTGAGGTCTCGGCTGAGGTCTCGGCTGATGTCTCAGCTGATGTCTCAGCTGAGCCTTTGCAGGAGTCGAATACTGTTCTTTCAGCGGAGCTCATCACAGATTTTGCGTTGATTAAAGATGCTTCGGACGCAGAGGTGACGGGTGCGGTGAATCTCTTTAAGGCTGGTAAAGGCGAGAAGGGACCCGTTCTTCTCGCTATCTCGGCCGATGACGTCATTTCGATTTCCGTAGAAGGTAAGTCGGTTACTTGCCTGCAGAATAAGGAGTGCCGTCTGCCTTTTATCAAGGGTGCGATTTATCGCTCGGAGTTTAGGCGTTATAACGGAGAGATCATTAAGGCAGAAACCTTGCTGCCGAATGAAACCAAGGTTTTGAGTCCTGCTGACAACTCCAAATTTAGTAAGAATGATGGTATTCGAATCTCTTGGGTAGTATCGCGACCCGATGGGCCGCGCGGAATTACCGTCAGTGTTTTTCTCGGCGATCAAATCAAGACATGTTCTACTACTGGCGGGGTCGACTGGGATACCGAGGGAACCGCGACCGTTCCGGAGAAGTATGTCGGCACCTGTCGCGCACCGCTTCGGGCGCGCTTTGGTGTATTTTATGTGAATGTGAACCCTATGCGTGGCGTAGGCGGCGGTACGTTGAAGGGCTACAGTACAGCGCGCCTATTTTTTAATTATGTCGACCCAGAGGTTCAGTTTGAAATCGATCAAAAGCCGCTCACGCTGGCTGATGTTCATGAATTTAACCAAGCTCAAAAAACCGGCCAGCGTGTGACGCAAACTATTCGGCGCTAAGCCGTGAGTGTAGGAGGAGAGGTGGCGTCTCTCCTCCTGAAGTTTTTTGACTATCGACCGCAGCGATCAATGATCCATTGCGATTGACCTCGGCGAGTCTGCGCGACAATGTTCGCATTCAAGAAGTGCATGACGGTAGCTGCCGATGGAGTACCGCTGAGCGCTCGTGAATATGAGGCGAAGTCATAAGCCGACACAGTGTAAACCGGCGAAGGATCGTTTGAGAATATCCCCGCAGTGGCGAATTGTACCTTCACTTGATCTGAGCCCTTGGCTTTTTTAAGGGTTAACCAGGTCAGCGTCTGGTTCTTAAAGATTGTATTGGGATATCTGCAGACAACGCCCTGATTACGGAGATCGAGTGTGCGGCCAATGGCCATTGGTCGAAGATCGAGCGCCAGATTCAGCTTGCTGCTAGCGGCATCGACCTTGTCATCCGCGCCTGAACTCATCGACTTTAAGTGCAGCTCGATGCGTAACGCTCCCGAAGCCGTGAGCAGGCTTTTAGAGTTTTTAATCAAAGTGGTCACCGTCAAACCAAGAGTGGCTTTTGGGGGAATGGCGAGATTCGAAATTACTACCGGCTCTTTGAGCTTAAGACTTCGACCGTCTTTCAGCGTAATCGTAACATCACTTCCTGGTATTTCCTTCGATGTCCAAACAAAACGAATGTCGACAGGTTGCGCGCCGTCGGGGCCAATTCCTTTTGAACCGACGTTTTTCACGGTGAATTTGAGAGATTTACTTGTGCCAAAGTAGCCAGTTCCTGACTCCTCAGCGGCCAGGATCGCAACTGGCCAGTGTAGCGAAAATCCACTTTCCAGTTCATCATCAATCGCGATGGCATTGATCGCGATACGAAGCCCGGGATTGGCTTTCGCACCAATCGCCGCAGTTTTCTGTGTCGCCTCAAGAACAACTTCACCCTTAGCAAAGTTCATGGTTTTAGACGCACCGGCAGCGACCGTGT
>Ga0105164_10002976_pt1 | contig 10349 bp, 11 predicted proteins | sample VDWuncwatermetaG_FD_89674 | JGI IMG/M metagenome (GOLD analysis project Ga0105164, IMG submission 89674) | Wastewater microbial communities from Netherlands to study Microbial Dark Matter (Phase II) - VDW unchlorinated drinking water | ecosystem: Environmental > Aquatic > Freshwater > Drinking... | reverse complement strand
GGTGGTAGGGGCGTATTGCAATACGCCCCTACTGCTTACTACTTCTATCTACAAACTCCCCTATGATAATCCTGCCCTTCAGTGCCTCCTGGGTCATACCCCTGGCCTTTTCTAGTGGGATGCACCTCTTTTCCAGGTCTTTCAATTGTTCGGCCGGCGAGGCGTAGAGGTTACGCCTCCCGTACTGCACGGGGCAGGGTGAGAGGGCGTCTATAAAGGAAAAGCCCTTGTGGCTTAGGGCCTTCTTAAGAATTCCTATCAGGTGCTCCAGGTGAAAGATGCTTGACCTGGCCACATAGCTGGCCCCGGCCGCCTCCACCAGCCTGCACAAATCCAGGGGTGGCTCTACGTTTCCTGCTAAAGTCGTAGTAGTCTTTGCCCCTAGTCCAGTAGTGGGGGAGACCTGGCCGCCGGTCATACCGTATATCTCGTTATTGGCGCATACCACTACCATATCAATGTCCCGCCTTGCCGCATGGATAAGGTGGTTGCCCCCGATGGAGGCCAGGTCTCCGTCACCGCTCACCACCATGACCTTGAGCCTGGGGTTAAAGAGCTTGGCCCCGGTGGCAAAGGCTATGGGACGGCCATGGGTTACGTGCATGGTGTCGGCCTTTATGTGTGGACTGGGTATCCAGCCCGCACAACCTATCCCTGAGACAAAGAGCATGTCCTTTATATCTATCCCTGTGGACTCAATGGCCCGCAAGATAGCCCCGAGCAATATGCCGTGCCCGCAACCCGGACAGAAGGGCAGGGGCAGTGTCTCTCTTCTTAGATATTTTTTCCAGGTGGCTTCCATTTCTTTCTCTCTACGATTTTGCCCTAGCCCCTAATCCCTACTCCCTAACCCCTTTTTATTGCCTCCAGTATTTCCCCAGGTCCCATAACCTCTCCATCCACCCTGTTTACATATACTACCTCCACCTTCGTCACCCTCTCTACCTCCCGCACCAATTGTCCCCTGTTCAGCTCAGGGACGATAATCCTCCTTGCCCTCAGAGCCCTTATCTCTTCCTTTGGGAAGGGCCAGAGGGTCTTGAGCCTGAGCAGTCCCACGTTTATCCCGCCGAGACGGGCCTCCTTGACGGCGGCCAGTGCCGCCCTGGCCACTAGCCCGTAGGCGACCACCACCGTCTCAGCCCCTTTCAGAAAGTAATCCTCTGTCTGGATAATCTCCTTCGCATCGGACAGCACCTTCTCGTTGAGTCTGTTCACCAAGTCTTTCTGTATATTAGGGTCCTGGGTCTTGCGGTAGCCGGATTTATCGTGGGTGGAACCAGTGAGGATCAACCCCTCCCCCTCCCCAAAGCTGGCCATGGGAGGCACCCCCACCGGCCCTTCAGTGCCAAAATGGGGTGCACCGCTGGCCTTAGTGCGTTCTACTATGTCCACTTCTTCGGGGATACGGCAGTCCTCCCGCAGATGGGCCAGGGCCGCATCAGACATGACAAAGACGGGCACCCGATAGAGTTCCGCCAGGTTAAAGGCCCGTATGGTGAGGTCATACACCTCCTGCACTGACCAGGGGGCGAGGGCGATGATTTGGTAATCGCCACTGGAGCCCCACTTGACCTGCATGATGTCGCCATTGTAGGGTCTGGTGGCCTGTCCTGTGGAAGGGCCAGCCCTCTGGACGTCCACTATGACACAGGGGGTCTCGGTAATGATGGCGTAGCCTATGTTTTCCAGCATGAGGCTGAGCCCCGGCCCGCTGGTGGCCGTCATGGCCCTGGCCCCGGCCCATACGGCCCCGATTACTGCCGAGATGGAGGCAATCTCGTCCTCCATCTGGATGAACACCCCACCCACCTCAGGTAGTCTCCAGGAGAGTCTCTCCATTATCTCACTGGATGGTGAGATAGGGTAGCCCGCAAAGAACCTACACCCGGCCGCAATGGCCGCCTCTGCACAGGCCTGGTTGCCCTCAAAGAAGTAGTTGCCTGGGGGGAGTGGGTTTTTTATTTTGGGGGGCATTATAGTTTTTTACACATCGTGTAATAGATATTAGGTTAAAGAATGTAAGGGGGCTTTGCCCCTCGTGCCTTAGGCAGATCCGTCTGCCTGAGGCGGAGCGGACTTACCACCCCAGCTAGCTGTCACCCTGAGCGGAGCGAAGGGTCTAGATTCTTCGCTTCGCTCAGAATGACATTTGCCCTTGAGCCAAAGAGGATGAGGTTCTTAATATTTTTTCTCATATCTTTCTTTAGGGTTTCGGAGAGATGTTTTATGATGGGGGTAGGAACGTTTTTTTTCATCCTTTACTCCACTCCCATATTACTTTGCCAAATATATCTTCTGGGAAGACACCTATTATCGGTTTTTGCAGAAGAAGTTTCTTTGTCTTGGTGTCTCTTTCACATAAACACCTCATAACGATTTGTGCTGGGTCTTTTGGAAAGGAGTTGCACATGTGTCCTGGGATAGCTCTCTTAAGAAAGTCAATGTTTTTACCCTTATAGCTATTTTTTAAAGTTTTATGGGCTCTATAAGGAAAATTAAGGCTACCACTTTCTATATAAAAATGCCAAATATCAAAATCTTTTAAACTAGAGTTTGGATAATTGAGGTAGTAAGAAGCTCCACCCTGGCACAAGAATATTCCAACGAGTGAATTATAATATGCCACTTTTAGATGAGGATTCCTTTTAAAGAATTCTTTATGTTCTCTTAGGCCCAATTCTTTCAACTGTTCTAAATCATGCGTATTTAACCGTCCCATGTTATCATCACAACCTCTCCGACCTGAATATACCTACATGATTGATAGTACCCTTTTGCATTCCTCAATAAATTGGCGAACCGATTCCTTCAGCGCTTCAACCTCTGGCCGGGAGACCTCAGCGAAATCCTCATAATCACTGTCTTGTCTCCTTTCAAAAGATTCAGTGAGGGTTCTGGATATTTCTGGGTTAAAGGTCCCTGATTTAACAAAATGTTGATGAAACAGAGAGATTACCCCACTATGTTTGGAAGAATCTAGCCCCGTCGTAGCCAGAAGGGCCCTGGTGGCGTAAAAAGCTGCGTAATAAAAACGATTTACTGCACTGTGTAATCTGCCCTCTTTGAGAAGGGTTATTCCATCCTCGTAAGATTCATCTGCCCTGCCCATTCTATGCCCTACCAGTATCTTTATCTCTTCTTTCATAGGGGGAGGGCCTCCTTGTCAATTGTCTGTATAAAGGGAGTTATCCGCCATACAGGATGCTCAAAAACCTCAAGAGGAATAACCCTGGGGGAGATGTATACGTCGTGTTCCAAATTTACATCAAAGGCAATATCAATCACCTTCTTCCAGGCATCGGGAGATTTGTTTTTTACTATAACAGCAATATCTATGTCAGACTCAGGTGCATCTATCCCTTTGAGCTTCGAGCCGAAGAGTTTAATAGCTATAACCCTCTTCCCAAGCCTTTTCTTTACTTGCTGGTAGAAGTCTTGTATAGCCAGCCTATCCTTCTCTTTTAGGAGACGTAAATCCTTCATCACAACCTCCCAGACCTGAATATCCCTATGGCGAGCCATATACCCATTATAGTGGCGAAGAGGTAGCCGAGGATGCCTATTATCGGCATGTCTTGCCACGTGGGACCCACTTTGGCCATCATGACGAGGCTGGAGGATATGACCGTGGCGGCGAGGATTATGCTGAGGGCCAGGCGGTTGCTGGACCTGTCCAGCTCGTTGGCAAAATTCTCAAGCTCCACGTGCTTGAGGGTGACCTGCATCTTTCCCGTGAGGAGTTTCTTCAGTATCTGCCTGGCCTCCCTGGGGCCATGGGACAGGAGGTTGGAGAGGTGCCAGGAACCCTCCCTCGCCAGGCGGGTGATGCGTTCCCTTGAGAGACTTTCTATGAAGAGGCTCCTGGCAAATGGGGCAACCGTGACCTGTAAGTCAAGGTCCGGGTCTAGCTGACGGGCTATGGTGGTAACGGTAGTAAAGGACTTTCCCAGGAGGACGAAGTCCCTGGGCAGTATCAGATGGTAGTCCCTGGCCACCTTCATCATGTCAAAGAAGGCCCTGCGGGGGTCTATCCTCTTTATGGGGATGCCCATGAACTTCTCAATGGTCTCACGGAGGGCCAGTCTGAGGGCCTCCAGTTTGCCATCCTCGGGGATGGCCCCTAAATCCGTAAAGACCTCTATATAAAGGTCCAGGTCTTTCTGCAAGAGGGCTAACAGGGCGGTGGTGAGTTGGCCCTTGAGGTCGTCCGAGATATAGCCCACCTGGCCAAAATCTATCATGCAGAGCTTGCCTTCCCTGGTTACCATGAGGTTCCCAGGATGGGGGTCGGCATGGAAAAGCCCCGCCTTGAAGTATTGTTCCATGAAGTTCCTCAGGAGGGTCGTAGCCAGCTTCTTCTTGTCCACACCCGTTGTCTCCAGGAGGGCCGGGTCTCCAGCGCTAGTATGCTTCATCCTCTGCAGGGTCAAGACGCTGGAGGTGGAGAGGTCCCAGTAGACCTTGGGTATCACTACGTTTGGGTCCCTGGCATATAGGTTGTAGAACTTGGCCGTGTTGGAGGCCTCTGAGACGAAATCCATCTCATTATTGATGAGCCTGTAGAACTCCTCCACGAGCATGGTAGGACAGAAGAACTTTAATTCCTCTATCCGCTCCGCCCTTTCCGCAATGAGGGACAGTAGGTCAAGGTCGCTCCAGACTACCTCCTCAATTCCCGGCCTCTTGACCTTCACCACCACCTCGGTAAGGTCCTGTAGCCTGGCGGCATGTACCTGGGCGATAGAGCCGCAGGCGAGGGGTTCATCCTGAAACTCCGCAAAGAGTTTGTTTATGGGGGACTTTAGTTCCGCCTCTATGGTGGCCCTGGCCAGTTTGGGGTCAAAGGGTTTAACCTCCCGCTGGAGCTTACAGAACTCTGAGATAAATTCCTCTGGGACGATGTCCGGGCGTGTGGAGAGGAACTGGCCGAGCTTGACGTATAATGGGCCAAGCTCCTGGAGGACGCGCACCGTGCGGGCAGGTAATGGCACATCCTCAGGGACGTGCTTTTCCAGGAAACGCCTCCCGATAGGTAGATGCTCGTGGAGCTTTAGGCGGTATACCAGGTGGCCAAAGCCGTGCCTTACCAGTACCTGGAGTATCTGGGAGAGCCTGCGGAAGCGCCCCGGGGTCCTGGTTATGTCTCTTAACTGCAAAGCCGCCTCCTGTAGGGGCACGTTGCAACGTGCCCCTACATTAATAATGCCCGTATTTCCTTTGCCTGTTTCAAGAGGGGCAGTAGTTGGTCAACAGGCACCATGGTGGCTGAATCACTGAGGGCCTTTTCTGGCGTCTCGTGTACCTCTATAAACAGGCCATCCGCCCCGGCGGCCACCGCCGCCCTGGCCAGGGGGAAGACCATCTCCCTCTCCCCCCAGGAGGCATGGCCCAGGCCCCCAGGGAGCTGTACGCTGTGTGTGGCGTCGTACAGGACAGGGTAACCTAGCTCTCTCATTATTACCACAGAGCGCATGTCACTCACGAGATTGTTATACCCGAAGGCAGTCCCCCTCTCGGTAAGGATAATCTGGTCGTTGCCCGTGCTTGATACCTTTTCGGCCACGTATTTCATGTCCCAGGGGGCGAGGAACTGCCCTTTTTTTATGTTAATGGGTCGTCCCGTTTGGGCCGCCGCTATCAGTAAGTCTGTCTGACGGCAGAGGAAGGCAGGGATTTGCAGTACGTCCAGTACCTTGCCCGCCTCTTCTGCCTCCTCAGGGGAGTGGACGTCGCTCAGGACTGGTACACCGATGGTCTCTTTCACCTCTTTAAGTATCTCCAGTCCCTTTTTAATACCAGGCCCCCTGTAGGAGTGCATAGAACTCCTGTTGGCCTTATCGTAGGAGGCCTTGAAGACGAAGGGTATGTCCAGGGACTGGGCAATCCCCTTAAGCCTTTTGGCCAGGGCCAGGCAGGTCTCCCTGTCCTCAATCACACAAGGCCCCGCCACCAGCACAAGGGGTCTGCCATCGCCGATGGATAAGTTGTTTATCTTTACGGTCTTCATAGAATAGAAACAGGCGTTAAGGGTAGAGGTCAAATCTCTCCTAATAAGGAGGGTAGGGAGGTGTTTCCCTCCTATCAAGGAGGGCTAGGGAGGTGGTACACACCCCCTGCCCCCTCTTTTTAGAGGGGAGAAGCCCCTAATCCCTGTTCCCTGACCTCTGATCCCTGTTTTCTGTCCCCTAATCTATCACACCCCTAGGGTGCAGTCAAACCTATTGTAGATGGGGTTTTAGGCAACCCTATTGAAATTATTTGCGCATAGATAAGATTTTGCTTGCCCCCCCCCCCATAAATTCAATAAAATATTTACACTTTCCATGATATGCCTTCTGATGACGGATTAACTAGATTTTGATTTTCCTGGGGGGAGGGTTATGTCAGAAGACAAGATAGGCCAATGGGTAGAAAAGGTGCTGAGGGCCAGCAACAATCCTGGAGATGCCACCGGCATCGTTAACGAGCTAACCAACGGCCCTATTATTTTCTCAGAAAAAGACTTCGCAGAGTATCTGAAAAAGAACCATTCTAAAGTTCCAGTTAAAATTAAACTAGAAGAGGGCATTGCAAAGATAAAGGTGGGGTATTCTATCTTCCATCTGACTTTTCCATGCTCTGTAGAGGTAGACCCCGATGGCAAGATAGTCCACTTACACTTGAAAAAAGAATTGCCCTTAAAGAAGTTCTTAAAAATTGAAGAGCAGTTTCATCAACTGGGCTTCCTTAGCTACGATAATCCTAATAAGACTATTTCCTGTGACCTGACCGGGATACCTCAAATAGCCCATCTTACAGAGGGTGTAAGGCTGAAGGTTTTTAAAATTAGAAAAGAGGCAGTGGAGGTAAAACTTGAGAGGTACCGTGTGTTTACAGTCCAAAAAAAAGATATAGAGATTAAAGTTATAGAGATTATAAATAAACAGATGGGGAGAAGCCCCAAAGAGCTAACCCTGCAAACGTCTTTTATCAATGATTTAGGAGCCGACTCCTTAGATGTTGTAGAACTCACCGAGAAGTGTGAGGATGCCTTTGATGTAAATATCCCTGATAAAGATAGAGAGAAGTTCCAACAAATAAAAGACATCGTAAAGTGTATAGAAAAACAACTGATTAAAAAAAGCCGACTTCCTGTATTTTATCTTATCGGAAGAAGCGGTCATGGGAAATCTTCTATTGTAAATGCCCTCGCAAAAGAAGAAGTTGCTCCGGTTGGTGATATTGAACCAACCACACCAGAATCAATTCCTTATCCAGTCCACTTAGCAGGAGGTTATTCAGAATTAGTGCTTATTGACACAAGGGGGATTTTTGAAACAACTAGACCCGACGGAGCTCCCGTAGAAGATGCTGCTATATTTTTAAGGAATGATATAAAAGAATGGAATCCCGAAGTAATCATGCACGTTATCAGTGCTCCGGAAATTAGAACCCTCTCCGAGGACTTGAAGGTTGTCAAAGAAATCTCTAGAGACCTAAAAAAACATTCAGGCCGTGTGCCCCCCACGATTGTTGTTATCAACAAGATAGATACACATGGAAATAATCCAAGAGGGAAGTGGCCTCCAGAGAAGCACGCTGAAAAAGCAGCACTCATTAAGGAGGCATTAGATTACCTGACTTTTGAGATACTCAAAGTTCACGGGAGGCCCATAGAGCCTCAATCTCCGGCAAAAGGGTATCTTGTACCTACAAAGACCTCTGAAATTTCCAATAATACTTATGTAGCTATTATTCCCGTATGTGCTCTTGAAGCGGAAAGATGGAATGTTGAGACACTTCGTGGATCTGTTTTAAAAGAAGTGAAGATACACTATGTTCGTAAAAAAAGTTAAAGATTTTTTGTCAACTCAGAATTGGGGATGGACCGACGGAATTTATTTACTGGACTTAGAAAAAAAAGGGGACTAGAAGTGGCTATCAATAAAAGTGATGCGAAAAAGTTTGTTGGCCAAATTGAAGGACTCTTTGAAGAGATACCCATGGGCGGTACGGTTCGTAACTTTTTAAAAAACAAAGTTATGGGACCTGTTCTTGAAGATTTTCGTGAGTATATTGAAGAAAGTCGTCCGCCTGTATTCTATCTTATTGGAAGAAGTGGGCATGGAAAATCTTCCCTTATAAATGCCCTGGCCGGCAAAGAAGTTGCCCCAGTTGGCGATGTTAAGCCTACCACACGAGAAACAAAAAAATATTATATCCCCTTTAAAGAGAGTTGTTCAGAATGGGTGTTTTTTGATACAAGGGGAATTTTTGAATCAACAAGGCCGGATGGAGCAACTGAAGAAGATGCAGTTGAATACCTGAGAAAGGATATAAAAGAAAAGAATCCCGATATAATCATGCATATTATTGGTGCTCCAGAAGCCAGGAATCTATCCAATGATTTGGAAGTAATTAAGAAAATCTCAAATGACCTAAAAAAGCATTTTGATTTTGTACCCCCTGTTATTGTTGTTATTAACAAGGTGGATACGCTTGGGGATCCAAGAGAGTGGCCACCGAAAAGGTATGCAAAGAAAGCCAATCTTATTGAAGAAGTATTGGATTATCTGACGTATAAAGTTTTCAAACTTCAAAAAGAATCTGTTAAACGTATAGATTCAGAATCCCAAATAAAGGGGTATGCTATATCCGATACCACTTATATTGGAATTATCCCTGTATGTTCCATTAAAGGAGACGAATGGAACATAGAGACGCTCTCTGAATTCATTTTTGAACACCTTCCAAAAAGTGCCATATTGGAATTTGTTCAGGCTCAAAAAAGCAAAGGCCTGTTGCGTAAATTCTCCAGGCGTGTAATACATAGATTTGCAGTAATTGCCGGTGGGATTGGTGCATCACCAATCCCAATTTCAGATATTATTATTTTAACACCACTTCAGTTTATAATGATTGGCATTATTGGTGGACTTTCCTGCCGGTCTTTATCTATAGAAACTGCCAAAAAGTATCTGGCGTCAGGTGGGGTTCTTACCGGTGTTGCAATTGGCTTAAGAACTGCAGCACAACAACTGGCTAAGTTTCTTCCGGGTGTTGGTACTATTATTTCCGCCGCAATTGCAGGAGGTGGAACATATGGTCTCGGTAGGGCGGCCGAAGCTTATTTCTTTTCTGGAGAGATAAAGAAACCCAAAGAGTTTGAAGGCGACTGGAAAAAGTTATCCTAAAGAAGAAGGCAAAAATATGCTTCCTTAAAGACTTGAGAGGTTCTGGAAAAGTCCGTAACCCCCATCAGTTTTCCCCCCGCTCCGCCTAAGGCGGAAGGGGAGGGGGAAGGGGGAGGGAAAGACAGCACCAGAACGGAGAAAGCTAGACTTTTGCAGAGGCCTCAATATATATAAAAAAGATTTTAAACAACAAAAGGAGGTGATTTAACATGGCAGTCTATCGTAAAAAAAAGAATAGCGATACATGGCACTGGTGCCGAAATTGTTCCAATTGGCCTGCGAGGGATTACGACGAAAAATACTCGCGGCCAAGCTCTGGTGAGCTATGTAACGAGTGTCAAGCAAAGGGAAAATCCGGCAATTGTAGCACATAGTAATATATGGTACTCCAAGATGCATTTGGAAACCTCACAGTTTTGTAGGGTGCGTTGCAAAACGCACCAATCGGCTTCTCAAAGAATTATGGAATATGGTGCGTCAAGACGCACCCTGCTTTGCTATTTGCCTGAGGTTAATAGCTAGTGTCTATGCTTGAAGAAAAAAAAGTGTTTTGTCCAGATTGTGGTAAATGGTTCAAGACCGCTGTATGGACGGGGGTAAACGTTCAGGTTAATCCTGAATTAATACTGAAACTTTTTGAAGATAAATTAAACCTGTGGGTATGCCCTAAATGTCGCTATGAGACCCAAATTGTAACGGAAATGTACTGGCACGATATGGATAGAAGTGTATGGATTTGCATGACTCCCAGGAAGATATCAGAAAAAGAAAAAAACAAACGTACAAAAGAGCTCCACTTGATAAAGCAACTCTTGAAGAATGACGATGATTACAAGAACTTTGCAAAACTAAAGAACTTACCCCAGGAGATAACATCGTTTCCCGATTCCCTTAAGGATAAAATACGTTACAGTATCAATAGAAAGCTCCTTGTTTTTAAAGGAATTATGTCAGAGGAAGAAAAGGATAGATTGCTGGGGCTATCATCGGAGGGCCAATACAAAAGGGCCGTAGAGGAGCTTTTCAAGGAGTCTCAATTTGTTCAAGACCTCTTCTTTGTGGTTGGATACGAAGGATTGAAACAAAAGCTCTTAGAGGTGTATTAAGTTTTGTAGGGTGCGTTGCAAAACGCACCAGTTAGCTTACACACCCCCTACCCCCTCTTTTTAGAGG
>Ga0105164_10002974_pt1 | contig 10350 bp, 14 predicted proteins | sample VDWuncwatermetaG_FD_89674 | JGI IMG/M metagenome (GOLD analysis project Ga0105164, IMG submission 89674) | Wastewater microbial communities from Netherlands to study Microbial Dark Matter (Phase II) - VDW unchlorinated drinking water | ecosystem: Environmental > Aquatic > Freshwater > Drinking... | reverse complement strand
GGTGGGGGAGAGGGGGAATAAAATACCGCCATGAACTCCGCCAACCTCCGCACCCAAATCGCCAGCGCCCGCCGCCTTGTCGTCAAGGTCGGCAGCGCGCTGGTTACAGACAATGGCGCGGGCCTCGCTCACCCGGCGCTGGCCGAATGGGCGCGGCAGATTGCCCTGCTGCATAGCCAAGAACGCCAAGTCGTGCTGGTCACCTCCGGCGCCATCGCCGCCGGCATGCAACGCCTCGGCTGGCGCGAACGCCCGCACGCCATGCACGAATTACAGGCTGCCGCCGCCGTCGGCCAAATGGGACTGGCGCAAGCCTACGAGGCCGCCTTCTCGCAGCACGGTCTGGCGACGGCACAGGTGCTGCTCACTCATGAAGACCTGGCCGATCGCGGACGTTACCTCAACGCTCGCTCGACCCTCAACACCCTGCTGGAGCTGGGCGTCGTCCCCATCATCAACGAAAACGACACCGTCGCCACCGACGAAATCAAGTTCGGCGACAACGACACCCTGGGCGCGCTGGTCGCCAATCTGATCGAAGCCGAATGTCTCATCATTCTCACCGACCAGGCAGGCTTGTACACCGCCGACCCGCGCCAGGATGTCAAAGCGACGCTGATCAGCGAAGCGAGCGCCGAAGACAAGTCGCTCGAAGCCATGGCCGGCGGTGCGGGCAGCGGCATTGCGCGCGGCGGCATGATCACCAAGGTGCGCGCGGCGGCGCGCGCGGCGAAAAGCGGCGCGCACACCGTGATTGCCAGCGGCCACGAAACCGACGCGCTGCTGCGGCTGATGCAGGGAGAAAAACTGGGCACGCTGCTGGTCGCCTCCAGCTCGCCGCTGGCGGCGCGCAAACAATGGCTGGCCGATCACCTGCAACTAGCGGGGCATTTGACGCTGGACGAAGGCGCGGTGCGCGCGCTCAACGACGGCAAAAGTTTACTGCCGGTGGGCGTGGTCAGCGTGGAAGGGGAGTTCGAGCGTGGCGCAGCGGTCGCCTGCCGCACCTCGGAGGGGCGCGAAATCGCGCGCGGCCTGATCAATTATTCCAGCAACGAAGCGCGCCGCATCGCCCGGCGCGGCAGTCAGGAAATCGAAACCATTCTCGGCTACATCGACGAGCAAGAACTAATCCACCGTGACAATATGGTGTTGTTGTAACGACATCTGACCCGGCCTACGAAAATCTGTCGCCTATATTTCTGACTTATGAGTAATGGTTTGATGGAAACGAAGCATCATTTCCACAATCGCCCCGCGAATATTGCCGATATACGGCGCCAGGTATTCACGCGACGGCGCGTGAAATACGGACATGCTGGCATTGGCTTCAAACAAAACAAGCGTCCCATCCGGGCGCAGGTTTAAATCAAGCCCAAAGAAATCCAGGCCGAACCTGGCACAGAAACCACTCAGTCTGGCATGTATTTCATCGCCGAGGCATGACTGGAAATTTTCCAGGAAATGCCTCTCCTCACTGAAGTACTTTTCTTCCACAAACTTTGTTTTCGCATCAACGCACCAGTCATTACTTATAAACAGGTGGCGCGGATAGAGCTTTCCGTCCACGTAAACTACCCGGAATTTTCTGTAGAGCCCATCGCTATCACGGCAGTCGTAAAATTCGCTGATGTAATAGTCGCGGCCATCGAACGCGAAACGCTCCAGTTCATTCGTATCACCGGACTCTTTGATCAGGAATATGCCCTCGCTATTGTGTCCGCCAACCGGGCGGAAAATACAAGGCAAGTTGATCTCGCCTTGTTCAAGCAGGGCTCGTACGTCTCTACAGTATCTGGGGGCGACACGAAGGGTTTTAGGAACAACAATGCCATCGCTGTGCGCAAACCGCTGATAAATGACATCCCGTTTGGTAGCCAAAATCTTTTCCGGCGGATTCAAAACCGGTATTTTGTTCTTGGCAATAAGTTGTTGGGCAAGCTCCAGCCCTTTCTGGTTGGAATCAGGCTCACAGATACGATTGAATGCAAAATCCGGCATTGAAAATTGTGGCGCTCCGGCTTTCCGCCCACCCAATACAAGGTTTTCACGCTCAATTTCGTCGAACTCGGGGAGAAGAAAGTTTCCAGTTTTGTCGAACATGAGTCCTCTCTCGTCAACATAATCCATGATAACCAAATGGTCGTCAGGAACCGAGGAGATGCTCAGCATTCTCGGTTTGGCTTGTGCCGGCTGAGCATTGCTGTTTCCGATATTGTATTTAACCGAATAATCGACTGAGTATGGCGTTGCCTTGTTGGCCATTAATTTTCCCTCTGCGCTTAAGTTTGCAAGTCAAGATTGTCTGCAATCCGCCGTATCTCTGCAAGCAATTCATCCATGTGATGTGCCCGGGTGGCGTGGCTGCAGAGGCAAACCCGCAGGACAGGCCGGCCATCAACCAGCGCCGGTGAAAGCAGGAAATTCCCGCCCAGAGCCAGGGCTTCAACGATGCGCTCGTTCATCCTGTCAATCCGTTCTTCATCCCCTTGCAGCGATGAAGGCGTGTATCTGAAACAACAGATAGACAACTCGGGTTTCCCTGCCAGTTGCAGATCGGGCGCCACCTCTATCATGGCCGCCAGATACTGGACGCACGCCGCATTGTGCTGCACATTACGCCCCAATATATCCAGTCCGAAATGGCGCCACGCCAGATAGGCGGGCAATGCTCGATTGCGCCGCGAGACTTCCGGACTTAAGTCATAGAACCTGTGGCCCTCCGCTGTCCGGGCAGGTTCATCTCGAACATAGTCAGCCTCAAACCCGTACAGCTCACGCGCGAATTGCGGCTCACGGTAGAGCAGGATGCTGGCGTCAAATGCCAGGTAACACCACTTATGCAGATCGATGGTGATACTGTCCGCCCGCTCGATGCCGTCGAGCTGTTTACGCAATACATCGGAGAGCAGGGCGGCGCCGCCATAAGCAGCGTCCACGTGTAACCAGACTCCATACCGCTGACAAATCCCGGCAATCTCTGAAAGTGGATCAATCACACCCATGGCGGTCGTGCCCGCCGTTGCCACCACGCAACATGCCTGTCGTTGCGGGTCATCAGAAATTTCCTTTAGTTTTTGCGCCAGGGCATCGAGATCCATGCGATGGCTGCCATCAATACTGACGGTCTCTATCCCGGCGCGGCCAAGTCCGAGCATCAGCGCCGCCCGCTCGATGGAGAAATGGGCAGTTTCTGCCGCCAAAATAACGGGGCGCGGGCCTTCGCGGATACCACGCTCTAGCGCCACAGGCCCCAGCGTGTGATACACGGCAGTTGCGATCGCCGACAGATTGGCGAAGGAGCCGCCACTGACCACCAAGCCATCGCTGTCCTGTGGCAGACCTGCCAATTTGCACATCCAGCGAATCAACGTCCGCTCGACCACAGTCGCGCCAGGCGCGCTCAAATAGCCGGTGACATTCTGGTTCAACGCCGCAGTCAGCGCATGACCCAGCGGGTCGGTCGGCAGACCGGGGGAAGCCACGTAGGAAAACATGCCCGGATGGGCATTCTTGCGATAGTAAGTTCCTGCCGAGGCCAGGAGTTCGTTGACAGCCGTTTGCAGCGGCACACCCGCTTGTGGAATATCAGCAGATAAAGCTGATCCGGCTTGTTGCGCATTGCCGCTCTGCCGCACCGGGAACTGCGTGGACCGTGACAGAATTGCTTCGACCATGGCATCGATCGATACCGCGCCTGCCTCTGGTGAAATGCGATATTTCTCTTCCAGCACAGGAGGCTTTGGCGCCATCATGTCGTAACCCGCATACCCCTGGATTACGCCACGGGAACAGAAGCAAGCTGATTGAAGCGGAGTTTATCCTCACCGCTGATCAGAATAGGGTGATCGCCGGGGTCGAGCACCCGCACCAGCGTGGGGATATAGCGCATCGCCAAGCCGAGCCGGCGATGCGGCGTGACATTGGGCATGGAACGATGCAGCATCCGCTCGCTGAACAGAAAAAATTGTCCGGGTTTAACCGTCATCGACACCGCTTTGGATTCGTCAAAAGCGCTGGGATCCGCCATCTGCGGGAATCCGTCCATGACGTTCGGGGGCGAAGGGATGAAGGGGTAGAACTGCCGATGAGAACCCGGGATCAGGTCAACACAGCCATTGTCGCGGGTTGCTTCGTCGATCGCGAGCCAGGCCGATACCACCAGCATCGGCTCTATCTTCCAGCCGTCGTAGTCCTGATGCCACGGGATGAGTTTGTCACCCGGTTCCTTGCTGAAAAACATAGTGCGCCAAAGCAGCAGATCGTCTCCCATGATGCTTGTCACTCGGTCCCTGATGGCAGGACTGTTGGCCATATCGAACAAAAACGGATTGTCGTGATGGCGGCCGAAACCACGCTGCATGGACGGATTCAACGCTGTAATCATGGATGGCAGGCTTGCTGAATCGTGACCGGGATGCAACACGTCAACGATACGCGATCTGAGTTCGGCCATTTCTTCCGGCGCGCACAGCGTATAGGGACCCAGGTAACCGTCAAGGTGATAGCGCTCCACCTCTTCAGATGTCAGTTTAAATGAGAATTCGGGCACTTGAAGGGTCTCCGGGCAATAATATTTGGGCTATCGAAATTATTCGAACTCAAAATCCAGTCCACTCCCGGCCATGCGCTTCCGGTAAAGCCGGTCAAACGCTTCACTCTGCGCTGGTGTGAACCGCTCTTTCCACGAACCGATTTCCCCCTTGCGAAAGAATTCCTCGAGTTGAGGGATTTCCTTGTGGTTGCTGAACTGTTCGGTCTTCATGCGCGAGAAACTGGTGGCCGCTTTGATCTTCTCGATGACTTCTTCGGACAGCGCATAACCGAGGTAAGCGAAAATCATGCGCAACTGGCCGTCGAAATCGCGCTTCATATCCTCATACTTGAGAAACAGCAGGTTATCCGCATCCTTGTGTTGCCACCAGCTGAGCACATGATCGAACCAACTGCCACGCTGAACTTTCCCCTCCATGAAAAGATTGAGCCAATGTTCCCATGGGCCGTTATAGTTACCCGACCAGGCCTTGCTGCTCTCGAAGTGGAAATAGGAAACACAAACATCTTTTGGATTGCGCGCAATGTAAATGTATTTGCACGGATTCTGTTCCGGGTCGCCCCCCAACGCCATGTGATAGGGCATATGACTCTTGAAGATGCGAGGTGAGGGCAGGGCGTCCACCTCCTCGCGGCTGCGCGGGTAGGGCCAGGAACTCTCCATCCAATGCAAACAACCGCGCAGTGTTTTCCCTTCCGGCACCTCGCCGTTGTTGAGGATCAGATAGAGCACGTTCGATAGCCAGGTGGAACCCGACTTGGGGAAGGAGCAATAACAGACGTCATCAGGACGCGTTGCAATGCTGCGTGACACCGCGTATCTGTCCGGTGTCACGTAAGGAGGAAGCATGACGCCCTCAATCATGCGGTACTTGTAGCCGTGTTCGCCGATCTGAATGTCATTCAGGTTCCCGGCATGGAGTTCATCGCGGTATTCACCGATCCTGGCGGCCCCGTCAGCCGCTGTCTGCGCATCTTTGTAATTATCTTTCTGATTCATATCACCCTCATTTGTTCAGCCCGTCATGCGACCGGACACCTCGACATATCGATCCCCCACAGCCCGCGCCTCCAAGTTGGCGAGCCCGGACATTCCCAGTTGTTTCTTGACCTCATTCACCTCAAATGCGGCCAAGAGCGAATTGTAAAAATCCTTGCGTAATATCTCCGGTTCGCTTCCCGCGTAGGTATCGACGATCCGTTGTGCGAGGGCGGTCGTCTCCGGCCTGCGCAAATCCGCGATCAGCACTGCCGCGCCCGGCGCCGCCACCTGCCTGATCGTCTGCCACAAGACCAAAGGGTCATGCAAGTGATGCAACAAGCTGTTGCTAACCACGGCAGCCACCTTTCCCGCAGGCAGCGTTACGTTCGGCAGAATGGCCTCCACAAAGCGGGGATTCGAAGAAGGATTTGACATGCCTAAAGCCCGCCTGCGCGCAATCTCCAGCATGGGCGCAGCACCATCAATGCCCGTGATCGCACATCCGGGAAATGCATCGGCCATACGCAGGGTAATGTTTCCCGGCCCGCAGCCAAGATCAATAATCTCGCCCTCCAGGGATGCGCCGAACAAGTCTTTGAAGCGCTGCACAAAACGCGCATCCGATTCTGAAAAATCCGCCTCAGCGTAGGCAATCGCCTGATCTGGATCGAGCATCAATTCAGGTTCCAGCGTTCTCAACATCGCCCACCACCTGAAATTTAATTGTTCGGCATCACCAGTGCCAGAGTGCGCTTGCGCAGAATTTCGATATTCTCCACCGCGCTGCGCGTGCATTGGCCGGGCTCGGTGCGCATGGCCAGACTGGGACCATCACCCACAAAATACTCGCAAACATTGGCATGCGCCGTATAGATTCTGTCGATGGCGTTCTGCCAAACTTGCAATTCAGCCCCCAATGACGTCCTGAAATCCGCAATGCGCCCGCGCAGCGACTTCAATCCGTCCATCATGGCATGGTGATCGACCGACCATAATCCGGAGAACTGGTCGGGAACATTGGGTGGCGTCATGCTCTCACGCACGACCAAATAACTCGCGGCAGGCATGTCGCCCGCAAAGCGCATTGCGGCCGCCGAACCGTCCAGCATACGGGAGGCATGAGCAAGCGAGCGTCGCGCTCCAATCATGTCGCCGTTGGCCAAGGCCGATTCCAGACGACGATGCGTCAGGACAATACCCTGAAGCAACACAAAAAAGGCATGGTGGCCCACCTTCCAGCGCGACATGGCTTGTTCAGCATTCATTGGCAGCCTCCAGTACGGCGGCCAAGCCATCGAGCAGGTGATTAACATCTTGCTCACCCAGGCCGGAACCCGACTGCAACTCACGCGACAATTCCCCCATTACCTGGCCTACCGCGAGCGCAATCGAAGCCGTCGATCCCCCATGACGATGAACGCCAAAATACCGGTCATAGATATGTTGCTTGGACGTGAGTTCCTCTTTTGTGCTGAGCGGCGGCAGCCCGGCGATGAGTGGCGCTTGAGCGACGATCCAGTTTTCGATTACTTCACTGTCCTGGAGCTCGTTGGCGATGAAATCCGATAGCGCACTTTGCGAGCACAGCGCATCAGCCGCGCCTGTTCTTGGCCGAGGCACCAGATGCTTCGGCGCCGGCAGCAGAAGCTCGCTCTTTATTTTTACTCGATTATTCACTGTACTGATCACTCTCATTTTTTGATCCACGCTGAATTATACGCACTATGCCATTCGTCCCAAATGTCGCCTCCACGCCTCCGGGTTTCGGCTTATCAACGCTACAAGCTTTAACAAATTCCTCCAACTGACTAAACCAAAAAACGCAACAAACGGGCGCCTAAGACAAATCACCCGATGCCATGGCCGGTGGCTGCGAGCGGCGCGACAGCCAGGAGATAGAAGCCATTCTTGGTTATATCGACGAACCGGAACTGATTCACCGCGATAATCTGGTGCTGTTGTAAGCGCACAGGTTTCAGATTTTCGCTTTAACAGGCTGTTGAAATTCGCCTCTTGCGCCGTCATTCCGAACGCAGTGAGGAATCTGCTGTTGTTGAAAGCAAGGCCCTAACAGCAGATTCTTCGCTTCGCTCAGAATGACAAATTGAGGAGTTTATCCTGAACGCTTATACTACTTGCGCCACCAAATAAACGGGTGCTTGCGCGCCCATTTTCCCTACCGCTCTTCTCGCGTATGCCAGAGCCGCAGTACGTAGATGACGTCCCCCTGAATTTCATAGCGCATTTCATAGCGCCCAACCAGGATGCGGCGAACCTCACGCGGCTCGAATTCTTCCAGCTTTTCGCCGATACGGGGTTGTTCCAAAAGCTTGCTGGGCGCACTGCTCAGCGACCGTACCGCGCGCGCTGCCGCCGCCTTGTTCACCGGAGACAAGAACTCATGAAGGCGAACCAGGTCAGATTGCGCCTTGCCGGTCCACTTCAACTGCATCAGCGTGACGCGATCGGCGGAGTCCCGGTGTCGAGGCCATCCGCCCACGCCTGAATTGCCTCATGACCGATGACGTGTCCCGCATCGACCTCCGCCAAGGCCTCCAGAGTCAGCCGCCTGCGTTCTTCTTCCTGGTCTACCCAGGCAGCCAATGCTTGCTTCATGACCCAGCCACGCGGACGCTCCAGGCGAGCGGCAATCTGATCGACCTTATCGGCCAACGTCAATGGAATATGCGCGGTCAGCACTTTGGTATTCATGGGGTTTTCCTTTTTAATCATACTCAATCATAATGATTGAGTATGATTTTAGCAAGGGAAAAATCAGGCAAAAAAACGGGCGCTTGCTGCGCCCGCCGCGGCGGTCAGGAGATCGAAGCCATCCTCGGCTACCTCGACGAACCGGAACTCATCCACCGCGACAACCTGGTGTTGTTGTAAGCGCACAGTTCATAGGAAACGAGTACGCACAGAGGTAACAGAGGCAACAGAGGAAAAGCAGGCGTTACCTCAGTCCCTCTGTTACCTCTGTGTTAAAAGTTTGTTGAAATTCGCCTCTTTCGCTGTCATTCCGAACGCAGTGAGGAATCTGCTGTGATTGAAAGCAAGGCTCTAACAGCAGATTCTTCGCTTCGCTCAGAATGACAAACTGTGGAGCTTTGATTCTTCGTCGTGGCACTCCTCAGAATAATGACAAATTGTGGAGACTGGCTGGCGCCGTCAGGGAGTGTTAAGGTCTATCTCCTTATTTTTGGCAATTTCCATAATCCTGCTTTCCAACTGGGGCAAATGTTTTTCGATGATGTTCCAGACCAGCGCAATATCCACGCCCAAATAGTGATGCGCGAGTAAATTGCGCGCTCCGGCGACTTGCGCCCAAGGCATATCGGGATGGGACGCTATCAAATCCTCGATGCCGATATCCTTGACCGCCTGGCCGATGACTTCAAGATTGCGAATGACGGCATCCTGAGTTTTTGTGTCATGCAAGAACGCTTCCTTGCCCTCATGCACATAAGTTTTTATGCGGCAAATACAGTCATGAATATGCCGGACATGAACGGAACGGTCTTTGCTCAAAGCGGCCTGGCCTCGGCGAGAATGCGCGCCTTCAGATAACGGTTAATGCCGTCTTCGGTCAGCACGTCGGCAGGCCTGCCAAGCAGGGTTTCAATATCCTGTTGCAATCCGGCCAAATCGTACAAGCTGCGGTCTTCGCGCATATCCACCAGAAAATCGACATCGCTATCCGCCGTGTCTTCGCCTCGCACGACCGAGCCGAATATTCTTACGTTGCTGGCGCCATGGCGGGCGGCAAGCGCAAGAATTTCCCCGCGCCGCGACTTCATTGCATCCAGCGTAGTCATTCTATCCCCCCCTGTTGACTCATGATCGCACCACGATTTTATCCTATCATACTGCTCAGTACGTCTCTGCACAAAAAAAACGGGCGCTTGATGCGCCCGTTTTTCGTGTTGCCTTGCTTGCAACTGAAGTATTGCCGGATCAGAGGCTGTGACGCACGCTACGCGGGCTCAAGCTATTTCGACAATCGCCTGTCCGTCTTCAAGCAGCTTTATTGCCGCATACCCTGCCTTACTGAAAATTTCCTGCAAGCGGCGACTGCTTACATTCCCGCACGTTACCCAGAGCAACTGCGGCGGCGTCTTGTAGCGTGAAACCATCTCTACAAAATCACTGTCCTTGCTGATTAGAACAACACCGGCCTGTCCGGCTTTTTCAAAAATCTCCGCATCCGCCGCATCCCGCAAACCCAAGTCCCGTAATGAAATGGCCTCAACTTGCAACTCGACCGTAAGCCATGCCGCGAGTCCCGGCGGCAATTGCGCATCAACCCAGAATCTCACGCCGCCAACCGGACAATATCCGTTCTACGCGCGGCAAATTTCAGGCAGGCAAGAATATCCGCCCGCTCAAGATCAGGAAAGTCCGACAGGACTTCTTCCATGCTGACGCCTTCGCCCAGCATTTCTAAAATATCGTTCACGCGGATGCGCATTCCTCTTATACAGGGACGCCCGCCGCATTTCCCGGCTTCAATCGTAATCCGCTCAAGCAGGTTTGGCTCCATGGCAAATCCTCTTTGATACTTGGAAACCCATACTAGCACAGGGAAAGAAATAAAAAACGGGCGCTGGCGCGCCCGTCGAAGACTGCAGGTAACCGCGCTAAGCGGAGAACGACGAGCCGCAGCCGCAGGTGGTGGTTGCGTTGGGGTTCTTGATCACGAACTGCGCGCCTTGAAGGTCTTCCTTGTAGTCGATCTCGGCACCCATCAGGTACTGCAGGCTCATCGCGTCGATCAGCAGCATGACGCCGTTCTTGGCCATCTGCGTGTCATC